>Ga0209656_10000239_pt1 | contig 36855 bp, 29 predicted proteins | sample BogFormECP12_OM2_FD_188239 | JGI IMG/M metagenome (GOLD analysis project Ga0209656, IMG submission 188239) | Bog forest soil microbial communities from Calvert Island, British Columbia, Canada - ECP12_OM2 (SPAdes) (version 2) | ecosystem: Environmental > Aquatic > Freshwater > Wetlands > Bog ...
GACGACCCCCTGGCACCCCCTGCAGTGCTGTTCACGGGGGGACGACCCCCCTGGCACCCCCTGCAGTGCTGTTCACGGGGGGACGACCCCCTGGCACCCCCCGCAGTGCTGTTCACGGGTCCTAGACCACGCCGTCCTAGGCGACTGGGCCGGTGACGGTGACGAGACTGCCATAGGTCAGGTACGGCCACGCCTGCTTGGCGGCGTCCCAGGGCAGCTCGACGCAGCCCAGGCTCTGGTACCAGCCGTAGCTGTAGCGCGGGAAGTAGTGCACGGCGTCGCCGCCGTCGAAGTAGGAGACGTAGTAGACCGGGTCGGCGTACTTGCTGCCGTCCGGGTTGGTGCCCTGCATGATCTGGAAGTAATACCGCAGGTATACCGGGAAGGTGCCGTCTGCCGTGGGGGACGCCGGAATGCCGGTGTTCACTGGGCTGGTGAAGACCAGACGGCCGTTGTGCCAGATCCGCAGCGACTCCGGGGAGTCCTGGCTGGCGAGCGCGTAGGTGTACCCGTTGGGGTTCTGCTTGCCCTGTGTCACCGCGGTAAGCAGGTCCGACCATACGGTGCGGCCGGCCGTACCGTCCATGGTCAGGCCATAGACCGACTCGAAGGCGCGGATCGCGCCGACCTCGAGCATGTTGTCCGAGCCGGCCTTCCACTGGCTCGTCAGGTTCCACGGATAGCTGCCCTGCCAGCTGAAGGTCCCGGCGGGCGCGCTGTAGGCGGCGGAGAGCTCGGCCCTGGCGTTGGCCGGGCTGATCGCCGGTTGAGACGTGGACGTCCAGGTGAATGGCAGGTAGCCGAGCTGGGCGAGCAGCTGTTGCAGGCGCGTGGTGCTGAACGAGCCGGTGGTAAAGCTCTGGCTCAGGTCCGAGCCGAGAGTTCCGCCGTCGCCGACTTTCGCGCCCGCGGCTGAGATCATCCCGGGCAGGCCGCCAGGGATCTTAACCGTGACCTCGGTGTTCTCCAAGTACCCCACCGTGGGGGTGAAGACCGCGTCGTCGCCCTGGACCGTCCAGGTGCCCGGGATCGAAGGCGACAGGGTGGGCATCGGTGAACTCGCGGCCAGCGGCGCGGAGAACTGCACCCGGATGGGGCTGGTGCCGTTGACCCCACGCGTGCCCGCGGTGGGGCTCATCGAGATCAACTGCAGGCCGGCCGCGGGCTGCAGTGGCTTGTGCGCGGCCACGGGGGCGGCCGAGGACACCAGGGAGGCGTGGCTCCCCGGCGACGCGAACGCCACAACCGTGACGCCGGCGCCGAGGACAAGCACGGCGCTGGTGGCAGTGAGGGCCACCGCGCGCTTCTTGGTCGGCCTGGGGACACCGGAGGCCTTAGTTCGCTGCCAGATCCGTTTAGCTGCGGGAGCCCCGCCAGCCGTCGGCAATGGCGGCTGCCTGCGGAACCATCCGGATCCCGACACGGCACCGTCCCCTCAACGTGATTTCACAATTGGACAAAAGTAAAGGCCGGAACTCTCCAAGCAAGCAAGATCAGGTAACGACTCCTCCTGCACAGACGTGTCTGCGCAGGAACAAGTTGCCGACTTCAGCCGATCCCCGCCGGGCGGCGAAGTGTGCTGACCTCGGGTCGGTATGTTGCTGTCGGTAATCCGATGAACGTGCGCTAGCCGCGGATTGGCCAGCACTGTTCCCACCTTACCCAGCCACTGCGACGGGTAAGCCGTACGACACGGACCCCGACGGCCCGTCGTCCGGCGGGCCGGACCCGCAGACCCCTGCAGTCTTTCCCCCGGCGCCTCGCCGCACATCCTGCTCATTTAGCTCTGCTCATTTGGCTGGCCTGCCACGGTTATCGTCAAAGAGAATTAATAAACCGCCGCTAATGGTTAACCGCGGCAATTCGCCGGGCTATGCGACGGCTCGGGCCAGTCATGATAAAGACCTTGGCTGCGGTACTTGCGGCGAGCTAATTACCGGGGCGGCTGCGGGGTGCCGCATTTCACCCCGGAATATGGTGACCGCCGCCGCCGTCAGCTGCGGGTACCACGGCCGCGCCAGTAAATCCTCAGCCGTTCCTCCGCACCCGGCCGCGGTCCGCCTTTCCCCCCGCTGGCCAGCCGATACCGCCGTGACCTGCCGGGCGGACTCCAGAGGCCGCGCCCCCGTAACCTCCCCGCAATATCTACCGGTCACTGTCAGAGCCGTAATAACTACTGTCCGTCTACAAGATCGGATGGGCGGCGGGGCGGCAGCACGCGCTCGTCAATCACCAGGCAATTTCGGTCTGCGTAGCCGTCCCTTCACCTGCGGCGTAAGGACTTAGCAATGAATTACCAAGGTTTCGGTGCTGCTTCGGCCAGTAAACCGGACAAAAAGCGAATCTGGAGAATTCCAGAATCTCGCCAACACCCCGGGTCTAGCGTGATCCTCCGGGAGCGTCACAGCGGACATCCATGGAGGTGGATTTAAATGCTCAGCGGGCATCGGTCCGCATGGCGCCGTCGCGGTGGTAAGAGTCGCGCGGCGCGTATTGCGGTCCCCCTCGCCATCCCGATGGCGTTGGGCCTGACTCTCGGGATCATCCTGGCGGTCTCGGGCAGTCACACCACACAGATAGCTCAGTCGGCCGGGACCGCCTCGGCCAGTCCGTCCGCGAGCGGTTCCACGCCAGCCGATCCCTCGGATCCGCCGGCGGTGGCAGCGGCGGCGGCAGTGCCGCCGGCGGCCACCTTCGCCAACGGGCAGACGGCCTTCCGTCAGCTCGGTGACCTGGCTACGGTCCCGGTCGACGGCACGGGCGCCGCGATCAACCTGAACCAGACGGCGGCGGAAGCGGCCGCATCGATGAACTGTACCCTGACCGTGCCGGCCAACCCGCTGAGCGCGCAGGGCCTGGCCAGGCCGTGGCAGCTCGGCGACGGCTGCTCGATGGCCTACGCCGCCACCGAGGGCGCGTTCGTCGAGGCCACCATCCTCTCCCCGAACGGCCAGGTGCAGGTATACAACCCGCTCGTCATCACGGCGGGGACTACGGCGGCGGTCACGCCGGCGGCGCCGACCATCGCGCGCGGCTCCCAGGTGATCATCGACGTCGGCTTCAACGGCACCAACCTGGTCCTTCAGGGCCACGGTGCCCGCCAGGGCCGCTGCGTCGACGCGCTCGGCCAGTCCCTGATCGGCCAGGTGTCGGCGTGCAACGCCGTCAACTTCTACAACCTGGCCAACTCCGAGATCGCGCGTGGCGCGCTGACGGTCCCGTCGGCGGGCACCTCTCTGCTCGACGGCCAGCCGTGCCTGACCACGCGTAGCTTCGCCGTGGTCGACCAGGACCAGAGCGACAACGTGATCACCACGTACCTGATCAACGGCACCGGCCAGACGGCGCAGAACACCCCGGCCAACGCGGCGGCGATGATGGGCGCCACCACCCTGGTCAACGGCAGCGACGACAAGCTGCTCGCCGCCTTCCTCGACCCGGCGAACGGGTGCACGCCGTTCACTGCGCCCGACACCACCGCCACGGGCGGTACCTCAGGATCGCAGGCGCTCAACGAGCTGAGCGCCCGCGTCAACCAGCAGGGGACGATCGCCGTGACGCCGCCGAACGACGAGATGACCCTGGTCAACAGCGCGTTCAGCATCGCCAAGACGAACGTCTACCGCTCGCTGGTGGACCAGCCGCTGCTGGCGGGCAACGTCAACGCGACCACGGTCGCTGAGGACTACTGCCAGAACATTACGAACATCCAGCCGGCCCGCAACCAGGTCGACATGACCAGAGAGCAGAACTTCGGCTCACCGGTCGCGGCCGTCGGTAACACCTTGGCGACATTTATGGGCAACCGGCTCAGCATGTCGTTCGTCAACCTCGGCTGTGCCAACTTCGGCCTGACCAACCCGGTGACCGTCACGCTCGACGGCAACCAGGTGGCCACCGCGGTGACCTACGGCCTCGCGCAGCAGACGGCGAAGCTGCCGGCGGCGGCGACCCCGACCGCCACGGCGGCGACCCCGACCGCCACGGCGGCGACCCCGACCGCCACGGCGGCGACCCCGACCGCCAGCGCGACGACCGGCACCGGCGGTCCCGGCGGCGGCACCGCTGGCCCGCCGACCAGGCAGCACCGGGTGGGACACCGGTTCGACAACCCGTCCCGCATGTAGCTAGGGGGCTGGCGCTCCGCGGAGAGCCGGCCCGGTGCGATCAGCACTCCATGGCGAAGGTGGCCCCGAGGAAACTCGGGGCCACCTTCGCCATGTCGCCATCGCGGCAGCCAAACCCGGCCGCCTCCGGGTTCCGTTCGCGCCACCGGTTGCGGCACGAGGCCGGACGGCGTACTGGCGTATCACGGGCCAATCTCGGTCCACCCAGATGGCCCCTCACCTGGGACGTAAGGACTTAGCAATGAATTACAGAGGTTCCGGTGCCGCTTGAGGCAAACCTTAAAAAAACCTTACGAGGCGCAAATCTTCTTAATTTCCTGATCTTGCCAGCGGGCCGGGTCTACCGTGATCCACCGGGAGCGTCACAGGGGACATCCATGGAGGTGGATTGAATGCAGAGCGGGCATCGGTCCGTATGGCGCCGTCGCGGTGGTAAAAGTCGCGCGGCGCGTATTGCGGTTCCCCTCGCCATCCCGATGGCGTTGGGCCTGACTCTCGGGATCATCTTTGCGGTCTCGGGACACGGGTTCTCGGTGATCAGCCAGTCGGCGCTCGGTTCCTGTGACGCTCCGGCCGCGAGCCCTGCCGCGGACGTCTCAACCATGGCCCCGGCCACGGCCACGGCCTCGGCCACGGATCCGGCCACGGCCTCGGCCACGGACCCGGCCACCGCCCCGGCGTCAGCCACGGACCCGGCGTCGGCCACCGCCCCGGCGTCAGCCACGGACCCGGCGTCGGCCACCGCCCCGGCGTCAGCCACGGACCCGGCGTCGGCCTCGGCGCCGGCGTCAGACCCGGCATCACCCTGCCCGAGCGCTTCGGCCAGCGCGTCGGCGCCCGCCGCGGCCGCCAACGTCAACTGCGACATCATCGTCCCGGCGAACCCGCTGAGCGCCCGGGGCCTGGCGACGCCGTACCAGCTCACCGGCCCGGACGGGACGTCACCCGCGGCGTCCGGCTGCATGATGACCAACGCGGTCAACCTGGGAGCATTCGTCCAGGCCACCATCCTGAACCCGCGCACGGGCGCGCTATCGGTTTACAACCCGCTGGTCATCACGCAGGGGACCACGCCGGCCGTCGCGCCGGTGGTGCCGAAGCTGCCGCGGAACGCGATCGTCACCATCGACTTCGGGTTCAACGGCACGGATCTGACCCAGGTTGGCGCGACGCCCAACGCGCTCCAGCGGGGTAACTGCGTGAACGGCCTTGGATCGGACTTCGGCCAGGTGTCGTTCTGCAACGGCATCAACTTCTTCAACACGGCGTTCCGGCTGGAGCGCGAGGGAAGGCTGTTCGTGCCATCGGCCGGGCGCTCGGCCAACATCGTGCCCACCGCCGGCAGGCTGGGGACGGGTACCACCTGCCCGACCGTACGCAACTTCGACATGATCGACCAGGACCAGAGCGACAACGTGACCAGCATTTACCTGCTCAACCCGGCCACCGGCCAGACCGCGCAGGACACCACGGCCAACGCCGCCAACGTGACGGACGCCCAGAAGCTGGTCAACGGGAGCGATAACGCCCTGATCGACGACTTCCTGGACCCGACGCTCGGGTGTACTCCCTTCATGGCACCCGACTTGGGGAACAACAACACCCCGGCGACCTCGCAGGCGCTCGACGAACTCCTGGCCGCCAGGAACCAGCCGAGGATCGCCGCGCTGGTGCCGGAAAACGACGAGATGACGCTGGACGGCAACGGTAACCTCGACCCGGCCAAGACCAACCTTTACCGGGAGGAAGTCGGTCAGGCGCCGATCAACGCACAGAACAACAGGAACGACAGCCCGGTGAACTACTGCCAGAACATGGTCAACATCCAGACCCCGTTCCTAGCGGCTAACCAGGCCCTTCTCGCCACGGACACGTCACCGGTGCCGGGGGTCGGCGATAACCTGCTCACCTTCATGGCCAACCGGCTCCTCATGTCCTTCACCAACCTCGGCTGCCAGAACTTCGGCCTCACCAACCCCGTCACGGTCGTCCTCGACGGGAACGGCGCGGCCATGTCGGCCACCTTCAACACCACCCCGCAGACGGCGAGCAACACCACCGGACAGGGCGGGAACACGACCGGCACCGGAGGCAACGGTGGCGGCAGAGGCAACGGTGGCAACGGTGGCGGCGGTGGCGGCAGAGGCAACGGTGGCGGCGGAAGGCAGGTCGGCAACCCGCTGCCGGTCCAGCCACTGCAGGGACAGACCGGGTGGCGCAGGGGCCGTTCGCACCACCGGCTGGATGACCCATCCGGCGCGTAAAGACGCTGAGGCGCGGCATACCTCCTAGTGCTGTGCCTATCCGGGCTGCGGGGCTGGCCGGTCCACCACCGGCCAGCCCCGCAGCGGCCTGTCCGGGCGGTTATCGTTGAATCCAGGTAGCCGTCTTCGTCGGAGGTAGACGTGGTCAACTCTGTGTTCGTGGTGGACGCATGCCGGACGCCCATCGGCAAGATCAAGGGCGCGCTCGCCGAAGTGCGGCCCGATCACCTGGCCGCCGACGTCATCACGGCCCTGATCCGGCGCAACCCGTGGCTGGACGTGACCGCGATCGAGGATGTCTACTGGGGCGCGGCCAACCAGGCCGGCGAAGATAACAGGAACGTCGCCCGGATGGCGGTCCTGCTGGCCGGGCTGCCGGTGGAGATACCCGGGGCCACCGTGAACCGGCTCTGCGGATCCGGGATGGAAGCGGTCTGCGACGCGGCGCGGACGATCGCGGCCGGCGACGCGGACGTCTGCCTGGCCGGCGGTTCGGAGTCGATGACCCGCGCGCCGTTCGTGCTCGGGCGCTCCGCCGACGCGTTCCCGCGGGCCCTGGACATGGCCGACACCAGGCTGGGCTGGCGGCTGGTGAGCCCGCGGATGAAGGAGATGTACCCGCCGATCACACTGGGCGAGACCGCGGAGAACGTCGCCGACAAGTACGGCATCACCCGGGAGCGCCAGGACGAATGGGCGCTGCGCAGCCACCAGCTGGCCGCGGCCGCGCGCGACGCAGGCCGGTTCGACGCCGAGACGGTACCGGTCACCACCTCACGCGGCGAGGTCAGGCACGATGAGGGGATCAACGCACGTCTCACCCTCGAGGACCTGGCCGGGAAGGCCCCGGCCTTCCGCAAGGGCGGTACGGTCACCGGCGGCAACTCCTCGCCGCTGAACGACGGCGCCGCCGCGCTGCTGCTCATGTCGGCGGACGCGGTGCGCCGGGCCGGCGCGACCCCGCTGGCCCGCTACGCGGGCGCCGCGGCGGCCGGCGTGCACCCGGACTACATGGGGATCGGGCCGGTGCCCGCCATGAACCGAGCCCTGGGCCGGGTCGGCTGGCGGCTGGACGAGATGGACCTGATCGAGGTCAACGAGGCGTTCGCGGCGCAGTCGGTGGCGGTCGTGGACGAGCTCAAGGCCGACCCGGACCGGGTCAACGTCAACGGCGGCGCTATCGCCATCGGGCACCCGCTCGGCTGTTCCGGCGCGCGGATCGTGACCACCCTGCTGCACGAGATGCGCCGGCGCGGCGCCGCCCGCGGGGCGGCCAGCATGTGCATCGGCGTGGGCCAGGGCATCGCCTCCCTCTGGGAAGCCGCCTGAGCCGCGGCCTGAGCCACGCAGCCTGAGCCACGGGCCTGGGCTACCCCAGGGCCGCCGCGCCTGCGTAGTAGTTCCCGGTGGCGGAGGTCTGGAGCGGGGCGGTGGCGGTATCCGCCGGAAGTGACGAGGGCGAAACGAACGTGCTGCCCTGCGGGCCGGCCAGCACGGCCTGGCCGAGCGCGCTGCCGTGCAGGTACTGCGACCAGGGCAGGAACCACTCGGTCCAGCCGTCATCCCATTTGCCCGCCGCCGTGCTGTTGGTGACGGTGATCGGATCGCCGGGGATGGACATGTTGTAGTAGGTCACCGCGTCGGCGGGCGGCAGGTTCACGCAGCCGTGGCTGACGTTCGTGCTGCCCTGGTCCACGACCGACCAGGGAGCGGAGTGGTAGTAGTCGCCGCTGAAGGTGAACCGGACCGCGTAGTTGACCAGCTCGTCGTAGTAGCCGGCGCTGCCGGGCGCGCCGCCGCCGATCATGCGGACCGGGTTGGCCTTCTCCACGCTCACGTAGGTGCCGTCCGGGGTCGGCAGGCTGGGGCGGCCGGTGCTGATCGGCCACTGGTAGGCGAGCTTGCCGTTGAGGTAGATCTGCGTGCGGTGGGTAGTCGTGCTGGCGACGGCGATCAGCGACCTGCCGATGTCGAACGTCTGGGTGAGGTTGGCGGTGGCGTACATGCCCTTGGCGCCCTGCACCCCGTTCAGGTGGCCGTCGAAGCTGACGGTGGTGTTGGCCGGCCAGTAGTCCCGCGGCCGGAAGTACAGGTGCTCATCGCCGTCCCAGTACCAGGCGCCGATCACCGGCTGGGACGTGGTGAGCTCGAGCGACCGCTCGACGGCCGCCTTGTTGGTGATCGGCGTGCTGAACGTCAGCATGATCGGCATGCCGACGCCGTAGGTCTGGTTGTACCCCTCGAAGATCATCGTGGAGAACGTCTGCGAGGGCGTCAGGGTGCGGAAGGTGCTCGTCGTGGTGACCTTGTCACCGCTGCCGTCGGTGCCGGTGGCGGTCACCGTATAGCTCTGCGACACGTCCAGCTGGCGCGCGCTGTGCCAGGTCTTGCCGCCGTCGCTTAGGCTGCCGGACACGGCGTCACCCGAGGTCCGCACTATGACGTTGGTCACCTTGCCTGTGACGGCGGTGACGCTGATGCCGGCCGAGGGATCGGCGCCGTGGCTGCCGTTCGACGGGGTGATCTTCAGGTCTGCCGCGAGCGCCGCGGCGTGCGCCTTGGCGGACGCGGCGGCCTGCGCCTCGGCCTGACCGGGGGAGGAGGCCCGGGAGGAGGCAGGGCCGCCGCACGCGGTGGCCAGCAGCCCGATGGCCGCTGCCGCCGCGATGGTGGCGTACCGTCGCACACGCCGTGCCGACCTTGGGCCTGTGCCACGCACAGCGATCCTCCTTTGCGCCGGAGCCAGAGCTCAGTGCGCCGCAATACCCCACGCCATATTACGTGGTGCTTACCCGAGCGAGCGGGTGACCGGCGTGATGCGTCCCCCGCCTATACAGACGCCTGAACCGTCCGGGGGGTTTAACAGGTTCAGCCGGTCTCCGGCCGGGCGCCTTTCCGGCGAGGCCGGGACCTGACCACCGCCCAGGCGAGCGCGAGCACGGTGAGCATGATGATCACGTACTCCGGCCAGGCGCCGACCCGGTCCGCCAGCGTGCGGTAGCTCACCAGCGGCACCGGCGCGTCGAGGATCGCCTGCTGCCAGACGCCGCTGTGCGCGATCAGCGCGCCGTCCGGCGCGATGATCGTGCTCTCGCCGGTGGTCGAGGCGTACACCACGGCGCGGTCGCTTTCGATGGCCCGGATCCTGGCCATCGCCGTCTGCTGCTCGGTCTCGCCCAGCTGGCCGTCGATCTCGAAGTCCGCGTCGTTGGACTGCACCGCGAGCAGGTTCGCCCCGGCCGTGACCTCGGACCGCACCAGGTTGTCGAAGCCCACCTCGTAGCAGATCACGTCGCCCAGCTTGATCTTCCCGACGTCGAAGACGACCGCCTGATGGCCCGGGGTGAAGTCCACCGGCTGCAGCGACGGAAGCGAACTGAAGCTGGAGATGAGGCCGCGGAACGGGATGTACTCGCCGAACGGCACCAGCTGGCGCTTGGCGTACAACGTGGTCGGGCCCTGGCCGGGCACCCAGAGCTGGCCGACGTTGCGCTGCGGGTCCTGCAGGACCTCGCCGACCAGGACCGGGTGGCCGATGGCGGCCACCGTGGCGGCGAGCTCGGCGTAGATGTCCGGGTTCTGCCGCGGGTCCAGGTTGGTGCTGTTCTCCGGCCAGACCACCAGGGCAGGCGCGGGCCGCTGACCGGCCTTGACCTGCGCGGCCAGCTTCAGCGTGGCGGCGGCGTGGTTCTGCGTGACCTCGGTGTCATTCAGCAGCTGCGGCAGGTTCCTGGCCCGGGGCACGTTGCCCTGGATCGCGGCTACCTGGGCCGTCGGCGCGCCGCCGGTCGGGTCGACCGGCAGCAGGCCCCCCGCGAGGACCAGGCCCGCCGTCACCACCGCGGCCAGCGCCGGCCCCCACGCCTGGCGGGATCGCAAACGGAGGTCAGGGGCCAGCAGCGCGAGCGCTGCCCGCGCGAGCATGGCGCCGGTCAGGGCGACCAGGAAGCTGAGCAGCGGCGCGCCGCCCACCGCGACCCAGCGCACGTCCGGCGCGACCGACTGGCTCATCGCCAGCCGGCCCCAGGGAAAGGCGTAGGGCCACCGGTCCCGCACCGCCTCGACGCATACCCACCAGCCCGCCACCGCGGCCGGCCAGAAGGGCAGCCGGAGCAGCAGCCGCTGGGCGATGGCGAGCACCGCGAAGATGAGCGCTAGGGCCCCGGCCAGCGCGGCCCACGCGTACCAGGCCTCGTTGACCAGCCAGGACAGCAGGGGCACGAACAGCGCGAGGCCGAACGCCAGCCCGCACCCGAACGACCCCCGCAGGCTCCGCCCGGTCAGCGCGAGGACGAGCAACCCAGGCCCGAGCACCGCGAGCGGCCAGGCGCCGACCGGGGGGAAGGCGGCATACAACGCCAGGCCGCCCGCGACCGAGATGAGCAGCGCCCAGCCGATGCCGAACCCGCGGGAATCAGTGGCGCGGCCCGTGCGCGCGCCGGAGGCGGGAACGGCCTGGGCGGAGATCACCCTGGCAGCCTAACCGGCCGGACGCGCCCGCTGGGAATCTGCCTGGACGGATAGCCTCCGAGCCGCCCAATACTCTGGGTCTAGCAAACGGCCTTACCTGGTCCGAGCGAAGGAGCCTGGAGTTGAGTAGGCGCGGGTGGCTGCTGTTCGCCGCGATGAGCGTGATCTGGGGGATCCCCTACCTGCTCATCAAGGTGGCGGACGGCGGCGTCTCGGTGCCGGTGCTGGTCTTCACCCGGGTCGCGCTCGGCTCGCTGCTGTTGCTGCCCGCGGCCGTCCGCGGCGGCCACCTCGGCGCGCTGAAGGGACACGTCCGCTGGCTGGCCGCGTTCACCCTGGCGGAGATCGTCGGGCCGTTCGCGCTGCTCTCCAACGCCGAACGGCGGCTGCCCAGCTCCACCAGCGGCCTGCTCATCGCCGCGGTGCCCATTTTCAGCGCGCTGCTGGCCTGGCTGACCCGCAGCGGCGACCGGCTGACGCCGATCCGCTGGGCCGGGCTGGCGATCGGGCTGGGCGGCGTCGCCCTGCTGGCGGGTCCTGACGCGGGCCACGGTGACACGCTGCCGGTCATCGAGGTCCTGCTCACCGCGCTCGGTTACTCCATCGGGCCGCTGATCGCCAACCGCAAGCTGGCCGACCTGCCGCCGGTGGCGGTCAACACGGTCTGCCTGGGCGCGGCCGCGCTCATCTACGCGCCGTTCGCCGCGCTGACCTGGCCGCGTTCGGTACCGTCGGTCCAGGTGCTCGCGGCGCTGGCCGCGCTCGGGGTGATCTGCACCGCGGCCGCGTTCCTGGTCTTCTTCCGGCTGATCGCCGAGGTCGGCCCGGCCCGCGCCACGGTCATCACCTACGTCAACCCGGCCGTCGCGGTGGCCCTCGGCGTCCTCGTCCTGGGCGAGCACCTGACCCCCGCCATGGGCGCCGCCTTCGTCCTGATCCTCGGCGGCTCCGTGCTGGCCACCCGCGCGGGCTCAGACCCGAAGACCAGCGGCGCGCCGCCGCCAGGGGGGGACGAGGTGACGGAGGATGGTGACACCCGGTCCGTTCGGACTAATTTAAGTTCTAATTGATCCCGAACGGTCCGGGGTGCACGCCACGATCATGATCTGCGGGTTTCCCAGGGGAAGGGCATATGAGCCAGACTGCCGTACCGGATGCGGGGAGCCCCGGCCTGCGGCTGTCCAGCGCGACTGGCCGGTGGGTGGTGACCGCCACCGTGCTCGGATCCGGCATGGCCGCCATCGACGCGACCGTGGTGGGCATCGCCCTGCCGTCCATCGGGCGGGATTTCCACGCCAGCGTGTCCAGCCTGCAATGGGTGGTGGACGCCTACACGCTGACCCTGGCCGGGCTGCTGCTGCTCGGCGGGACGCTCGGGGACAGCTACGGGCGGCGGAAGATGTTCAGGATCGGCACCGTCTGGTTCGCGATCGCGTCGCTGCTATGCGGACTGGCCCCGAACGTTGCGGTGCTCATCGCGGCGCGCGCCCTGCAGGGCGTGGGCGGGGCGCTGCTGACCCCCGGCAGCCTGGCCATTCTGCAGGCGTCCTTCGCCGAGGAGGATCGCGGGGCCGCCATCGGTGCCTGGTCCGGGCTCGGCGGCGTGGCCACCGCGGCGGGCCCGCTCCTCGGCGGCTTGCTGATCAGCGCGGTGCCACACGGCTGGCGGCTGGTGTTCGTCATCAACCTGCCGGTGGCGGCGGCGGTGGTGGCCATCGCCGCCAGGCACGTGCCCGAGACCAGGTCGCCGGGTCCGGTGCCGCGGCTGGACATCAAGGGCGCGGCCTGCATCAGCGGCGCGCTGGCCGGGATCACCTACGGGCTGATCGCGGCGTCCTCGTACGGGTGGGGGTCGGTGTCGGTGCTGGTGCCGCTGGGCGCGGGGGCGGTGCTGCTCGGCCTGTTCATCCTGGTCGAGGCGAAGGAACCGCAGCCCATGCTGCCGCTCGGGTTGTTCAGGTCCCGGCAGTTCTCCGCGGCCAACGCCGTGACGTTCGTCGTCTACGCGGCCCTGGGCGGTCTGCTGTTCCTGGTCCCCACCGTGCTGCAGGTGGTCCACGGCTACAGCCCGGTGGAGTCAGGCACGGCCCTGCTGCCGGTGACCGTCATCATGCTCCTGCTCTCCTCCCGGTCCGGGAAGCTCGCCGCCAGGATCGGGCCGCGGCTGCAGATGTCCGTGGGGCCGCTGGTGATCGCCGCGTCGCTGCTCTTGTTCGCCAGGCTCGGCGGATCGGGCGACTACGTGACCACCGTGCTGCCCGCGGCGGTGGTGTTCGGGTTCGGGGTGGCGATCATGGTGGCGCCGCTGACCGCGACCGCCCTGGCGGCCGCCCCGGCGGATCACGCCGGTGTCGCCTCGGCGGTCAACAACGACGTGGCCCGGGCGGCCGGGCTGATCGCGGTGGCGGTGCTGCCGGCGCTGGCCGGCATCACCGGGGAAAGCTACCTGCACCCGGCCGCACTAGCCCACGGCTTCAAGATGGCGGCGATCATGGCCGCCGCGTTCTGCGCCGCCGGGGGAGTGCTGGCCGCGCTCACCATCCGCAACCCGACCCGGGCCAGGTCTGCCGAGGTGACGCCGCAGGACTTCAGCTGCTGCCTGGAAGCCACGCCCCTTCGTAACCAGGCCCCTTCGTAACCAGGCCCCTTCGTAACCAGGCCCCTTCGTAACCAGGCCCCTTCGTAACCAGGCCCCTTCGTAACCAGCCCCCTTCGTAACCAGGCCCCTTCGTAACCAGCCCCCTTCGTAACCAGCACTGCGTAGCCTGGAACCCGTAAGGCTCACCGATACAGGGGATAACGAATGACTGCCGACGGCACCCTTGCCACCGATACGCCCGTGACCGCTGATGATGCCGACGCGCAGGGAGGGGTGCAAGCGGCCGCGCGGGCCGCCCGCGGCGCGGCCGCCGACCTGGCCGACGTCCCCGACGAGCGTCTCGACGACGCGCTGGGGGCGATCGCGGACGAGCTGGGCCGCCAGGCCAAACCGGTGCTCGCGGCCAACGAGGCGGACATGGCGGCGGCCCGGGCCGATGGCGTGGCCGGCGCGCTGCTCGACCGGCTGCGCCTGGACGAGGCGCGGCTCAAGGCCATCGCCGGCCAGCTCCGCGCGCTGGCCGCTTTCCCGGCGGAGCCGTCGCGGCGGACCGTGCGGGAACTGCCTGGCGGCCTGCTGCTCGAAGAACGCCGCAGGCCGGTGGGGGTGATCGGGGCCAACTTCGAGGCCCGGCCGAACGTGGTGGTCGACATCGCCTCCCAGTTCGTCAAGTCTCGCAACGCGGGCGTGCTGCGGACGGGCTCGGCCGCCATCCGTTCGGCCATCGCGCTGGCGGACGAGGTCATAGCGCCCGCTCTGGCCGCGGCCGGGCTCGACCCGGCCATGATCCAGCTGGTCCGGGTGCCCGGCCAGTCCTCCGCCCGGGCGCTGGTCAGCCAGCCCGGCCTGATCCCGCTGGTGATCCTGCGCGGCAGCGGGGACAGCACCCGCTCGCTGGCCGCCGAGGCGGCCCGGCACGGGGTGCGCACCATGGCGCACGCCGACGGGGGCGCGGTCCTGTTCGTCGATGCCGCCGCCGACCTGGCCATGGCGGAACGGCTGATCGAGGCCAGCCTGGACCGGCTCGGCGTGTGCAACCGGCTCAACCTGCTGCTGGTGCACCCGTCCTTGTGGGAGGAGCTGATGCCCCGGATCCGCCCGCTGCTGGCGCGGCTGGGCATCTCCATGTCGCTGCCGCCGCATTCCCACCCGCTGGGCCACGAGTGGGCGCTCGACCCCGGCCGCGAGGCGACCGTCACGGTGGCGCCGGCCGACGGGCCGCGCGCCGCGGCCGTGCTGGCCAACGAGGAGACCTCGGGCCTGGCCGCGTCCGTCGTCACCCAGGACCGGACCGCGGCGGCCGAGTTCCTCGGCGCGTACGCGGGCACCGGCGCGTTCTGGAACTCCACCACGCGCCTGCTGGACGGCTTCAAGCTGTTCTCGGTGCCCGAGACCGGGATCAACATCGACGCGGTACCCGGTCCGCGCGGACCGGTGACCTTCCGCGACCTGTACCTGCGCCAGTTCGTCGTCACCCCGCTGACGCCCTAGCCGAGGACGGCCAGCGGCCCCGGATGCTCGCCCCTATCTCCGTCTCAGCCGGCTCCGTGGGCCGGCACCGGCTCGTAGGTGATCGACTCGAGCGTCATCTCCTCGCCGCCGGTGATCTCGACGTCCTCCCCGGCGCAGCGTGGGCAGGTGGCCAGCACGTCGCTGGTCTCGGCGGCCAGGCCGCAGTCCCGGCAGGTGATCGTGGCCGGCACCGTGACCAGGTCGACCGCGGCGCCGGCCGCCTCCGTACCCTCGGCTACGAAGCTGAACGCCTGTTCCATGGATTCGGAGTCGACGGCGTGCCGGACGCCGAACCGGACCCGGATCCCGGCCACCTTGCGGCCGTCGGCGCGCTGGCGCACCGTGGCCAGCACGCCTTCAGCCAAACCGTACTCGTGCATTCCGCTCCTGTTATTATTACGCCGCGCGGCGGGCCTGGCGCCGCTCGATGAGCTCGTCGACCACCGTGCTGATCAGGGCCGCCCGGCGGCTGCTCGATTTGGCCCCCATCCGGTCTATGGCCGGGCCGGCCACCGTCTGGAACGTGGTCAGGCCCTCGCTCACGAGCCGCTTGGTCTCCGGGGACGCCCATATTGCCTGGGCCGAGTCCAGCGCATGCTGCATGCCCTGACGTCCCTGGCGTGTGCCTACCAAGTAACCGACGGCGAAGCCGATCACTACTTCCACGCCTCTCACATCCTCTCCGGCGTGCGTGGTCCCTTACATTTCACGAAGTTCGAGATAACGCTTGATGTCCGGCAACGATTCGATCACCAGCGCCAGCACGGCGGCGATGACGGCCGCCTTGATCAGCCTGCTCAGCATCCCTAGCACCTCCTTCCGGGGCTCAGACGTCCCTGTCTTGGGCTGCACTGTCTTGGGCTGCACTGTCTTGGGCTGCACTGTCTTGGGCTGCTTTTTCGAGGATCTCTGCCACCGTCCGCACCGCATGCGGCAGGGCCTGGCTGACCGGTTCGGACAGGCCCATCCCGGCGCTGACGTCGGCGGGCTCGCAGGCCACCACCAGGCTGCGCCCGGGCCGGCCGCCGAGCGTGGCGAGCAGCGCGAAGATGGCGTCCGGTGTCAGGCTGTGCGCGTCCATGACCGGACCGGCCATCGGGTCGGGCTCCGGCACCTCGACCTCCAGCACGGTGACCGTGCCCGGCGGTTCGCCGCGGGGCGCCGCGTCCACCAGGACGAACAGGTCGCAGCCGTCGAGCAGGTCATAGGCCAGGTGGACGCCGCGGATGCCGAAGTCGCGGACCTGCACGCCGTCCGGCACCGGGTGGGTGGCCAGCAGCCTGACCACTTCACAGCCGAAGGCGTCGTCGCGCAGGAACACGTTGCCCACGCCCGCCACCAGCGTCCGCCCGGTCATGCGCTGCCCTCCGCGCCCGGCTCGCAGGCCTCTACCTCGTCGGTGCTGAAGTACAGGAAGCGCCCGTGCGCGATCCGCAGGTCCTCGTCCGGCTGGTCGGCCAGCGACACGGCCAGGTACGGGTTGTCCTCCACGTCATACAGCACGGCCTGGACGTCAGCGATCCGCCCGACCAGGAACATGTCCTGCGCGTCGGCGCGGCGCGCCCCCGGCCGCAGCCGCACCCGGCTGCCGCGGCCGATCTGCTGGCCGCCGATGGTCACGGTGTCGGTGTCCGGGGACACGGAGGCGTCCGCGCCCGGGTCCCACCAGGGCACCGTCTGCTCGGCGCCCGGCTGGTCGTCGGCGCCCGGCTGGCCGAAGCTGTCTGGGTGGCTGATGGCGCCTGGCTGGCCGAAGCGGTCTGGGTGGCTGTGGCCGAAGTTGTCTGGGTGGCCGGCGGCGGTCGGGCGCAGCGAGCGGATGGTGCCGTGCAGCCGTGCCATGGTCTCCGCGTCCATGGACTCGACCCGGTCCAGCAGCGCGGCCGCCCGCGGGTCGGTGGCCCGGGCCTCGGCCTTCTCCTCGTCCGACAGCGCGAGGGTGCGCAGCGTGAGGATCTCGTCGATCTCGGTGCCGTCGTAGAGTTCGCCCGGGCTTTCTGCGGCGAGTTCCGGGTGGTCGTACAGGATGATCGGCGAGGACAGCACGACCTGGCGGCCGCCGCCGGGGTCGGCCAGCACCGGCCAGCCGCCCTCGTTCTGGCACTCGGCCACGGCCGGCTGCGCCCAGATCGGCGGGTCGGTCATCGAGATGAACTCCCCGCCGGAGACGCTGATGATCGTGTGCGCCGCGATCAGCGCCGTCGGGAGCGCGTCCTCCCGGCGCTGCGGCACGGGGCTGACCGCGGTCTGGTTCTCGACCCGGACCTGGAGCCTGACCGCGCGCCACGGGCCGGGGACTTCGATCGCCCGCACCGACACCGCGCCGGCCAGCGGCTCTCGGCGGCGGACCGCGTACCGGGGTCCGGTGCCGTCCGGGCCGCCCGGCTCGTCGAGCGGCTCGCGGTCCTCGCCTCCGGCGATGGCGAACTCCTCGACCACGCCATCGGACAGGAGCGCGGCGGTGCCCGCGGTGACCTCGACCTCGCGCTCCACCGCCTCGTCCCAGCCTTGCCCGGATCCCTCGGTGGTCCGCCGTTGGACCTGCAGGAACCGCAGCATGACTTGGACGACGGGCTGTCCGGCGTGCGCAAGGACGCACTCGGCCTGGGTGTAGGCGCGTTCCGAGGGGTCGGTGGCGGCGTACCCAGGCGTCATCACCACGCCGAATTGCCAGCGGCTCTGGTTCTTCTGCGACGAGGCGCGGTACGGGTACAGGATGTACCCCTCATACAAGACGGCGTCGGCGATGCTCCGGACGCCGTCGAGGTTCATGGTGGCCTGGCCCCCGTTCATGGCAACCTGGTTCATGGCCGTCTCGCCTGCGCCTGCGCCGGGCCGTCGGGATCCGGCGCATTATCCGATGCGCGGCCCGATGCAGCGTCCGATGCGGGGGGCGGCGGCCCGTCGGCGCTGCCGGCCGCGGCAAGCAGCGCGGTCAAGGTGGCGTCCCAGGTGGGCAGGGCGTGCCGCGCCTTGTACCCGGACAGCACGTCCAGCGTCTCCCGGCTGCAGCGCAGCCACACGCTGCCGGGGAAGTGCGCGTCGACGAGGTCGCGCCAGATGGTGACGGGCATCCGGTAGGAGGCCTCGGCGCTCCACGGCACGAGCTCGACCGAGAAGCCCGTCTCGGTGGCGATGAAGACGGTGCCGCTGAACAGCATCAGCAGCGGGATCGTGCCGTCGTCCAGGCCCTGCAGGTAGCGGGCCGAGGCCACCTCCAGGTCGTAGGTGCACGGCACCGGCAGGTCGATCTCGGTTACATCGCTGAACGAGGGGACCATCGCCGTGACCGTGGCGAGCTGGATCGGCTTGACCGTGTCGGCCCAGCGGGACGTGTCGCCGAACAGGTCGTGTAGCCGCTCCGCTTCGGTGGCGGAGTACCGACGGCGATGCGGCTCGATGCGGATCTGGCAGCGCAGGGCGATCGCGTGCACGCGCACGCCGGACCGCTCGGTGATGGCCAGCTGGAACGACAGGGTCGGTGTCACCGCGAACCGGTCCGCGCTCGCGCCTGTGCAGCCGAAGATCAGGTCGGCCATATCAGTGCTCCCGTTCTCCGGCGACGGCCCGCTTGCGCAGGCCCGCCAGGAACTCGGCCAGCGCGGCGCGGACCTCCGCCCCGCCATCGAATCCCTGCCAGAGCAGCCGCAACTCGCCGACTAGCGAGTAGCACATATCGATCGGGATCAGGAAGACCTCATCTTCTTTTCGGTTCACGAAGATGGCCTCGACGTCGGGCGCCATCTCGCCGAGCAGCGGGTGCGTGGCGGCGAGCCGGTCCCAGGCCGCGAGGTCCAGCTCGCATTCGGTCGTCCCGCCCGGGCTCGGGTAACCCGCCACCACCCGGCCCAGCGCCGAGTTGAAGAAGAAGAAGGCCATGGCGACCGGGATCTGCAGTTCGTTCCAGTCGGCGTCGGTCAGCGGCCGTTCCGGGTCGTGGCAGACCCGCTCGGGCACCGCCCGGTACCGTCCCCCGGCCGCCCCTTCGTGGGTGAACAGCAGGTAGCACGCGCGGCAGGCGCAGGCTATCGAGCGCTTGTCGGTGTCGACCAGGTGCCCGTGCCGGTTGGTGAGGACTTCTTTGCACATCTCGCAATGTTCGGCTTCGGCCGCCGCGTCCTGGCCCTGGCCGGTATCGGGACCGGGGACCGGGGCCTCGTCCCAGGCTCCGGCCGGAGCCGTCGGCAGCGGCCCGTCGCCGGGCCGCTGCACGAAACGGCGAAGCCCGGTAAGCCCCGGCGTCCCGGGAGTTCCAGTCGTCACCGGGCCCCCTGGAGGCCCGCGGGGCGCCTGGTGATCTGCAGCAGCGTCGGTTCCGCGGGTGCCTCAACCACCTCGATGGCGACCCCGGCCGCCTCGGGCGCCGCCGCCGCCACGGCCTGCTCGATGACCGTCTGGATCGTGCCCGCCGTGGACTGGCAGCCGCCAGCGCTGCGCTCCAGGTGCAAGTGGACGATGCCTTGGTCGTCGAGGCCCTGATACTCGACCTCGCCCGCGTGCGCGCCGAGCTGGGGCAGGACCTGCTCGACCGCGCGTCGGACGCGGGCGCTGGTGTCGAGCGGGTGCAGGTTATGGACCAGCAGCAGGCTCTCCACCAGCGGATCCGCTACCAGCTTGTCCAGGATCCTCGGCCCGGACCCTTCCTTTTCGTCCGCGCCGACAATGGCTACGATCTGGGCCAGCCCGGCGCCGTACAGCTCGACCAGGCAGCTCACTAGTTCTTCCGCGGTGGCCGCGACCTGCGGCCCGGCATGTGATCTCAGCTCGGCGAGCAGCTCCTCGACCCGTTCGCCTGCCGCCTGCGCATCATGGCCCGCGGCCATTGGCCCTCCCTGGAGTTGGCTCTAGCTGATTGGCGGATCGTTCATGCCGGACCGCAGCGGGGTTCACATCGCGAGGGTCACTCCCGTTGGCGAGTGCGCCGTCTTGAGCACCTTGCCGCCACCCAGGTACATGTGTACGCCGCACGGCAGGCACGGGTCGAAGCTGCGCACCGCGCGCATGATGTCGATGCCCTTGAAGTTGTCCGGCGGGTTCTCCTCGAAGATCGGGGTGTTCTGCACCGCGTCCTCGTACGGCCCGGGCGTCCCGTAGGTGTCCCGCACGCTGCCGTTCCACGGGGTGGGCGGGTACGGGTGGTAGTTCGCGATCTTCCCGTCCCTGATCACCATGTGGTGCGAGAGCACGCCGCGGACCGCCTCGGTGAAGCCGCAGCTGAACGCGTCCTGGGGCACGCTGAACGACTCCCAGGTCTTGGTCCGCCCGGCCCGGATCTCGGCCAGGGCCTGCTCGACGAAGTACAGCGCGACGCCGGCGGAGTAAGCCTGGAAGTAGGTCCGGGCCCGGTCCCGCTCGATCGCGTTGGACAGCGGCTGGCCCTGCTTGTCCACCGGGATCTTCCACTCGAAGGTCTTTTCTGGCCGGGACATGGTCCTCGGCAGGTTGATCTTCACGCTGTGGCCGGTGGACTGCACGTAGCCGCAGTCGACCAGGCCGGCCAGCGCAGTCGCCCACAGCCGGGCTATCGGGCCGCCGCCGGTGTCCAGCGGCAGGAAGTCCTTGCCGTCGAACCAGCGCGGGGACATGGTCCAGCTGTACTTGTCGTCGAAGTCGCGCTTGGCCGGCCGCGGGATCGTGTGCTGGTTCCACGGGTGGCGCCGGTCGACCGGATTGCCCAGCTCGTCGTGGGTAACGAACATTTCCTTGTCTTCCCAGTCCTCGTAGAACGAGTGACCGAGCAGGATCCGGATGCCCAGGTTGATGTCGACCAGGCTGGTCGTGACCAGCTTCCCGTCGACCACCACGCCGGGCGTAACGAACATCTTGCGGCCCCAGTCGGCCATGTTCCGGTAGGTGAAGTCACAGTACTCGGGGTTGTTCAGGCTGCCCCAGCAGCCGAGCAGCACCCGCCGCCTGCCGACTTCCTCGTAACCGGGCAGCGCCTCGTAGAAGAAGTCAAACAGGTCGTCGTGCATCGGCACGACCCGCTTCATGAACTCCACGTAGCGCATCAGCCGGGTCAGGTAGTCGGTGAACAGCTGCACCGTCGCGACCGTGCCCACGCCACCGGGGTACAGCGTCGAGGGGTGCACGTGACGCCCCTCCATCAGGCAGAACATCTCCCGCGTGGACCGGCTGACCTGCAGCGCCTCGCGGTAGAACTCGCCCTCGAGGGGGTTGAGCGAGCGCATGATGTCGCCGATGGTCCGGTAGCCGTGCTCGGCTGCGTGCGGCGCCTCGGTGTGGTTCGCCTGCTCGAGCACGCCCGGGTTGGTTTCGGCCACCATCTTCTCGCAGAAGTCCACCCCGACGAGGTTCTCCTGGAAGATGTTGTGGTCGAACATGTACTCCGCGGCCTCGCCCAGGTTGATGATCCACTCGCCCAGGTGCGGCGGTCGGACCCCGTAAGCCATGTTCTGGTTGTAGACCGAACAGGTGGCGTGGTTGTCGCCGCAGATCCCGCAGATCCGGCTGGTGATGAAGTGCGCGTCGCGGGGGTCTTTCCCCTTCATGAAGATGCTGTAGCCGCGGAAGATCGACGAGGTGCTGTGGCACTCGGCGACCCTCTTGGCCTTGAAGTCGATCTTCGTATAGATGCCGAGACTGCCGACGATCCTGGTGATGGGGTCCCAGGTCATCTCCGTGAGCTGGCCCTGCTCGGCGCTCGCCGGGACTTCGTTTTCTACGGTTGTCATCGCGTCACCACGTCTTCTGGTAGCCGGTGCGGAGTTCGGAGCCCTTCACGCGCCACTTCGGTTCCTTGTCCGCCGTGCGGGCGGTGAAACCGCGGAGGGTACGGATTACCGTGCCGTACATTCCGCTGGCCGTGGTCGATACGCGCGCTCCCGGCGGTTCGTCCATGAAGGGCATGAACTTGTCCGGGAACCCGGGCATCGTGCAGGCGATGCAGATGCCGCCCACGTTCGGGCAGCCGCCCACGCCGTTGATCCAGCCCCGCTTGGGCACGTTGCACTTAACCACGGGGCCCCAGCAGCCCAGCTTGACCAGGCACTTAGCCGAGCCGTACTCGTTGGCGAAGTCGCCTTCTTCGTAGTAGCCGGCCCGGTCGCAGCCCTGGTGCACGGTCGCCTCGAACAGCCACTTCGGCCGCAGCGCCTCGTCGAGCGGGATCATCGGCGCCTGGCCGGCCACCTGGTAGAGCAGGTACAGGATGGTCTCGGACAGGTTGTCCGGCTGGATGGGGCAGCCTGGCACGCAGACGATCGGCAGCCCGGCCTTGGACTTGTAGTCCCAGCCGAGGTAGTCGGGTACGCCCATGGCGCCGGTCGGGTTGCCCGCCATCGCGTGGATGCCGCCGTAGGTCGCGCACGTGCCCACCGCGAGGATCGCCGTGGCCTTGGGGGCCAGCCGGTCGAGCCATTCGTTGGTGGTCATCGGCTGGCCGGTGGCCGGGTTGTTGCCGAAGCCGCACCAGTAGCCTTCGGACTTGATCGCCTCGTTCGGGATGGATCCCTCGACGACCAGGACGAACGGCTCGAGTTCACCCCGGTCGGCCTTGTGCCACCATTCGATGAAGGTGTCGGCGCCCTGCTCGGGGCCGCATTCGAAGTCAATCAGCGGCCAGTGCACGGCCACCTTGGGCAGGCCCGGCAAGGCGCCGAGCGCGATCTCCTCGATGCTGGGCTGGGTCGCGGCGGTCAGTGCCACCGAATCCCCGTCGCAGCCGAGGCCCCCATTCATCCAGAGGATATGTACGACTGGCTCCTCCGCGGCCTGGGTCATAGCGCCACCCCTTCGTTAGGCGGCCCGTACTAACGGGCGCCCTGGTTAGGTCACGCGCGAGCGGGGACGCGGGGCGTCGAGACTCCGGGCCAGGCCGGACGATCTCGAACCCGCGCCAGGATCGCGCCGGTGCATGCTGCGGTCACCAGCCAGCCGATCGCCGGCCCGGCCAGGACTGGGAGATGCGGTTTCGCTGGGCCACGCGAGACCATTCTCGGCGTGCCTCAGTGGGATACCGGCGAGATACGCCGGCCACTGACCGCTCATCACATGCTCACATTAGGTCGGCGCATGGCAACCGAGCCATCACCGGTACCGACAGACTATTCCTGCCCAGGTGAGATCTGCAAGACAGAACAGTCGTCCACTGGACACATATGTCTATCGGTCCTGGCTCGTGTCCGGGGACGTTTTCCACGTACCCTCATTGTCATACCCGGTGACTGCGCGCACCGGGCGGTTAACCGGGATCCGCGCGAACCGGAGGGCGGCGATGGACAGGCCAACCGACAAGATCAGCGACAACATCGAGGTAGTACCCGTCGTGGTCTTGTCGCAGACGTTCCCAGCACGCCCGTCTTCTATTCCGGATGTCCGCGATTTCGTCAAGCGCTGCCTGGCCCAGTCCCCGCTGTCCGAACAGGACAACCGCGAAGTGGGCGAGACCGTGGCCCACGCGCTGCTCGAGGCGGCGGGCCCGGACGGCGCGATCAACGTCTCCTTCCGCATCTTCCCCGATCACGTCGAGGTCGACGTGCTGCGCTCGGGCGCCCAGATCGGGACGCCCGCGGGCCTCGACGTGCTGGCCTCACTGCTCAAATCCCAGGCCTCGGGCATGGAAGCCGCCGCGACCGGCCGGGACGGATCCTTCGCCGCGCACAACGGGTCCGACGAGACGGCGTTCGCCGACTGGATGGCCGCCGCGCTGCGCCGCGAGGGCATGACCATGGAGGTGGCCGCCCGCCAGCTCGGGGTCTCGGTGAAGACGGTCAGCCGCTGGGTCGGCGGCGCCACCGAACCCCGGCTGCGTGACCTGCGCCGGATTCGTGAGCTCTTCGGCGATTTCCCGCTGCCCTAATCCAGGTTTGCTTAAGGTCCCGATGCGCGGGTGATTGTGCCGATGCGCGCGTAATTGCTCTGGCGCATGCGTGTCGTCCTGAGGCACGCGTGATTGTCCTGACTTATGCGTGTCGTCCTGAGGCACTCGTGTCGTCCTGACGCAAACATGTTTACCCGGCATGTTTTACCCGGCCGACGAGGTTGTGGCCGAACTCCCGGTCATCTTATTACCTTAAGTTATCTCACTCGCACCAAGGGTCACGAAAAGGGGAAGGCTTCACAGACCCGCCGGGGAGCCGCGGGGGGGAAGGGTTGACCGGAGGGGCCTGGGCTGGTGGGCTGGGGGCATGGCTGGCCCGGTGGGCTTTGTTGGCCGTGCGAGTGAGTTGTCCCGGCTGCTGGGGGCGCTGGGCGGCGATGCGCGGCTGGTGCTGGTGGTGGGGGATGCCGGGGTGGGCAAGACCCGGTTCGTGACCGAGGGGACAGCCCGGGCCGCGGCGGCGGGGATGGTGGTGCTGCGGGGGCAGTGCCTGCTGCTGGCGGGCACGCTGCCGCTGCTGCCGGTGCGAGATGCGCTGGGTGAGCTGGCCGGGCCCGAGGGCGGCGGGCTGCTGGCGGCGGCGCTGGATGCCGGGCCGGGGTATGTGCGCGAAGAAGTGGGCCGGCTGCTGCCGGGGCTGGGTCCGGGTGGCGGGACGGTCCCGGGTGGCCGGGACGGGGAGTGGAGCCGAGAGCGGCTGTTCGCCGCCGTGGCGGAGGTGCTGGCCGTGGTGGCCGGGAGGTCTGGGGCCGGGGTGGGGCTGGTGGTGGAGGATGTGCACTGGGCGGACAGCGAGACGCTGGATTTCCTGACGTTCCTGGCCCGGCCGGGGCGCCCGGGGCCGGTGGGGGTGGTGGTGACCTGCCGCGGGGATGAGGCGCCGCTGGCGGAGCATGTGGCGGGCTGGCTCGCGCGGGTGCGGGCGGACGCGGGGGTGGCGGAGATCCGGCTGGGGCCGCTGTCGCGGGCGCAGGTGGCCGGGCAGGTCGCGGCCCTGGCGGACGGTCCGGCGCCGGCGCGGGTGGTCGATGAGTTGTACGCGCGGGCGGAGGGGAACCCGTTCTTCACCGAGCAGCTGGTAGCCGCGGCGCTGTCGGAAGCAGACGAGGGTGGCCTGCGGGTCCCGGCGGGACTCCCGGCCCGGCTGGCGGAGCTGCTGACGTGCGGGCGGGCCGCTGCGCCGCGGAGGCGCGGGCGGTGCTGGCGGGTCTGGCGGTCGCGGGCCGGAGCCTGGGTGAGGATGTGCTGGCGGTGGTCACCGGGCTGGAGGTGGAGGCGGTGCGGCGGGGGTTGCGGGAGCTGGCGGCGGCCCGGCTGCTCGCCGAGGACGCCTCCGGCGGGGGGCACCGGCTCCGGCATGCGCTGCTGGCCGAGGCGGTGGCCGCCGGGCTGCTGCCCGGGGAGCGCGCGGTACTGCACGAGCGCGCGGCGCGGGCGCTGGCCGGCGACCCGGCGCTGGCCGCGGAGGTGGCCGGGCACTGGCAGGCCGCGGGCCGTCCGGCCGAGGAACTCCAGGCCCGGGTGGCCGCGGCCGGGGCGGCCGAGCGGGTGTTCGGCTACGCCCAGGCCGCGGCGCACTGGCAGCGGGCCGTCGAGCTGGCCGGGGCCCAGCCCGGTGCCGCGGCCGCGGCCGGAATCGACGTGCCGCGGTTGTCCGTGCGGGCCATCGACGCGTTTTTCCGCGCGGGCGACAGCGCGCGCGCCGGCCTGGCCGCCGAGGAGGCCTACCGCCGATTCGTCGGCCAACCCGATCCCGCGACCGCCGCGGTCCTCTGCCACCGCGCCGCGTACTTCCGGGCGAGCGATGCGCCGGATGCCGGGCTGCCGCTGATGGAGGAGGCGCTGCGGCTGTTCGAGCAGGCTCCGCCGTCATTCGATCACGCCGATGCCCTGCTCGACTACGCCACCATCTTCCTTCTGTTCGCCGCGGGGCGGCTTCAGGCCAGCCGCACGGCGCTGGACCGGGCGCTGGAGATCGCCGAAGCGGCCGGTGGCACGGCGCTGATCCCCCGCGTCCTGGCGAGCCTCGCAGCCGTCGCGTTCGTGCGCGGGCAGGTCGAGGAGGGGTTCGCCGCCCTGGAGCGGGGGTGGGCACTGGCCCGGGCCGCACGGGACGGCCCGGCCCTGGTGTGGCTGGCCGTGAACGAAAGCGATGCGTTGCTCAAGCTCGCGCGGTTCCAGCGCGCCGCCGACGTGGCGTCGCGTGGTCTTGACGACGCCCGGCAAGCCGGCCTGGAGGCCTGGGAGATGGCCGGCGTCGTGGCCGCCAACGCCGCTGAGGCGCTGCTCGCCGTTGGGCGCACCGCGGCGGCGGCGGCGCTGATCGACCCGCTGACCACCACGCCGCCGGACCGCGATCGCTGGCTGGCGCACGTGAATCGCGCCGAGATCGACCTGCTGCGCGGCGATACCGGCGCGGCCGCCAGGCGGTGGCAGCTCATCTACGCTTTCCCCGCCCACCGCAGCAGAGTCGACTTCGCCTACGAGTCAGCGCCACGGGCCGCGGAGGCATCGTTGTGGGCGGAACGCCCCGGCGACGCCCTTCAGAAGACCCGGCGGGCGCTCGCCCTGTACCAGGGCACGGACCTGACCATCCTGTCCGGGCGGCTGCTGGCGGCGGGCATGCGGGCGTGTGCTGACCTGGCCGAGCAGGCCCGGGCGCGCCGCGACCAGTCCGCCGCCGTGGCCGCGGTGGACGCCGGCGACGGGCTGGCCACCTGGGCCGAGCAGATGGGCGGCGCCCCGTTCGCCGACCACCCGTTCGTGGCCGCCATCCCGGCCTGGCGTGCCACCTGGGACGCCGAGCGGACCCGGGTGGCCGGGACTGGCGACCCCGGTGCCTGGGACGGCGCGGCCAAAGCCTGGCAGGACCTGGGCTGCCCGCACCGGGCCGGATACGCCTGGTGGCGGCAGGCCGAGGCGCAGCTGGACGCCGGGCAGCCGGCCGCCGCGGCGGCCGGCGCGCTGCGCGCCGCCGCGGCCGCCGCCGGCGGGCACGCCCCCCTGCTGGCGCAGATCCGCGCGCTGGCCGAGCGGGCCAGGATCCCCCTGCAGCCCCCCGACGCCGCCGAACCCGGCGCCGCGCCGCCGGCCCCGGCGCCCGCCGCCTACGGGCTGACCGGCCGGGAGCTGACGGTGCTGCGGCTGCTCGCCGCCGGGCGCACCAACCCCCAGATCGGCGCCGAGCTGTACATCAGCGCCAGCACGGCGAGCGTGCACGTGACCAACATCTTGCGCAAGCTCGGCGTCTCCAGCCGGGTGCAGGCCGCCGCCCTGGCCGAACGCGCCGGGCTGCTGGACTCCCGGCCGTCCTGAACACCGCCGGCACCTGGAAGTCAGGTCAGTCGGCCTCCCGCGCTCCCGGTGGGCTCCCGCTGGCCGCCAGGCGCGGGCCTGAGCGTTCCCGGCAGCACCCCAGGTGGCTAGCCCAGGCTGCGCATGGCCCACAGGTCGGGGAACGTCGGTTTCCCGATCGTGGTGCCGAGGTAGCTGGCTCCGGCTGAGCCGCCGGTACCGCGTTGGCCGCCGATCGTCCGCTCCACCATCTTGACGTGGTGATAGCGCCACTCTTGGACGCCTTCGTCGAGGTCCACGAGAAGCTCGCACACCGCGGTCGCGTCGGTGTCGTCGTCGTACACCTTCTTCAGCACCTGCTGCATCCCGGCTGATGCCTCGAAGGGCGTGGTGACATCGCGGTTCCTGATGTCGGCCGGCACGTCGTAGCCCTGGCCGGCCAGGTAACGGACGAAGGAGTCGAACACGGACGCGCGTGACATGGCCGCCGAGATGCGTTCCCGCTCGGCGCTGCCCTGGGCGTACCGGGCGACCATCATCCGGTCCCGGCGGCCAAGCACGGCCTCCAGCTCGCGGAACTGCGCCGACTCGAACCCGCTCGAGGTACCGAGCCAGTCGCGGAACTTGGTGAACTGGGTGGGCGTCATGGTCTCGAGCACGTCGAGCTGCGCCACCACGATCTTCAAGATGGCCAGCGTCCGCCGCAGCGTGCGCATGGCGTGCGTGGTGCCGCCGGACTCGAGTTCGGCCTGCAGCTTGCCGAACTCGTGCAGCAGCTGCTTGAACCACAGCTCGTAGATCTGGTGGATGACGATGAACAGCATCTCGTCGTGCTCGCTCGACCTGGGCTGCTGCGCCGAAAGCAGTTGATCGAGCCGCAGGTAGCCGGAATAGGTGACGGGTTCAGCCATGGTCGGCGAAGCGTTTCTGCTCGATGATGTCGCGGGCGGTGCCGACGGCGGTCCAGACGTCGGTGAAGCGCGTGGTGAGCGGCGGCAGGCCGAACCGGAACCGGTCTGGGGTGCGGTAGTCCGTGACGATGTTCGCGGCGGCGAGCTGCCCGACGACCTGCTCAGCCTGCGGATGGCAATAGGTAACGTGACCGCCGCGGCGGCCGCCGTCCCGGGGCGTGGCCAGCGCGCAGCCGAGCGGCTCGAGCCAGGCGCCGCCCAGGTCGATGAGGTAGCTGGTCAGCCGCAGGCTCTTGGCCCGCATCGGGCCCAGGCCCGCCTCGAGCAGCAGCCGCGCGCCCTCTTCCACCGCGGCAGTGCCAAGGATGGACGGGGTGCCCGTCATGAACTTGGCGATGCCGGCCGCCGGATCGTACCTGGGCCCCATGGCGAACTGGTCGCGCTGGGAGAACCAGCCCCATATCGGCTGCCGCAGCACTTCTCGCAGCCGGGCCGAGACGTAGAGGAACGCGGGGGCGCCGGGACCTGCGTTGAGGTACTTGTAGGTGCAGCCGACCGCCAGGTCCACGTCGGAGCCGTCAAGCTCGACGGGCACCGCGCCCACCGAGTGGCACAGGTCCCACAGTATGAGCGCGCCGGCCTGGTGCGCGATCTCGGTGACCGCCCCCATGTCGGCGAGGGCGCCGCTGCGGTAGGCCACGTGGGACAGACTGACCAGTGCGGTGTCCTCGTCCACCGCGGCTCGTACCTCGTCGGGGTCCAGGCCCTCGTTGATGTCGGTGGCCAGCATGCGCAGCTCCACGCCGCGCTGAGCCGCGATTCCCTCGACCACGTAACGGTCGCTGGGGAAGTTGTCCTGGTCGGTGACGATCACGTGCCGGCCAGGGCGGGCATCGAGCGCTGCCGAGGCCAGTTTGTACAGGTTCACCGTGGTGTTGTCGGCCACCAGCACCTGGCCCGGCGCGGCGCCGGTCAGCGCGCCGACCAGGTCACCCGCACGCTGGGGCAGGTCCACCCAGTGATCCCACGACCTGGCGAGCGCGGCGCCCCACTCCTGGCGGATGACGGCCTCCAGCCGCCGCAGCGTGGCCAGCGGGAGCGCGCCGAGCGAGTTGCCGTTCAGGTAGATCAGGGACGGGTCGTCAAGCGCGAACCGATCGCGGAACCCGGCCAGCGGATCCGCCGCGTCCAGTTCCTCGGCGTGCGTCCGCTCCAAGAACACCTGGGACATACCGCACACCATAACTCCCTTCCCTCCTGGGCCGGCCTCCCCGCTCGTTTGACGAGTCTGCTTGCTACCGCTAGTGTTCGGGATTAGCACTCACTGCTGTAGAGTGCTAATGCGACGAGGCAGTCTGGCACCCGCGACGGCAGGCAGCCGCGCTCGCCCTCTCTAGCAACTCACCATTAGCCTTTCCGGAGGGGGAGGTCAGATCGTGACGACCGCCACCAAAGTAGTAATCAAGCCGCTCGAAGACCGGATCGTGGTCCGCCCGCTTGAGGCGGAGCAGACCACGGCATCCGGACTAGTGATCCCGGACACCGCCAAGGAGAAGCCCCAGGAGGGCGAAGTCCTTGCGGTTGGTCCCGGGCGCTTCGACGATGCGGGAACCAAGCGCGTGCCGATCGACGTCAAGGTCGGCGACATCGTGCTGTACAGCAAGTACGGCGGCACCGAGGTGAAGTACGGCGGCGAAGAGTACCTGGTGCTCTCCGCTCGCGATGTCCTCGCTGTCATCGACAAGTAGTGGTCCTCGGGCTCCGGCGGCAGCGCGTCCGGCATATCGATGCCCGGCGTTCTTGCCGCCGGGGCCCGTGAGCATGCCTGCTCGGCTGACGAGCACTCTGCAGACGAGTGCTGGCATGCTGACTGAGAACTCGATCCAACCGTAGGTTGAGGTAGTTAAATGCCCAAGATCCTGGAGTTCGACGAGGACGCCCGCCGCTCGCTTGAGCGTGGCGTCAACAAGCTCGCCGACGCCGTGAAGGTGACGCTGGGCCCCCGTGGCCGCAACGTCGTGATCGACAAGAAATGGGGCGCCCCCACCATCACCAACGACGGCGTGACCGTCGCCAAGGAGGTGGAACTGGAGGACCCGTACGAGAACCTGGGCGCCCAGCTCGCCAAGGAGGTCGCCACTAAGACCAACGACATCGCCGGGGACGGTACCACGACGGCGACCGTCCTGGCCCAGGCGATGGTGCGTCACGGTATGCGTTCGGTCGCGGCCGGCGCCAACCCGATGGACATGAAGCGCGGTATCGACTCCGCTGCCGCCGAGGTCTCCAAGCGGCTGCTCGCCATCGCCCGTGACGTTGAGGAGCAGACCGAGATCGCGCATGTCGCGACGATCTCCGCGCAGGACGAGAAGATCGGCGAGCTGATCGCCGAGGCGTTCGCCAAGGTCGGCAAGGACGGTGTCATCACCGTCGAGGAATCGCCGACGATGGGGCTCGAGCTGGAGTTCACCGAGGGCCTCCAGTTCGACAAGGGCTACATCTCGCCGTACTTCATCACCGACCCCGAGCGCCTCGAGGCGGTCCTGGAAGACGCGTACATCCTGATCCACCAGTCCAAGGTCTCCTCGATGCAGGACTTCCTGCCGCTGCTCGAGAAGATCGCGCAGGGGAAGCGACCGCTGCTGGTGATCGCCGAGGACGTCGAGGGCGAGGCCCTGGCCACCCTCGTGGTGAACAAGATCCGCGGCCTGCTCAACGTGGTGGCCGTGAAGGCGCCCGGTTTCGGTGACCGCCGCAAGGCCATGCTGGCCGACGTCGCCGTGCTGACCGGCGGTACCGTGATCAGCGAAGAGGTCGGCCTCAAGCTGGAGTCGGTCGGGCTGGAAGACCTGGGCCGCGCCCGCCGGATCGTCGTGACCAAGGACACCACCACGATCGTGGACGGCGCGGGCGACAAGTCGGCGATCGAGGACCGGATCAGGCAGATCCGGACCGAGATCGAGAACACCGACTCGGACTGGGACCGGGAGAAGCTGCAGGAGCGGCTGGCCAAGCTGTCCGGCGGCGTCTGCGTCCTGCGCGTCGGCGCCGCGACCGAGGTGGAGCTCAAGGAGAAGAAGCACCGCCTCGAGGACGCCATCTCCGCCACCCGGGCGGCCATCGAGGAAGGCATCATCCCCGGTGGCGGCAGCGCCCTGGTGCACGTGGCCGGCGACCTTGACGACCTCGGCCGCACGGGTGACGAGGCGACCGGGGTCCTGGTCGTCAAGCGCGCCCTGAGCGAGCCGGCCCGCTGGATCGCGATTAACGCGGGCCAGGAGGGTTCCGTCGTGGTGGCCAAGATCGCCACCCTGCCCGCCGGGCATGGCTATAACGCGGCCACCGGCGAGTACGGCGACCTGGTGGCCCAGGGCGTCATCGACCCGGTGAAGGTGACCAGGTCCGCCGTGCAGAACGCCGCGTCGATCGCCGCCATGCTGCTCACCACCGAGACCCTGGTGGTCGAGAAGCCGGAGGAGAGCGAGGCCCCCGCGGCCAACGGCCACGGGCACAGCCACCCGCACTGAGATAGAGGCACAAACGCGGGGCCACAGTCTTGTGGCCCCGCTTTTGTCTTCCTGCGGTCCTTGGTCGACAGGGGCACCCATAGGATGGGGTCCGTTCCGCAGCGGCTCCCGGTGAAGGTGCCTTGGCATCCTCTCCCACCCGAGGTAGTAGGGGATTCCAGCCGCTCACATCCTGGTCAGGAGGCAAGCAGTTGAGGTTCGCGGTTCACCGGCCCGGTATTCCGGACGCCTCCCCGCGCAGCCACCGCATGCCCTGCGGCGATATGACCACGCTAGCAGCCAGGTATGACATTTCCGCGCCGGAGTGAAGGTGCCATGACTGATCAAGTTCCTCCGGGCCCGGATTCCAAGTTCGCGCCCATCGGCCTGACCTTTGATGATGTGCTCTTGCTGCCCGCCTATTCCGCGGTGCTGCCGAGCGAGGCGGATACCGCCACCAGGATCACGCGCCGATACCGGCTCCGCGTCCCGCTGGTGTCCGCGTCGATGGACACCGTGACCGAGGCCCGGATGGCGATCGCCATGGCCCGCCAAGGCGGCGTGGGAGTGCTGCACCGCAACCTGTCCGTGGAGGAGCAGGCGCAGCAGGTGGACATGGTCAAGCGGTCCGAGGCGGGCATGATCACCGATCCGGTGACCTGCGGGCCCGACGCCACGATCGCGGACGTCGACAGGCTGTGCGGCCGCTACCGGATCTCCGGCGTGCCGGTGACTGGCCCGGACGGCGTCCTGGTGGGCATCGTCACCAACCGCGACATCCGGTTCGAGACGGACCACAGCCGTCGCGTGGCCGAGGTAATGACCCCGATGCCCCTGGTCACCGCGCCGGTGGGGGTCGCGCCCGAGGAGGCGCTGCGGCTGCTGCGCCAGCACAAGGTGGAGAAGCTCCCGCTGGTCGACGAGACGGGTCGGCTGCGCGGGCTCATCACCGTAAAGGACTTCACCAAGAGCGAGAAGTTCCCCTTCGCGACCAAGGACCCGGCCGGGCGGCTGGTGGTGGGGGCCGCGGTGGGCGTCAGCGAGGACGCCAAGCGCCGCGCGCAGACGCTGATCGAGACCGGCGTGGACTTCCTGGTCGTGGACACCGCGCACGGGCACGCGCAGGCCGTGCTGGACATGGTCGCGCAGATCAAGGCAAACTCCGACACCGAGGTGATCGGGGGCAACGTGGCCACCCGGGCGGGTGCGCAGGCCCTGGTGGACGCGGGCGCGGACGGCATCAAGGTCGGTGTCGGGCCGGGCTCCATCTGCACCACCCGGGTGGTGGCCGGGGTGGGCGTCCCGCAGGTCACGGCGATCTACGAGGCGGCCCAGGCGGCCCGCCCGGCGGGCGTGCCCGTGGTCGGCGACGGCGGCCTGCAGTACTCGGGTGACATCGCCAAGGCCATCGCGGCGGGCGCCGACACCGTCATGCTGGGCAGCCTGCTGGCCGGATGTGAGGAAAGCCCGGGCGAGATGGTCTTCATCAACGGCAAGCAGTACAAGCTCTACCGGGGTATGGGCTCGCTCGGCGCCATGCGGAACCGGGAGCGCGGCCGGTCCTACTCCAAGGACCGGTATTTCCAGGACGACGTGCTGCGCGAGGACAAGCTGGTGCCGGAGGGCATCGAGGGGCAGGTGCCCTACCGCGGCCCGCTGGCCGCCGTCGCCGGGCAGCTGGTCGGCGGGCTGCGGGCCGCCATGGGCTACTGCGGCGCCCGGACCATCTCCGACCTGCAAGGTGCCCGGTTCATCCAGATCACCGCGGCCGGCCTGACCGAGAGCCACCCGCACGACGTCAAGATGACCGTCGAGGCGCCGAACTACAGCGCCCGCACCGGCCGGGACGGGACCGCCCCGTGACCGGAACGGACTTCAGGACCGGAGACACATGAGCGACGTGGAAATCGGCCGCGGCAAGACTGGGCGCCGGGCGTACTCGCTCAGCGAGATCGGCATCGTTCCTGCCCGCCGGACGCGGGACCCGGAGGAGGTGTCGATCGCCTGGCAGATCGACGCCTACCGGTTCGAGCTGCCGCTGATGGCCTGCCCGATGGACAGCGTGGTGTCACCGGCCACCGCTATCCAGATCGGCCGGCTGGGTGGCCTGGCGGTGCTCGACCTGGAAGGGCTGTGGACCAGGTACTCCGACCCTGAGCCGCTGCTCGCGGAGGTGACCGAGCTTGACGAACAGGCGGCCACCCGGCGGCTGCAGGCCATGTACGCCGAACCGATCTCCGAAGACCTCATCGGGCGCCGGATCGAGGAGATCGCCCGGGCCGGCGTGACGACCGCGGCCAGCCTGTCACCGCAGCGCACCGCGCGGTACGCCAAGGCCGTCGTCGACGCGGGGGTGGACATCTTCGTGATCCGCGGCACCACGGTGTCGGCCGAGCACGTCTCGGGCCGGGCCGAGCCGCTGAACCTCAAGCAGTTCATCTACGAGCTGGACGTCCCCGTGGTGGTCGGCGGCTGCGCGACCTACACCGCCGCGCTGCACCTGATGCGCACCGGCGCCGCCGGCGTGCTGGTCGGCTTCGGCGGGGGATCGGGCCACACCACCGTCAAGGTGCTCGGCGTGGCGGTGCCGATGGCCACCGCGATCGCCGACGTGGCCGCGGCGCGGCGCGACTACCTGGACGAGTCCGGTGGCCGTTACGTGCACGTGATCGCCGACGGGTCCATGACCAGCAGCGGTGACATCGCCAAGGCGCTGGCCATCGGCGCTGACGCGGTCATGGTGGGCTCGCCGCTGGCCCGGGCCACCGAGGCACCGGGCCGGGGTTACCACTGGGGCAGCGAGGCCAACCACACCGAACTGCCCCGGGGCGCCCGGGTCCGGGTCGGGACGATCGGCACGCTGGAGCAGATCCTGCACGGCCCGTCGACCGTCCCCGACGGCTCGATGAACCTGATGGGGGCGCTCCGCCGCACGATGGCCACAGCCGGCTACTCAGACCTGAAGGAGTTCCAGCGGGTCGAGGTGGTTGTCGCCGATTCCGGCCTGCCCGCCGGTAATCGGTAGAGCCGCCGCTAGACTCCTCGCCATGGCTCAGCCCCACCCTCAGCCAGCCCACCCTGGGCCAGCACCGTCTAAGCTCCGCGTCCTGTCCGGCATACAACCTACGGCCGACTCGTTCCACCTCGGCAACTACCTCGGCGCGCTGCGCCAGTGGGTGGCGCTGCAGGACAGCTACGACGCCTTCTACTGCGTGGTCGACCTGCACGCGATCACGGTGCCGCAGGACCCAGTCCTGCTGTCCCGGCGCACCCGGGTCGCCGCCGCTCAGCTGCTCGGGGCCGGGCTCGACCCGGACCGGTGCACGCTGTTCGTGCAGAGCCACGTGCCCGAGCACGTCGAACTGGCCTGGGTTCTCGGCTGCATGACCGGGTTCGGCGAGGCGAGCCGGATGACCCAGTTCAAGGACAAGTCGTCACGGGAAGGCCAGGATCAGGCCTCGGTCGGCCTGTTCACCTACCCGATCCTGCAGGCCGCAGACATCCTGCTCTACCAGGCCGACCAGGTGCCGGTGGGCGAGGACCAGCGGCAGCACCTCGAGCTCAGCCGCACGCTGGCGCAGCGGTTCAACCACAGGTACGGCCAGACGTTCGTGCCCCCGCAGCCGTACATCCTGGCCGACGTGGCCAAGATCTACGACCTGCAGGACCCGACGGCCAAGATGAGCAAGTCGTCCTCGTCCCCGCAGGGCATCATCGACGTCCTGGACGATCCGGCCGTGATCCGCAAGAAGATCGCCCGCGCGGTCACCGACGCGGGCTCGCAGGTGCGCGCCGACCCGGATGGCAAGCCGGGCGTGACCAACCTGCTGCGGATCTACTCGGCGCTATCCGGTGAGCCGGTGGCCACCCTGGAGGCCAAGTACGTCGGCGCGGGCTACGGCGCCTTCAAGAAGGACCTGGCCGAACTGATCGTCGCCAGCTTCACCCCGATCAGGGAGCGGACCGAGCGCATCCTCGCCGACGAGGCCGGGCTCGACCGACTGCTCGCCGACGGCGCCGCACACGCCCGCCAGGTGGCCGGGCCGACCATGACCACCGTCCGCGAGCGCATCGGCCTGCTCAAGCCCTTGGTCTGAACCACCCGAAGTAACCTGAGCACATGGAACGCATGTCCGAGTCAGGCTTCCCCATCGATCCCGTTTATGACGACAGCAAGCTTACGGATTTCCGGCCCGAAGAAAAGCTTGGCAAGCCGGGAGAGTATCCGTTTACTCGCGGAGTGTATCCGCGAATGTATGTCGACCGGCCCTGGACGATGCGTCAGTACGCCGGCTTCGCCACTGCCCAGGAGTCCAACCGCCGCTATCACGAGCTGATCGAGGCGGGCACCACCGGGCTCTCGGTCGCCTTCGACCTGCCCACCCAGATGGGATATGACTCCGATGCCCGGGTCGCGCACGGCGAGGTGGGCAAAGTCGGCGTGGCCATCGACACCGTCGACGACATGCGCACGCTCTTTGCGGGCATCCCCCTGGACACCGTGTCCACGTCGATGACGATCAACGCGCCCGCCGCGGTGCTGCTGCTGATGTACCAGACGGTCGGCGAGGAGCAGGGCGTCCGCCCGGCCGAGCTGACCGGCACGATCCAGAACGACGTACTCAAGGAGTACATCGCCCGCGGCACCTACATCTACCCGCCCCGCCCGTCGCTGCGCCTGGTCGCCGACACGTTCGCCTACTGCCGTCAAGAGCTGCCCAAGTGGAACACGATCTCCATCTCCGGTTACCACATGGCCGAGGCCGGCGCTACCCCGGTGCACGAGATCGCGTTTACGCTGGCCAACGCCAAGGAATACGTGCGGGCGGCCGTGGCGTCCGGACTGGAAATCGACGACTTCGCCCCCCGGCTCTCCTTCTTCTTCGTGGCACGGACCACGCTGCTCGAGGAGGTCGCCAAGTTCCGCGCCGCCCGGCGGCTCTGGGCGAACATCATGAAAAACGAGTTCGGGGCGAAGGACCCCCGGTCGCAGATGCTGCGCTTCCACACCCAGACGGCCGGCGTGCAACTCACCGCGCAGCAGCCGGAGGTGAACCTGATCCGGGTGAGCCTGCAGGCCCTGGCGGCGGTGCTTGGCGGGACCCAGTCGCTGCACACGAACTCCTTCGACGAGGCGCTCGCGCTGCCCAGCGCCAAGGCGGCCCGGCTGGCGCTGCGCACCCAGCAGGTGATCGCGTACGAAAGCGACCTGACCGCCACGGCGGACCCGTTCGCCGGCTCGTACGCGATCGAGTCGATGACCGACGAGATCGAGGCGGCCGCGCAAAGCCTGATGGATCGCATCGAGGAGATGGGCGGGGCCGCCGCGG
>Ga0209656_10000240_pt1 | contig 36834 bp, 33 predicted proteins | sample BogFormECP12_OM2_FD_188239 | JGI IMG/M metagenome (GOLD analysis project Ga0209656, IMG submission 188239) | Bog forest soil microbial communities from Calvert Island, British Columbia, Canada - ECP12_OM2 (SPAdes) (version 2) | ecosystem: Environmental > Aquatic > Freshwater > Wetlands > Bog ...
GGCGCAGCAGGGTGACGACCGATCCCCCGGTTTCCCATTCGCGCCTCGCCAACAGGAAAGGCCGCGCGATGATCGCGATCCACGACCAACAGCGCGACGAGACGCGAAAATGGTCCCCGATCGGGCGGGTCGCCGCGCCGGCGACGACAAAGTCGTGTGCGCCGCCGAGCGTATCGGGGGCGAGCGGGCCGCGCGCGACCTCGAACGACCACTTCACATGGTGCCGGCCCGCCGCCGCGTCGAGCTCGCGCCGTGCCCGTGCAGCGAAAGCACGAAAGTGGTCCTCGACATGGTCTCTGGTCAACGGCTCGAGCCCGGCGCCCAGGCTGACCTGGCGCGCGAAGGGCAAGCCGGTCAGACCGATAAGCTCCTCATCTTCGATGAAGATGCCGTGTAACGGGATCCGCCAGAGGGCCGCCAGACGGGCCGCGGTATCGATCGCGGTACCGGTTTCCGTTGCAGCGTCGAGCGGAACGACGACGCGTTTGATCCCTTGTGTCATGAGTGGGCCTGAGTAATCGCGGCGTTGCGCGCCAGCTCGGCGGCTTTGGCGGCGAAGGCGTCGAGCCGCGCGGCAATGCGATGGTTGATGGTGCCTGCCGGGTAATTGCCGTCCTGATCGGGCTCGCCGGCCGGAAGACTTGTCAGCAACGCCAAACCCTGATCGACGGTCTCGATCGGGAAGACGCGGAAACGCTCCTCGGCCGACTTGGCGACCACGTCCTGGCGCAGCATCAGGTGCTTGACGTTGCTCGCGGGGATGATCACGCCCTGCCGTCCGGTGAAGCCGGTGATCCGGCACGCGTCGAAGAAGCCCTCGATCTTCTCGTTGACCCCGCCGATCGCCTGGATCCTGCCATGCTGGTCGACCGAGCCGGTGACGGCGAAGGACTGGTTGATCGGCACGTCGGCGAGCGCCGACAGCAAGGCGAAAAGTTCGGCGGCAGAGGCGCTGTCGCCGTCGACCCCGCCATAGGATTGCTCGAAGACGAGGCTGGCGTTGAGCGACAGCGGCCGCGTGCTGCCGAAACGCCCGCCAAGAAACCCGCAGAGGATCAGCACTCCCTTGGAATGCAGCGGGCCGCCGAGCTCGACCTCGCGCTCGATGTCGACGACCTCGCCGCGTCCGAGCCGGATCCGTGCGGTAATGCGGCTCGGGTTGCCAAAGGACAGACCGCCGAGGGTCATCACCGAAAGCCCGTTGACCTGGCCGATCTGCCCGCCGTCAGTCTCGATCCGGATGGTCTTGCGGCCGATCTCTTCCTGCAGGCGGCGATAGATCCGGTCGCCGCGGCGGAATTTCGCGTCGATCGCCTTCTGCACCTCGGCTGCCGTGACGGTCGCCTTGCCGGCGCCGGCGGCCAGCTGGTCGGCCTCCTGCAAGAGATCGACGATCTCGCGCAGCCCGGCGGAGAGCCGGTCGGAATCGCCGACGAACCGCGCCGCCTCCTCGATGGTGCGCGCCACCGCGCTGCGGTCGAACGGAAGGAGCTTTTCCCGGCGCACCACCCCGGCGATGAAGCGCGCATAGAGCAAGGTCGTTTCCGGCGTGCGCTCGACGCGGTCGTCGAAGTCGGCCGCGATCTTGAACAGCTCCTTGAAGTCGTCGTCGGCTCCGCTCAGCAGGTAATACAGCATCGGCGGGCCGAGCAGCACGATCTTGACGTCGAGCGGGACCGGCTCCGGCTGGAGCGAGACGGTGCTCGCCAGGCTGAGCAGCTGCTCCAGCGTTTCGATTCGGATCTCGCCGGCATTGAGCGCACGCTTCAGCGAAGCCCAGCCGAAATTCCCGGCGAGCAACCGCTGCGCGTCGAGCATCAGATAACCGCCATTAGCGCGATGCAATGCCCCGGGCGTCAACAGATTGAAGTCGGTGGCGAGGGTGCCGAAGCGAGCCATGTACTCGACCCGGCCGACCAAGGTCTGATGGGTTGGGTTGTCCTCGTAAATCACCGGGGCCCCGTGCTGGTCGCCATTGTCGACGATGACGTTGACTTGGTACCGCCGGAAACCCGCCTCGGTGGTTGCTTCCTCGACCGGCGCCCGCATCGGCATTCCCTGGGGCGGTTGCGCCGGGGTCAGAAAATCGTCGGCGTTCTCCTTGATGTCCTGCTCGACCGCGTCGAGATACTGCGTGACATCGGGAAAGTCGCAATAGCCCGCACGCAGCTCGTCCATCATCACCGCAATCGCGGCACCTGTGGTGTTACGGTTGAGCTCCCGTAGAGCTTCCCGGTGCTCGCGTTCCCATTGCGGCACCTTCTGCATGACCGCTTCCAGCTCGCCTTGCACCTCTTCTAGGTCGCGCTGAATGCGCTGGCGCTCCGCCTCGGGCAGCGCCTCGAACAACTCGGGTGTGAGCACTTTGCCGTCGCGCCGCGGGGCCAATGCCAGCCCCATCGGCGTGCGCAGCATCGTGATGCCCTTTTGCTCAGCACGTCGCTGCAGCTCGCCAAAGCCCTGCTCGTTGCGCCCCTTGAACTGCTGGTCGATGACGTCGCGCCGCGCCCGGTAGTCGTCACGTTCGAAGGCCGCCGGCAAGGCGGCGCGCAACTCCTCGACCAGGCGTTTCATCGCTTCGCGCAACCCATTGCCGCGCCCCGGCGGCAACTGCAGGCGGCGAGGTTTTTGCGGGTTGGCGAAGTTGTTGACGTAGCACCAGTCGGGCGGTGTCGGCACGCTCTCGGCCCGGCGTCGTAACAGGTCTTCGATTATGGTGTGCTTGCCGGTGCCGCTGGCGCCGAGGGCATAGATGTTGTACCCCTTGCGCCGCATCGCGACGGCGAACTCTACCGCTTCGACCGCACGATCCTGCCCGATCGGACCCGGAGGATCCTCGAGCTCGCCGGTCTGGTCGAATGGCAACTCGGCCGGATCGCAGGGCCGGTAGAGCAAGGCAGGCGGAAGCGGTCTACCAGGTTCGGCGTCCGGCGAGCCGCCCCAGCCCGGCCCTGGCTCGCGATAGGTTGTCGAATGTCCCGTGGCGGCCAAATTTGTGTCCTCGATCGCGGGCGATTATGCCGGTTCCGGAGCCCGCCGCATCTTCGTCGCTCGGGTTGCGCGGACATTGATGCAGATCAACGAGCAGAACCTGCAGCGCTGAGGATTCTTGCAGCGCAGCCGCGCTTGATGCCTTGATCCAGGAGGAGCTACACCCGAAATACAACGAAAATCGCCTTCCCACCGGCGAGAAGCACCTAGCGGTCTGCATAAGAGACCATTATTTCAGTCACTTATGCGTCAGGTTCGGGGCACCCCGGATCAACGAATTTTCGGTCCGCCAAAGCTGCCATAACAACGGAATAACAACGAATGCCGGCATTGCCGACACGCGATTTCCCGGCCGGGCTCGCGGAGCTCGCGCTCGACTTGCGCTGGACCTGGAGCCACGAGGCGGACGCGCTATGGGAACGGGTCGATGCGGAGGCTTGGAGCCGCACCCGAAACCCGTGGATCATCCTTCAGGACATCTCGGCGGAGCGGTTGCGGGCGCTCGCCGCAGACCGCTCGTTCGTCGCCGAGCTCGAGCGGCTCGCGAGCACTCGGCAAGCCTATCTCGATACGCCGGGGTGGTTCTCCTCCGCGCACGGCACTGCCGCCCTTTCGGGAATCGCCTATTTCAGCATGGAGTTCGGCATCGGCGAGGGGCTGCCGCTCTACGCCGGGGGGCTCGGCATCCTCGCTGGCGACTTCCTCAAAACGGCGAGCGATCTCGGCATACCGGTAATTGGGGTGGGTCTCCTCTATCAGGAGGGCTATTTCCGGCAGATCATCGACGCCGCCGGCGCACAGCACGAGGCTTATCCGTTCAACGACCCGGGCTCGCTGCCGATCGAGCCGGTGCCGGGTCCGGACGGGGCCTGGCTCCGCATCGCTCTCGACCTGCCCGGGCGGCCCGTCTCATTCCGCGTCTGGCAGGCGCGGGTCGGGCGCGTCAGGCTTTACCTGCTCGACGCCAACGACCCGCGCAACAGCCCGGCCGACCGCGGCATCACCGGCAAGCTCTACGATGCCGGGAGCGAAATCCGCATCTCGCAGGAGGTCGTTCTCGGGGTCGCAGGCTGGCGGGTTGTCGAGGCGCTCGCCCCCGAGGTCGAAATCTGTCACTTGAACGAGGGTCATGCCGCCTTCGCCATTCTCGAGCGAGCGCGAGCCTATATGCGGCGCTCGGGCCTCTCGTTCCGCGAGGCATTGTGGGCAACACGCGCGGGAAACATTTTCACCACCCACACCCCGGTAGAGGCCGGGTTCGACCGGTTTCCGGCCGACGCGCTCGCCAAATATGCACGCTACGTCGAGGGTTTTCTCGCCGAGGCCGGCATCGGGCTGGACGAGTTCCTGGCGCTCGGCCGTGCCGGTCCCGACGACGGCAACGAGCCGTTCAACATGGCGTATCTGGCGGTGCGCGGATCGATGCTGACCTTTGGCGTCAGCCGGCTGCACGGCCAGGTCAGCCGGCATATCTTTCAGCCGCTGTTTCCGCGCTGGCCGGAGGTGGAGGTGCCGATCGGCCACGTCACCAACGGCGTCCATGTCCCCAGCTGGGATTCACCGGACGCCGACGATCTGTGGACGGCGGCCTGCGGCAAGGAGCGCTGGCGCGGCGTACCGGATGCGCTTCCCGAGCTGATCGCGAGCCTTTCGGACGAGCAGCTGTGGATCATGGCCGGTGAAGAGCGGGAGATCTTGATCCAACAAGTGCGCGCCCGACTGGCCCGCCAGCTCGGCAGCCGCGGCTATCCGCCGGAGACCGTTGCGCAATCGGCGAACGTGCTCGATCCGAACGCGTTGACCCTCGGTTTTGCCCGGCGCTTTACCGGCTATAAGCGCCCGAACCTGCTACTCAGGGATCCGGCACGGCTCGCCCGACTGCTGAACGATCCGGCACGGCCGGTCCAGCTGGTGCTCGCCGGAAAGGCACATCCGGCGGACGAGGCGGGCAAGGAAATGATCCGCGAGTGGATCGACCTCGCGCAGGGGCCCGAGTTCCGCCAGCGCGTGGTCTTTCTCGAGGACTACGACATCGCTCTGGCTCAAGAGCTGGTGCAGGGCGTCGACGTCTGGATCAACACCCCGCGACGGCCTTGGGAGGCGTGCGGCACAAGCGGCATGAAGGTGCTGGTCAATGGGGGTCTCAACCTCTCGGAATGCGATGGCTGGTGGGAAGAGGCCTACGCGCCGGAACTCGGCTGGGCGATCGACGACGGCCGAGAGCGTCCCGAGGGCGAGGGAGATGCCGAGGATGCCGAGGGGCTCTACGCGATCCTCGAGCAAGAGGTGGTGCCGGAATTCTATGCACGCGACGCGGCCGGAATGCCGCGGCGCTGGCTTGAGCGCGTGCGCCGAAGCATGGCATCACTGACGCCGACCTACAGCAGCAGCCGAATGGCGCGCGATTATGTCGAGCAGTATTACCTCATCGGCGCGGCCGAGCTGCGCCGCCGCACGGCCGCAGGGGGTGAGCCGGCACGGGCGATGCAAAGTTGGGAGGCTCGATTGCGTCGGCACTGGTCGGGGCTTCACATCGGGGAAACGAGCCTCTCGCGTGAGGGTGAGGCTTGGTCTTTCTCGATTCCGGTCTATCTCGGCGAGATCGCGCCGGCCGATATTGCGGCTCAGCTCTACGCCGATCCGCGTGACGCCGAGCCACCCTTCGTCGGCGTCCTCGTCCGTGGCGAAGCAATCCTCGGCGCGACGAACGGCTACATCTATACCGGAACGGCGCGGGCGACCCGACCGGCGGAGGAGTACACCGTCCGAATCGTCCCCCATTATCCAGGCGTGCGGGTACCGGCCGAGCTTCCATTGATCCTATGGCAGAAGTGAACCGCGCCACCGAGGCCGCCAAGCCGAAGCCGGGAAAGCGCGGTCCCTACAGGTAGAAAATTGCAGGTTGATCCGCTGCCCCGGAACCTCGTCCTCATTGCGCACCTCAGCGCGAATTCGGGTTCAACGGAAGCATAACGTGCTCGTAGGGTGTCCCCGACCACATCACATAGGGTTTCGTCGGGTCGGGATCGGGCTTGCGGGGAAAGCCCATCATCTTCTTGACGGCCAGACCGACGACCATCACGTGAGGGCCCGTCTTGACCCAATGATTGCCGGGCGCTTGTTTGGTTGCCCACGGATCGGTATTGCTTTCCCCCGTGTCGCCATCGAGCATGTAGATAAATCCGAGTTTATCGGGCGGGCGGGTGTGAGTCTGCCACGCGTGTGCCCACTCCATGGCGTTGGGACCCATGCACATCGGCCCTGTATTCGCTACCATGCAGGTGAACTCGTTGGTCCCCTTCTTCAGGGTCTGCATGGCACCGTTCACCGTGCGCACAATCGTCGCATCGTAAGCGACCTCCGGCAGAGCCGCGGTCATCGCCCTCGCCGTGTACTCGGCATCCGCGCCCCCAGCCGGCTGCTGGGTGTTGGCGGCGCCTGCGAGAGCAAGCAACGGTAGACCGATTGCGAGGTTCGCCAATTTATTACGTAGAGGCATCATCTCCTCCCGAGGTATGTGTTTGATGCGGCGGCCTTGCCTAGGCGTGCCCCCCACATACGCTAAAGCGTGACCGTCCAGAGGCTGGTCAGCGGGAATGCCTGTGCCTGTTCCTCCTCTTTTACATGATGATGGTCTTTTGAACTGGCGGCCTTGATCTGGATCAATGCCGACGGGTAAGGGGGACAAAAAAGTTAATGTCGGCTAAATGACTGGCTATCTTGAGGAGAATGTCAGACGCGGTGTCATCGCGGGTCGAGCGGTGGTCGCAGCCCTCCGGGCGGAGAGGGCGAACGGGCTAAATTTCAGACTGACCCACTACCGGCCAATGGCGATTGATTGACCTAGGTCAACGCCCGCCCCTATCTTTCGAGGCATCAATGAGCTTGAGCGAACGCCGATCACGAGGAGCCGGTGATGACCAGCTTTACGTTTTCCCTGGAGCAGCTGAGAGCGGCCCCGCCCGAGGTGCGCCGCTGGGTCGAGCACGAGATCGGCGCGGCGTTGGGCGCCCTGAGCAGGCTCGATCACGACCCGTCGCAGGTTCATTCCGCTGCTCTCGCGGCCTGCACGCCCGAAGAGGCGCTACAGATGTTCGAGTTGATTAAAGACAATTTTCTGCTCTCACAGGTTTTTTTCGAGCTGGCGCGCGAGACGCCCGCCGGCCGCACCGCGCCGCCGCTGCATGGGCTCAACATCGCCGATCTGCTGCGCCATACGCGGCTTTCGGATGGCGACCGGCTCGGGGATTGTTTTACCGCGATCAATCAGATCTTTCAGAGGGTCCGCAATGACCCGGAGGCGGCGCTGTTCGGCTTCGACCAATACGGCCATGTCTACATTCACGAGACGACCCACCACAGCATCCGCGGCCTGTGGGAGCACCTGTTCGCCACGGACCAGCATGCCGCGAGCCGGCCGGCTCCGTTCGGCATGACATTGCCGCATGTCAGCCCAAGCGAGGATATCGCCGGGCACGCGCCGGCGTATCCTCGGGCGGGAAATCCCAGTCTCTAAATTTGATGGTCTTCCTCTGCTTACGGGGACTGCATCTTAAAGCTGATAGCGCCGCCTCTTAGCGGCCGGTATGAGCCATCATTATTGCGTCGGCGACGAGCTTGGTCGAGTCGAGGTGCACGATGCTGTCGGGAAGTCGTCCTGCCACGGCAGCGATAGAGCGGACGGTGTCGGCGACGGCGATACCCTCGAACAGCGGATCGGCCAGCACGGCGGGGGCCTGCCCCATGAAGAGGCCGTGGGTCGCCGCTGCGAAGATCCTTGTCGCCCCGGATTCGCGGCAGCGGCGCGCCGCACGCTGCAGCGTGGTCCCAGTGCTGATCAGATCATCAAAGATGATCACTGCGCGATCACGCACCTCGCCGACGAGGAGCTCACCGGTGACGATTCCGCCGCTGCGCCGTTTTTCGACGAACGCCGCCGCCGGCTCGTCATGCAGTTCCGAAGCGAGGGCTCGGCGAAACTGCTCGGCGCGCTTGGCGCCGCCGATGTCGGGCGAGACGACGGCGATTTTTTCGTGCCGCAGCAGTCGGGCGAAGTGCTCGACAAAGAGCGGTATCGCCTCGAGATTGGTCGACGGACAGCGAAAAGCGTTCTCGAAGGCGGCCACATTGTGGACGTCGAGGGTCATCACCGCGTCCGCTCCACAGGCCTCGAATAGCGTCGCGACATATTTGGTCGTGATCGGGTCGCGCGGCTGCGTCCGCCGGTCCTTGCGGGCGTAGCAGAGATACGGAACGACTGCCGTTACGCGCTCGGCGCCGGCGTCTTTCAGCGCGCCGATGAAGAACAGCAGACGGCAGAGCTTGTCGTTTGGGCTCTGTTCGGCATCCCCGTACAGCGAGTGGATCACGAACACGTCCTGCCGGCGCACCTCGACAAGCGGGCGGATCTTATGCTCGCCGTCCTCGAACCCGCGCTCCTCATGCGCGCTGAGGATCAATTCGAGGTGCTGCGCGACGCGCTCGCCATAATCCCGCGTGCCTTCGACGGCAAACAAGCTGAGCCCGCAATCCACTGACATGCCACCCTCCATCGATATGTCGCTTGAGGTTCGCTTAAAGGCAGCGGGACTACCTTGATCTAAATTGAAAAGCGTTTTGCCCCTGACGGAACCGCGGCACGGTACAACAAATGTTGCCCTGCCTTCCGAAAGTTTTACGAGAGCTTAATTTCTACGGGAATTGCGGTGCTCATCACGGACACCAAAGGACAGACGCCAGATGCCACACCCAAAGATTAATATAAGGAGGACCACAAAGATAATCCATTCCAAAGTTGGCTTATCTAGCCACGTGAACATCATTACCTCCCTAGGGACGGGGATGACGGGAGCGTTACATCGATAATCCTGTACGCAACTTATTACATTGATTTCGATCAAATCGCATTCGAAGTTAACTTCTCCCTGCTGAACCTGCTCTTCCGGCCGGCCTTCTATGTCGCCTGGTTCCGGTTCAAGGAGCCGCGAAAAGAGCATGAAGCGAGTCTCGAAGCCGCGGTGCCCGCTGTCGCCAAATAGGGCCACAAGCGCCGACGTCTCCGCTATCCGGCGGAATGGCTCTAAAACAACCGGACCCCAAAAATCAGAGGCGACTCGGCTGAACGCGTACCGGCTGCATCGCTGCCGGCAGGGACCGCTCTGTCAGCGCGTGTCGGCGCCTGGCGAAAGGACAACGATGGTCGCAGCGGTTTTGTGTGACGATAGGCCGCGTCGCGTGCTTCTCCTCGTGCTGGTACGGATCTCTCTTCCGGTCGGTGTCGAACGTGAAATGACGCCGCTGCCCGCGAGATCGGCGCGGACCATCTTCATGAATGCCGACTGACAGCATCAAGTCGAAACGGTCGAAGCCGTTGTCGATGCCGTGGGCGAGGGCTCGGTCAGTGAAGATGGAGGCTAAGCAGCGCTGGCAGGCCTCGATGATGCACTCGTCCTCCCGTCCTCGGGGATATCCTTCACCCGGCAGATCTAACTGTGCGGTTGACGCTCTTTGATTTATGTCAAGGCCCGAGGCGCGATTTTGCTTTTTTTGCAGGTGCAGAACCTAAAACGTAGACACGTCCTGCAACTTTTTGCTGATCTCATGTTTCAAGGGGGAAGAAATGTCACTACGGATGAATAAGTTTGCTCCGTTTGTCGCCGGGCTGATCATCGCCGGGGCCGCCCACGCACAATTGCTCCCGACCTGGGAAACCAACATAACTCTGACGCAGCAAGATCTCGACATGATCCACGGTGCCGTGACCAATCAGGTCCACGGCAAGCCGGTGGGAACCACTGCTGCTTGGAGCAACCCGGCTTCGGGCAACTCCGGATCGATCAAGCTGGTCAAGAAACTCGCCCGGAACAACCAGCGATGCGAGGACATCGAATATACGCTGCGCTCAGGCGGTACGCCGGTCTACACCGAGCACTATCATTTTATCAGCTGTCTGCAGCCGGACGGGACCTGGAAAATCGTGTGAATTCGGTTGTTCGGAGGCGCTGTGCATGGACCCAAGATTAGAGCAGGAAATCGTCTCGATCCTCAGTGAGTCAAACGATTTGACGATCGCGACCGTCCGTGAAGACGGCTATCCGCAGGCGACAACAGTCAGCTATGTCAGTGACGGCCTGACCATCTACTTCGGCTGTGCTGCCCAGTCTCAAAAGGTCAAGAACATCGCGCGCAGCGCTAAGGTCTCGCTGACTGTCAACCTGCCTTACGCGAGCTGGGACGAGATCCGGGGTTTGTCGGTCGGTGGCAGGGCGGCGCGTGTCACCGACCCGAAAGAGATGGACCGGGTGGGCAGGCTGATGCTCTGGAAATTTCCTCAGATCGCGCGGTACGCGCCAGCGGACATGGAGGAACTGGTGCTGTTCCGGATTACCCCGGAAATCATTTCCGTTCTCGACTACCGCAAGGGGTTTGGCCACACCGATCTCGTCAAGGTCGCCGCTTGAAGGGATTGGTGCCCCGACGTGCCTTACCCAGCATTCTGATGGCCGAGCAAAAGACGCAAAGCCCTGATCCGGGTGTCGAATCGAGGACACCGCCCTACGCGCAGCATGGCGGTCTCCCGGCCGTCATCGAGCAGGCGCCGCCGCGAGCCGACCGGCGGCGGAGATCGCTTCTCGTGCTCCTGCTCTCGTTGTTGATCATCGGCGCCGGCGCGGGCATCGGCTGGTCATGGTGGCAGCACTATCAGGCGCGGCTGCCGCTTGGCATCGCCTCCGGAAACGGCCGCCTGGAAGCCGACGAGATCGACATCGACACAAAGTTTGCCGGCCGCATTGCGAAGCTGTTCGCTGATGAAGGCGACATGGTTACGGCGGGCCAGTTGGTGGCGCTGATGGACACGCGCGACCTCGAAGCCTCGCTCAAGAAGGACCAAGCGGTGGTGAACCAGGCGGAACGGACGTTCGACGAGGCACGGGCGAACCTCGAACAGCAGCAGACCGTAGTCAAGCTCGCAAAACAGGAACTCGACCGCACCGCCTCCTTGGTGCCGAAGGGCTTCGCCACCGTCGAGTTGCTGGATCAGCATCGACAGCAGTTGAACGGCGCCGTCGCCGCAGAAAATGCCGCGACCCACAAGGTTGGCGAGGCCGAGCACGCGCTCGATGCCGCCCGGCACAGCGTCGAACTCGATCGGGTCAACATTGTCGACAATGCCCTCGTCGCGCCGCGCGAGGGACGCATCGAGTACCGCGTTGCCAATGTCGGCGAGGTCCTGCCCGCGGGCGGCAAGGTCTTCACGATGCTCGACACCTCCTATGTCTATTTGGACGTTTACCTGCCGACCGCGGAGGCCGGCCGGATCAGGCTGGGCTCCGACGCTCGCATCGTTCTCGATGCTTATCCCGCGCACGCGATCCCGGCCAAGGTGGTGTTCATCGCCTCGCAAGCGCAGTTCACCCCCAAGACTGTGGAAACCAAGGACGAGCGCGACAAGCTGATGTTTCGGATCCGGGTGCGGATCGATCCCGAGCGCTTGCGCGGCCGCGCCGAGATCGTCAGAAGCGGTCTGCCGGGGGTCGCCTATCTGCACACCGATCCGGCGGTCGCGTGGCCTTCCCAATTGCAAGGAGACGCGCCCTCATGAGCGGGCGCGACGGCACCGTCGCGCGCCTCGATCAGGTCACGCAGCGCTATAGGGACGCGGTCGCCCTCGACGCTGTAACGTTACCTCTTCCGGCCGGCCGCCTTGTCGGACTGATCGGGCCCGACGGCGTCGGCAAGTCGTCACTGCTGAGCATCGTCGCCGGCGCCCGACGGATCCAATCCGGCAAGGTTTACGTCCTCGACGGCGACATGGCCGATGGCACATACCGCGCCGCGGTATGCCCGCGGATTGCCTACATGCCGCAAGGCCTCGGCAAGAACCTCTATCCCGATCTCAGTGTGCACGAGAACATCGAATTTTTCGGCCGCTTGTTCGGGCAATCCGCTTCCGAACGGAGGTCGCGCATCGTCGAGCTTCTCGACAGCACTGGGCTCGCGCCGTTTTCCAGCCGCCCCGCGAAGAAATTGTCAGGCGGGATGCGGCAAAAGCTCGGCCTGTGCTGCTCCCTGATCCACGATCCCGACCTCCTGATCCTCGATGAGCCGACGACCGGCGTCGACCCGCTATCACGCCGCCAGTTCTGGGAACTGATCGATCGCATGCGGTCGCGCCGCCCGGGAATGAGCGTCCTGGTCGCGACGGCGTATATGGAAGAGGCCGAGCGGTTCGACTGGCTCATCGCGATGAACGCCGGCACGGTCGTGGCAGCCGGGTCGCCGGCCGAACTCAAGCAAGCGACCGGGGCGTGTACGGTCGAGGATGCCTTCATCGCCTTGCTGCCGGAGCGGGAGCGCGCCGGCCACGCGCGATTGCAGATACCGCCGCGTCGCATCGTGGACGCCGAGCCGGTCATCGCGGCGCGCGGCCTCACCTGCCGGTTCGGTGATTTCACTGCGGTCGACAGGGTCAGTTTCGCGATCGAGCGCGGTGAGATCTTTGGCTTTGTCGGATCGAACGGCTGCGGCAAGACGACGACGATGAAAATGCTAACCGGGCTCTTGCCGGCCAGCGAGGGCGAAGCGCTGCTGTTCGGCCGGCCCCTCGATGCCACTGATCTGAAAACGCGCTATCGGGTCGGCTATATGTCGCAGTCGTTCTCGCTGTATGCGGAACTCACGGTCCGGCAGAACCTCGATCTTCACGTGCACTTGTTTCACCTGCCGAGGCGGAAGGCGAGGGCGCGGATTGCAGAGCTGGTCGAACGCTTCGGCCTTGCCGACTATCTCGACCATCGCGCATTGGATCTGCCGCTCGGCATCCGCCAGCGGCTCTCGCTCGCGGTCGCTATCGTGCACGAGCCCGAGATGCTGATCCTCGACGAGCCGACCTCGGGGGTCGATCCCGTGGCGCGCGACCGGTTCTGGGAATTGCTGATCGGTCTGTCACGCAACGAGGGCGTGACGATCTTCGTCTCGACCCATTTCATGAACGAAGCTGAACGCTGCGACCGGATCTCGCTGATGGACTCCGGGCATGTACTGGCGACGGATACGCCGGCAGGCCTGATCAAGGCTCGCGGCGTTGCCACGCTCGAAGACGCGTTCGTCAGTTATCTCGAAGAGGCGTCGGGAGCAAGCGCCAGCGGGATGAGGCGGGCAGAACATTCGTCGGAAGCGCCGCAGACAACGCCGGCGCGGCTATCAAACGTAGCTTCATGGTTCAGTCCGCAGCGGCTTTTTGCTTACACAATACGCGAAGCGCTGGAGTTACTGCGCGACCCGATCCGGGTCGGCTTCGCCTTGTTCGGCACCGCCTTCATGATGCTCGTTTTCGGGTTCGGCATCTCGACCGACGTCAACAACCTTTCCTTCGCCGTGCTCGACCACGATCAGAGCCACGAAAGCCGCGCCTATCTCGAAGAACTGCGGGGCTCGACCTACTTCGTCGAAAAGGCGCCGCTTGCCGATTATGCCGATCTCCAGCGGCGACTCCAGAATGGAGACATCGAGGCCGGCATCGAAATCCCGCCCGGCTTCGGCCGCGACATTGCGCGTGGGCGGCCTGCCTGGATCGCTGCGTGGATCGACGGCGCGAGGCCGTTCGTCGCGCAGACGATCCGCGGCTATCTCGAGGCCATGCATCAACTGTATTCGTCCGACCCGATCGTAAAGACGACACAGCCGGCGCTCCCGCCGCCTGCCGGTATAGAGGTCCGGTTCAAGTATAATCAAGATTTCGATAGCATCTATGCGATGGTGCCCTCGACCATTTCCCTACTGCTCGCGCTGTTCCCGGCAATATTGATGGCGCTCGCGATAGTTAGAGAAAAGGAGCTCGGCTCGATCACCAACCTTTATGTGACGCCTGTTACCCGAATCGAATTCCTGCTCGGCAAGCAGCTGCCCTACATCGGGGTCGCGACAGTGAATTTCGCCCTGATGTTCGCGATGGCGCTGTTCGTTTTTCAGGTGCCACTCAAAGGCAGTTTTCCAACCCTGTTCCTCGGCGTCCTGATCTACGTCACCGCGACGACGGCTTATGGCATGCTGATTTCCACGTTTACCCGCACTCAGATCGCCGCGCTGTTTGGCACCGCTATTCTGACCTTTCTGCCGGCATCACAGTTTTCCGGCATGTCGGTCCCGGTATCCGCGCTCTCCGGGATCGCGCAAATCATGGGCCGCGGATTCCCGATGACCTATTTCCTCCCGATCAGCATCGGGACTTTCACTAAGGGCCTCGGGTTTGAAGACCTTGGTGCGAAATTGGCCGGATTGGCGGTCTTCATCCCGGTCCTGACGCTGCTGAGCCTGCTGCTCCTGCGCAAGCAGGAGCGTTAAGAAGACGCTGCGGTGCAAAAAATCACCAACATCTTCTGGCTCGGCACCAAGGAATTGCGCAGCTTTTTGCACGATTACGTGCTGCTGGGGTTGGTCGTCTACGCGTTCTCTCTCGCCGTCATCGCGCAGGCGGGAAGCAGCTCGCAGGAAGTGCACAATGCGTCGATCGGCGTCGTCGACGAGGATCATTCTGAACTGTCGCGCCGCATCGCGCACGCGTTCCTGCCGCCTTACTTCCAGCCGGCGCAGCCGATCGCCGAGCGAGACATTGTTCCTTTGATGAATAGCGGTAGGTACACCTTTGTCGTCGACATTCCACCGAATTTTCAGCGGGATGTTCTCGGCCGGCGCGAGCCTGCCATTCAGCTCGACGTCGATGCCACCGCGATGGTGCAGGCAGGGCTCGGGTCCGACTATGCACAGCAGATCATCACGAACGAAATCAACGATTTTCTCTCCCGTGCTGAAGGCACCCCGTTATCGCCGGTCAATCTCGTAGTGCGCATCGAGTTTAACCCGAACGTGACAACGGCGTGGTTCACCAGCGTTATGGGAATCATCAATTTCATCACAATGCTGGCGATCATCCTGTCGGGCGCCGCCATCGTCCGCGAGCGCGAGCACGGCACGATGGACCATCTGCTGGTCATGCCGCTGACGCCGTTCGAGATCGCCATGTCCAAGGTCTGGGCCAACGGTCTGGTCATCATCGTTGCGGTCGGCCTGTCACTTTATCTCGTCGTGCGCGGGCTGCTCGGCATCCCGATCGCCGGGTCGATACCGCTGTTCTTGGTCGGCGTCGCGGTCTATTTGTTTTTTGCTACCGCGATCGGCATCTTCCTTGGCACCGTGGCGCGCTCGATGCCGCAGCTCGGCCTGCTCTATTTCCTCGTCTATATGCCGATGGCGCTGCTCTCCGGCAGCAATACGCCGCTCGAGAGCATGCCGCCATGGCTGGCGACAGGCATGCAGGCGTCGCCGTCAACGCACTTCGTGTCCTTCGCGCAAGCGATCCTCTACCGCGGCGCTGGTCTCGACGTGGTTTGGCCGCAGTTCCTGATCGTCGCGCTGATCGGCGGGCTGTTTTTCGGGCTCGCCCTGCTGCGCTTCCGCAAGGTCGCCGCCGCGGCGTGATCGCGGTACTCTCGTACGCTCTCGCTAGCGGAGCTCGGCACTACCTCGCCCGCGCTTAGCCCGCTGCTCGATCACACGGAGATGAGTCGCCTCAGCACTCACCCAGGCCCTCTTTGGCAATGCGACCCACTATGTAGCAGTCGAACATGACCGCTGCCTTGATCAGCATCAATCCGGTCGACTGACTTTCGTGCGAGAGTGCCACGCAGCAGGATGATCGATCATGCCGAAGAGCGACAGCGCGCTACTTACGGATCTCTATCAGCTGAACATGTTGACCGCCTATCTCGACCACGGCCTGACCGAGACCGCGGTCTTTGAGCTCTTCGTGCGCAAGCTGCCGCCACGCCGCGGCTTTCTAATGGCGGCGGGGCTCGACCAGGCTCTTCAGTTTCTCGAAACCCTGGCTTTCACTTCCGAAAACCTCGCAGCAATCCGCGGCTTGGGAGAGTTTTCCGACCGCTTCATCGGCTATCTCCGCTCTTTCCGCTTCACCGGCGATGTCGACGCGATGCCCGAGGGGACGGTATTCTTTCCCGATGAGCCGATCGTTCGGGTGACGGCGCCGCTACCCGAGGCGCAGTTCGTCGAGACCCGCCTCGTCAACCTGCTCCATTTTCAGACTGTGATTGCCTCAAAAGCGGCGCGCATGGTGCTCGCCGCCGAGGGCAAGCCATTGATCGATTATGGTTTGAGACGAGCCCATGGCGCCGAGGCGGGGGTGCTCGCCGCACGAGCGAGTTATATCGCCGGCTTCAGCGGGACAGCGACGGTAGCGGCCGGTCTCGAATTCGGCATTCCCGTCTACGGGACGATGGCGCATTCGTTTATCCAGGCGCATGACGATGAGGCACTGGCCTTTGAGCATTTCGCACATTCGCACCCGCAAGGCCTTGTACTGTTGATCGACACCTACGATACGGAGCGCGCGGCCGGGCGTGTAGTGGCCCTCGCACCATGCCTGGCGGCGGAGGGAATCACTATCTCGGGCGTGCGTATCGACAGCGGCGACCTGGCCGAGCACGCGGCAAGAGTTCGCCGGATCCTCGACGAGGGTGGGCTTCAGGCCGTCAAAATCGTTGCCAGCGGCGGTCTCGACGAGGATGCGTTGCTGGCGTTGTCGCGGGCCGGTGCGCCGATCGATTCCTATGGTGTCGGCACCAGCCTGACCACCTCGTCTGACGCCCCGGCCCTCGATTGCGCCTACAAGCTCCAGGAGTATGCCGGGACGGCACGGCGCAAGCGCTCGGAGGGGAAGGCAACTTGGCCTGGTCGCAAGCAGGCTTGGCGATGGTACGACGAGCGCGGCAGGTTCGCGCGCGACCTGGTTTCGCTCGCCGGCGAGCGGTATGAGGAGGAGCCGCTGCTCCGTCCGGTGATGCGCGGCGGGCGGCGCCTTCCCGACCTCCCGGACCTGACGACGAGCCGCGCCCACGCCGCAGATCAGCTAACGCGGCTTCCCCGACCGCTCGCGGGGCTCGAGGCCTACCATTACCCGGTCGAGATCGGGGTCCCTTTACGCGAGCTGGCAGCGGCGCTCGATCGCCGATCGGGGTGATGAGCGCCGGATGTCGGATTGCCAAGGATCGGCGCAGCGGGAGATCGGCATCGATCGCAAGGTGGCGTTCCTTGGAACGTCGGCGCCCTATCCCGAGCGGCCGAGCCGGGTCGAGCGGATCGAAACCCATTTCTCCTGGGTATTCCTGACCGACCGGTACGTCTACAAACTGAAGAAACCGCTGCGCGGCGAGGGTTTCGATTTCTCGTCATCCGAAGCCCGGCGGCGCAATGCCGAAGCGGAAATGCGGCTCAACCGTCGCTTAGCCCGCGATGTCTATCTCGGGGTGGTGCCATTAACCATAGAGGCAGGGCGCGATCTCGCAATTGCGGGGCCTGGCGTCGCCATCGACTGGTTAGTCAAGATGGTCCGCCTGCCGGCCGCGCGCATGCTGGACTACCGCCTCACCTGCGAGGATTGGCATCGCGCCGACATCTGTGCTCTCGCCGACCGCCTCGCCCGTTTCTTCGCCACCGCTCGGCGGGTCAATATCCGGGCGCCAGCCTATCTCGCCCGCTTCCGCGCCGAATGCCGTGAAAGTCGGCGCGCGTTACAATCCAGCGGCGGTCCCGAGCTGCAGCACGCAGCGCAATACGTCGTGCGCCGGATCGAGGCCTTCGTTTATTGTCGGAAACACCTGCTGTTGCAGCGACTCGACGAAGGCCGGTTCGTGGAGGGGCACGGCGATCTCCGTCCCGAGCACGTCTGTCTCGGGCCCGTGCCGCAGATCATAGATTGCCTTGAATTCCGGGCCGACCTACGGTTTCTCGACCCAGTGCATGAGCTCGCGTTTCTGACGATGGAATGCGAAAGGATGGCTGCCCATAGCATTGGGCGGGTCTTGTTCGGTCGCTACCGCCTGCGGACAAACGATTCCCCGGCGCCCGTGTTGATCAATTTCTACAAGACGATCGGGGCCTTGATACGTGCGCGCATCGCTATCCTCCACCTTCAGGAATCACCGGTCCGCGATCGGACCAAATGGCCGAAGCGGGCCGCCGAATACCTGGCGATCGCAACCCGCACGGCGCAACATCTCGACCGTTGACCCGGAGCCGATCATGAGCAAGCGAACGGACATTTGCGTCGGTTTGACGGTGGCGCTCTCAATCGTGTTGTCGGCTCCGACGGATGCGTCGGCCGATCCAATTGCCGGGCAAAACTTGGCCGAGAAGTGGTGCTCCGAGTGTCACGGGATTCGTGCAGACCGGCTTTCGCCGAACCTGGCAGCCCCGACATTTCCGTCATTGGCGGCGGAGCCCTCGATTACCGAATATTCGCTGCGCGCGTTGCTGCGCTCGCCGCACGAAACGATGCCGCACATCACCTTCACGCCCGATCAGATGGACGACATCGTCGGCTACATCATGTCGTTGAAGCCGCACAACTGAGGCTGAGCTCGCCGCGCCTCGCTTCTCGGCTAGGAGCTGCGCTCCCCAATTGATGCAGGTCAATGCCGCCCGTTGCGCATTGCAGTTTCCTGTCGCTCCTCTCGAGGAGAAACACGTGGCCTGGGATATCATCGGCAAACAAACAACCGGTGGGAGCCTATTGCCCAATCTGCGCAACTATAACGCGGTGCGGGAGGCGTTTACGTGGAAGGCGGTGCGCGCCGAACTGGCGATGCCCGGCGGGCTCAACATCGCCTACCACGCGCTCGACCGCCACGTCGCCGAGGGGTACGGCAACCGGCTTGCGCTGCGCTGGCTCGGCAAGAACGGTGAGAAACGCGACATCACCTATTGCGAGCTTCTGGTGCTCAGTTGCCGCTTCGCCAATCTGCTGCGCGAACTGGGTGTCGGCAAGGACGAGCGGGTGTTCAGCCTGCTCGGCCGGGTTCCCGAGCTCTACATCGCTTTACTCGGGACATTGCGCAACGGCAGTGTTTTCTCGCCGCTGTTCTCGGCCTTCGGTCCAGAGCCGGTGCGCACCCGGATGACCATCGGTGACGCAAAAGTGCTGGTCACAACCGCCGCCTTCTACCGGCGCAAAGTCGCCGATTGGCGCCATGAGCTGCCCGGATTGCAGCATGTCCTGCTGATCGATCGCGGCCAGGCCCAGCGGGTCGAAGGGACGATCGACTTCCATGAGGCGATGGCGCGATCCAGTGCCGAGCAGCACCTCGCGGCCACCGGGCCGGAGGACCTAGCCCTGCTGCACTTCACCAGCGGCACCACGGGCCGGCCCAAGGGCGCGATGCACGTCCATGAGGCGGTCCTCGCCCATCACGTGACCGGCCGTTACGCGCTCGATCTGCATCGCAACGACGTGTTCTGGTGCACCGCCGATCCCGGCTGGGTGACCGGCACCTCCTACGGCATCATCGCGCCGCTGACGAACGGCGTTACGATGATCGTCGACGAGGCCGAGTTCGACGCCGAGCGCTGGTACCGCATTCTTCAAGACGAGCGGGTCACGGTCTGGTACACCGCGCCGACCGCGATACGCATGCTGATGAAGACCGGGGACGAGGTCGTGCAGAAATACGATCTGTCGCAGCTGCGTTTTCTGGCCAGCGTCGGGGAGCCGCTCAACCCCGAGGCGGTGGTATGGAGCAACCGCGTCTACGGCCGGCCGTTTCACGACAATTGGTGGCAGACCGAAACCGGCGGCATCATGATCGCCAATTTCGCGGCGATGGACATCAAGCCGGGATCGATGGGGCGCGAACTGCCCGGCATCGATGCGGCGATTGTTGCGCGGCGGCCCGACGGCACCGTGCACGCGATCGAGGAGCCGATGACCGCGGGTGAGCTCGCCCTGCGCCCCGGCTGGCCGTCGATGTTTCGCGGCTATGTCAATGAACCCGAGCGCTATGAGAAGTGCTTTGCCGACGGCTGGTACTTGACCGGCGATCTCGCGATGCGCGACGCCGACGGTTATTTCTGGTTTGTCGGGCGCACCGACGATGTGATCAAGTCGGCCGGCCACCTGATCGGCCCGTTCGAAGTCGAGAGCGCGCTGATGGAACATCCCGCCGTCGCCGAGGCCGGCGTCATCGGCAAGCCCGATCCGGTCGCCGGCGAGATCGTCAAGGCCTTCATCAGCCTCAAGCCCGGCTACATCGCGGGCGAACCCCTCGCCCGCGAGCTGTTGGGCCATGCGCGGAAGCGTCTCGGCCCGGCCGTGGCACCAAAGGAGATCGCCTTCAGCGCCAATCTGCCGCGCACGCGCAGCGGCAAGATCATGCGTCGCCTATTGCGCGCCCGCGAGCTCGGCCTGCCGGAGGGCGACCTATCGACCCTCGAGGACGCGCCGTCAACGACGTGACCGAATGGGAACGCCCGCTTTCGACCCGAAGCTGACGTTTAACAGGAATGGCGGGTGACGTCCTGGCGGGCGTCGACGTATGGATTGATGAAAGAGCACTATAAAATTGCTATAATCTGATTATATGATAAGGTGGTGGGCGATCCCCGACGGCGCCGGCGGGGACGGGCGTGCTCCCGCTGTCTGGACATGCGGAAAACCGGGTTGAAGGGGCTGTTCGAAGCGGAATTTCGCTACAACTCAAACGAGCGTTTTGCTGCTGATTTGCTGCAGATGCTGCCAAGCGGTAATATTGCGATCAATGTTAGGTTGTCGCACGGCTTCTGACGTCGAGCCCTACGGCGGGGAGTTTTGTTGACCTGCATCAATGCGAAGGGGCATCCGCTCAAGGGACAAAAGACCGCGTAACAGCTTGAGGGTCGGTGAGCGCCTTCTTATCCCAGTCGAGGTTGTCTAGCCATTATGATCCGAGACCCTTTATACGCGCCGAGTGTACGCCGAGCCCGCGAGCTTCTGGGTCAGCCGAGGCGACGCCCCGGCTTGGCGGTCGCGCCGCACCCCGCGAGCCCGAAGGGCGATCTCCTGACCCTAGAGGACGCGTCCTGATGACTGATATCCAGGCGACTAAGCCGCATCTGTCGCGCGACCATTTGCTAGCGCTGCTGGGTGCGATGGTGCGCATCCGGCGCTTCGAAGAGAAATGCGCCGAGCTTTACCAGCAAGAGAAGATCCGCGGGTTCATGCATCTCTACATCGGCGAGGAGGCGATCGCCGCCGGTGCGATGCAGGCGCTGGCGCCAGGCGACGCGGTGGTCACGACCTATCGCGAGCACGGCCATGCTCTCGCCCGCGGCGTGGCAATGGACGCGGTCATGGCCGAGATGTATGGCAAAGCCGAAGGCTGCAGCCACGGCCGCGGCGGGTCGATGCACCTGTTCGACGCTGCCACCGGCTTCTATGGCGGCAACGCGATTGTCGGCGGCGGGCTGCCTCTCGCTGTCGGCCTGGCGCTGGCCGAAAAGATGCAGCAGCGCGACGGCATTGCCGCCTGTTTCTTTGGCGAAGGTGCCGTCGCTGAGGGCGAATTTCACGAGAGCCTCAATCTCGCCGAGCTGTGGCGGTTGCCGCTGCTCTTCGTATGCGAAAACAACCTCTACGCCATGGGCACCCGGCTGGAGCGCTCGGAGTCGCAACCCGACATCCACATCAAGGCGCAGAGCTACAATGTTCCCGCCGAAGTCGTCGACGGCATGGACGTCGTTGCCGTAGAAGCCGCGACACGGCGCGTCTGCGCGGCAATCCGCGGCGGCGGCGGGCCCGCGCTCCTCGAATGCCGAACCTATCGTTTCCGCGCGCATTCGATGTTCGACCCTCAGCTCTATCGCGACCGGGCGGAGATCGAGGACTGGAAGCGGCGCGATCCGATCGATCGCCTCGCGCTGTGGATGCGCGAGACGGGGACATTGCACGAGACCGACCTCACCACGATCGAGGCGCAAATTGCCGCGGAGGTCGAGCGCAGCGTCGCATTTGCGGAGAATGGGCATTGGGAGCCGGTCGCCGAGCTGGCGCGCGACGTCTATGCCGGGGAAGGTGCGCCATGACCGACGAGGCTCGCGAGATCACCTACCGCGATGCGGTGCGCGAGGCGATCCGGGAGGCGCTGCTCGCCGATCCGCGCGTCTTTCTGATGGGCGAGGATATCGGGCGCTACGGCGGCTGCTATGCGGTCACCAAGGGCTTGCTCGACGAGTTCGGTCCCGAGCGCATCCGCGACACGCCGCTCTCCGAGTCGGCCTTTGTCGGCGCCGGGATCGGCGCGGCGCTGGGCGGGATGCGCCCAATCGTCGAAATCATGACCGTTAATTTCAGCCTCCTGGCACTCGACCAGATCGTCAACAACGCAGCAACGATCCGCCACATGTCGGGCGGGCAATTCGAAGTGCCGGTCGTCATCCGCATGGCCACCGGCGCCGGCCGCCAGCTGGCGGCGCAGCATTCTCACAGCCTCGAAGGCTGGTACGCCCACATCCCCGGGCTAAAGGTCTTGACCCCCGCGACACTGGAAGACGCGCGGTTCATGCTCGCCGCCGCACTCGCCGATCCGAACCCTGTGCTGATCTTCGAGCATGTCATGCTGTACAATCGGAGCGGAGTGCTCTCGTCCAACGGATCAGTCGATATCCGCAGCGCCATCGTGCGGCGCCCAGGCAAAGACGTGACGCTCGTCACCTATGGCGGAACATTGTTCAAGACGCTCGACGCGGCGGAAACCTTGGCAAGGGAAGGGGTCGAGGCGGAGGTTATAGACCTGCGCGTTCTGCGGCCGCTCGACGCCGAGACCGTGCTCGCCTCGGTGCGCAAGACGCGCCGGGCGGTGATCGTCGACGAAGGCTGGCGCAGCGGTAGCCTTTCAGCCGAAATCAGCGCGCGCATCATGGAGGGGGCGTTCTGGGAGCTCGACGCGCCAGTCGGTCGCGTGTGCAGCGCCGAAGTGCCGATCCCCTATCCCCATCACCTTGAGGAGGCGGCGCTGCCGCAGCCCGCGGCGATCATTGCCGCGGCCAAGGCGGCGCTAGGCGGCTGATGGGCGAATTCCGCATGCCGTCGCTCGGCGCCGACATGGAAGCCGGGACATTGGTCGAATGGCTGAAGCGGCCCGGCGACCCCGTGCGGCGCGGCGATATCGTCGCTGTTGTCGAGACGCAGAAAGGCGCCATCGAGATCGACATCTTCGAGGACGGCGTGATCGAGCGCTGGCTCGTCGAGCCCGGTACCACGGTGCCGGTCGGGACACCGCTCGCGCTGATCGCCGGTGCCCAGCCCGCCGTTGTGGCGAAGGTCCTGGAGGTTCCGGCCACACCGGCGCCTGCAGCGTCACCCCGTGTCGAACCTCCGGCTGCGGCGGGGCGGGCGAGGGCATCACCCGCCGCGCGCCGGTTGGCGAGCGAACGTGGGATCGCGCTTTCCGGCCTCAGCGGCAGCGGGCCGGGCGGCGCGATCCTCTATGCCGATGTCGAGCGTGCCGCAGCCGGGGCGGTGTCCGGTCCGGCCCTGACAAAGCGCCTCGACCTCAAAGAGATGCGCCGTGCAATCGCCGCGGCGATGGCGCGCTCGAAGCGCGAGATCCCGCATTACTATCTGAGCACGACCATCGACCTTACCCGCGCTCTCGCCTGGCTCGAGGCTGCCAACGCAACTCGCTCACCGGCGCAACGGCTGCTGCTCGCGGCATTGCTGCTCAAGGGCGTTGCGCGTGCGCTCGGCGAGGCGCCTGAGTTCAACGGGTTCTTTACCGCCGAAGGGTTTCAGCCCGGGTCCGGCATCCATATCGGTACGGCGATCGCGATCCGCGGCGGTGGCCTCGTCGCACCGGCTATTCGCGACGCGGACAAACTTCCGCTCGACGAGCTGATGGCGCGGTTGCGCGACCTCGTCACCCGCGCTCGCCGCGGGGCGCTGCGCAGCTCCGAGCTGTCGGATCCGACGATCACGGTCACCAATCTCGGCGAGCGCGGCGTCGAAACGGTGTTCGGCGTCATCTACCCGCCCCAGGTTGCGCTCGTCGGCTTTGGCATGCCGGTCGAACGGCCATGGGTCGTCGCCGGGAAGGTAGCCGCTCGGCATGTGCTGACGACAACCCTCGCCGCCGACCACCGCGCGAGCGACGGCCATCGCGGTGCTCTCTTCCTCGCCGATATCGACCGCCGACTGCAGAGCCCGGAGAAGCTATGACACGCGACGACATCACCGCCATCCTGATCGACGAACTCGGCCGGATCGCGCCCGAGACCGACGCAAGCCGGGTCGATTCGAACGCCGAACTGCGCGAGGAGCTCGATATCGACTCGATGGATTTCCTCAACCTGGTTACCGCTCTCACCGAGCGGCTAGCGATCGACATTCCCGAGATCGACTACCCGAGCCTCGCCACGTTCAATCAGGCGGTCGACTATCTGGCGCAACGTCTGGGGATTGCCGAATAGGGCGCGGCTCAATCTTTATTGAAGCGATCACCCTCCTCAAACGGCGCGGCCTGATTTAGATCAATGCGAGATCATGGCGTCTTATGGTTTTAATATTCAATAAACAACGTGGAGACGTTCCGATGCGCGCCATGGACGTGATGACGAGCGAGGTGATCACGGTCGACGAGGATGCATCCGTGCAGGCGGTCGCGAAATTGCTGGCCGAACGAGGCATCAGTGCGGTCCCGGTCGCCGACAGGGAGAACCGGGTGATCGGCATGGTCAGCGAGGGTGATCTCCTGCACCGTGCCGAAACCGGAACCGAGCGCCGCCGGTCGTGGTGGCTCGACATGATGGCGTCGACCAACCAGCTCGCCGGAGATTACGTCAAGTCGCACAGCGGCAAGGTGAAGGACGTCATGACGCGCGACGTCATCTCCGTTACCGAGACCACCCCGGTTGCCGACATCGCGGTTCTGCTGGAGACGAACCGGATCAAGCGCGTGCCGGTCGTGCGGGACGGCAAGCTCGTCGGGATCGTCAGCAGGGCCAACCTCGTGCGGGCGCTCGCAATGACGATCACGCAGGCGAGCGGCACCGAGGCCGACGACCTCTCGATCCGCGACAAATTGCTGGCCGAACTGAAGGCGCAGAGATGGGCCGAAGTCTCGCCGGCCAACGTAACCGTCAAGGACGGCGTGGTCCATTTGTGGTCCTCATATCTTTCCGAACAGGAGAAGCGGGCACTCGTTGTCGCGGCCGAGACCACCCCCGGTGTTCGGCGCGTCGAGGACCACATGAGGCCGGTACCGGCCTATCTGCTGAGCTAAGTTCAGCAAAATATCCAAGGAGCCGAGAGATGTCACTGCACCCGATCGCGGATAAGGCCGAAGTTTCCGTCGATTTTCCAGACAAGGCTTACCTGGGAATTTTTGGCCGGAACTCGCAATTCGACGCCTACGCCAACGCAGACGACGTCGCCATCAAGCTGGTGCGGCCGGGCGAGGATCGTCGTGAGGCGGTGGTTCATCTGCACTATGGTCTTCTGGCGGAGATTCTCGCGGAACTCGCGAGATCGCTGGCCGTACGCGATCCGCTCGACGAGCAGCACCGCAGCGAGCTCAGCGAGGCGGCAAAGCAGCTTTGGACGTCGCTGGAGCCGAGAGACAAGAGCTAAGGCGAGCTGTCGGGCCCCTCCCGGGTATCCGTGCGGCTGTGAGGCGAAGCCATGTCCTTCAGAATTCCCGGTCTACTGCTGATGTTCTTTATGCTCGACGTCGCTGCCGATCATCCTGCCCGTGCCGACGCCGCCCGAGGGGGCCAACTCGCCCGGCAGTGGTGCGCCAGCTGCCATGTGATCGGCGGCAGTCAGGCCGGCGCCGTTCCACAAGGGCCGCCGAGCTTTCAGACGGTCGCGCGCAGCGGTATGACCGCCGACCAGCTTCGTGCGTTCCTATCGCATCCGCACGGTGCGATGCCGGACCTCGCACTGACACGCGCCGAGATCGACGACCTCATCGGCTATATCGAGACGCTTCGCTAAACGAGCACCAGTCAGCGGCCCGCCCATCCTCATCCGTGACCTGGGGCAACTGGTAAGGGCCAATGTCTGTTCGTAATCTCGACAAACTGTTCAAACCGCGATCGGTGTCCTTGATCGGCGCAACCCCACGGCCCGGCTCGGTCGGCGCGGTGGTGGTGCGGAACCTCCGCCGCGCCGGGTTTGCTGGCGAGTTGATGCTGGTCAACCCGCATCACCGCACGATCGATGGGCTGACCGTCTACCCGAATGTCGCGAGCCTACCGCAAGCTCCGGACCTCGCGGTCATCACCACGCCACCCGAGTCGGTGCCTTCACTGATCGGCGAGCTGGGCGAGCGCGGCACGCGCGCGGCAGTGATCCTTACCGCCGGTTTCGGGGAACTCGGTGCGCGGGGTCAGACTCTGCAACAGGCCGCACTCGACGCGGCAAAGCCCTATTTGCTGCGCATCGTCGGGCCGAACTGTGTCGGCATCATGGTACCGCGACTTGGGCTCGACGCGACCTTTTCACACCTGGCAGCACCGGCGGGAGATATCGCCTTCCTCAGCCAATCCGGAGCGATGATCACGGCGATGCTCGATTGGGCGGTGCCGCGCGGCATCGGCTTTTCGCATGTCGTCTCGCTGGGCGATATGGCCGACGTCGATTTCGGCGACATGCTCGACTATCTCGCCGCCGATCTGCACACTCGGGCCGTCCTGCTGTATGTCGAGGGTATCACCCACGGCCGCAAATTCATGTCTGCGGCGCGAGCGGCGTCGCGCATCAAGCCCGTCCTGGTTCTAAAGGCTGGCCGGTCTAACGCGGGTGCGCGGGCCGCCACCTCGCATACTGGCGTACTGGCCGGCGCAGACGCGGTGTATGACGCGGTGTTTCGTCGCGCCGGGATGCTGCGCGTCGACACGATGGCCGAACTGTTCGATGCCGCCGAAACTCTGGCATTGACCCGTGAGCAGGTTGGCGAGCGGCTTGCGATCCTGACCAACGGCGGCGGCGCGGGCGTGCTCGCTACAGATGCCTTGATGGCAGCCGGCGGCCGACTGGCCGAACTGTCGGAAAATACGATCGCCGAATTGAACCAGCGTCTGCCCGCGACATGGAGCCGCAGCAATCCAGTCGACATCATCGGCGACGCATCGGGGATGCGGTATGCCGATGCTTTAGCGGTATTGATCAGCGACCTTGAGGTCGACGCCATACTGGTGCTCAACTGCCCGACCGCGCTGGCGCCGCCTGAGGAGGCCGCCCGAGCGGTGATCGATGCGGTCGGTGCTGCAGAGCCCAGGGTGCTGCGCGATCGTAACGTAATCACCGCCTGGCTCGGCGAGCATTCCGCGAGGGCGGCGCGGCAACTCTTTGCCAAAGCCCGCATCGCCACCTATGAGACCCCCGACAGCGCGGTTGGCGGTTTCATGCAACGGGTACACTACCGGCGCAATCGAGAGCTGCTGATGGAGACGCCGCCCGCGCGAGCGGACGCGTTCGAAGCGGATTCGGGAGCGGCACGGCATGTGATCGCAACCGCGCTCGCCGCGGGGAAAATCTGGCTCGAGACCGAAGCGACCGCCGCCGTGCTCGCGGGTTATGGCATCCCACTCGCGGCCAGTCATCCCGCCGATGATCCAGACCAGGCTGCATGCGTGGCTGCGACTGTCGGATTTCCGGTCGCGCTGAAAATCCTTTCGCCCGACATCACTCACAAGACCGATGTCGGCGGTGTCGTGCTCAGTCTGAGCGATGCCGATCGGGTTCGTCGGGAGGCGGGTGAGATGTTCGAACGCGTCAGGGCGGCGCGTCCCAAAGCTCGCCTTGACGGGTTTCTCGTCCAGTCCATGGTCGGCCGCCCGGGTGCCTTGGAGCTCCTCGTCGGGCTCGTCGAGGACCCGGTATTCGGCCCGCTGGTGTCGTTTGGCCAAGGAGGCACGGCGGTCGAGGTCGTGCGCGACACCTCGCTCGAGCTGCCTCCGCTCAACGCATTGCTGGCGCGCAGGCTGATGGAGCGCACGCAAGTCTGGCGACTACTGCGAGGATATCGCGGCCAGCCACCCGCGAAGATCGAAGCTATCGTCGAAGTGTTGATCCGCCTCGGCCAGCTTGCCGCCGATCAGCCGGAAATCCGTGAGCTGGACATCAACCCCTTGCTCGCGGATGCGGCCGGGATCATTGGGCTCGATGCCCGAATACGTGTCGCACCGGCTGAGGGGCCAAGTGCGGCAAGGCTGACCATCGCGCCTTATCCGCAAGATCTCGAAACCGGGGAGCGGTTGCGCGATGGGACGGCGCTCCGCATACGGCCGTTGCGCCCGGAAGACGAGCCGATGTTGCACGACCTCGCCGCGTATATGAGCCACGAGGATTTACGGCTCCGGTTCTTCACCCCGGTGCGCGGGCTGACCCACCAAGTCGCCGCACGGCTCTCGCAGCTCGACTACGACAGGGAGTTGGCACTTCTGGCCGAGTGCAACGGCGTGGCCCTGGGTGTCGCGCATTTCTTTGCTGATCCCGACAATTTGCGCGCTGAATACGCAGTCGCGGTACGTAGCGACTGGAAGGGACGCGGTGTCGGATTCCTGCTGATGAGACGCCTTATCGACATCGCCCGGCAGCGCGGTATCGGAGAACTCGTGGGCGACGTTTTGCGCGAGAACGAGCCGATGTTGCAGATGTGCCGCGACCTCGATTTCGCGATTGCCCCGGAGCCGCGCGATCCGGCGGTCATGCTCGTCCGCAAGAGGCTTCTCGACGACAAGTGGGCTATGCGCCGCTGATGTGGCCTCGCCTCCATCGGTGATTTGACGCAGCGGCATGGAGCTTGTCGCCTCGACAAGAAGACCGGGCTGTGGGAGCGCATTTGAGGATGGAAGCGCGTATTAGTTGACCAGCATATCAGCAGACGACAGTAACGGGGCGCTAGGACGAAAGTGATCACCTTCGCCATGGCGCCGAGCAGGCCAGCGAATCGGCCATGGCCGCCATTGCAAACGACCCCCAGATCGGGCCGCTCATCTGGTGATGAAGAGAGGTGCGGACGCGCGTACGCAGTTGTTGTCGCAGACCCTGAGCGGATGTCAGAGCTTTCATCCGGGTCTCTCGGGAAGGCGCGACCGATAAGCTGGGCCTCAAGTAAGAGCCGCATGCCAAAGTATTCCTCTTCGACCTGGCCGGCCAGCGGGAGCGACAAGCCATGAGCACTCACCGATTCGTCGTCGTGATTACAGTGTCAGCAACGCTCGGCTTGCCGAGCGTCGCGACCGCACAACAACACCGGGCCGCCCTTGGCGATCTGATGACCGCGTTGGTGCAACCGCGCCACATTAAACACGGTTTGGCCGGGAACGAGCAGAACTGGGCCTATGCCGCGTACGAGCTCGATCAGCTGCGCGAAACCTTCAACGACGTCGCTCAGATCATGCCGAAGTATCGAGATCTGTCGTGTCGACGGTCAAGCAGCCGCTGGCGGCACTCGACCGGGCAATCAAGGCTGAGAACGGCAACCAGTTCAGTGCCGCCTACGGACAACTGACAGCGTCGTGCAACGCCTGCCACGAGAGCTACGATCGAGCGGTGATCGTTATCCAGACGCCGACGGTTGCCGCTTTTCCGGATCAGGATTTCCGCCGGACAACGAAGTGAGCGGCTTCGCTATGGTGGAACAAAATGCCCACTGCCGACCGAAATACTGCTTTTGCGGAGTCGATGGGCAGGTCTAAGCCGCAGCCTATGAAATAGCCGGGGTAAGTCGCGAACGCCGAAAACGTCGGTGCAGTCGACAGGGATGCGCCCAACGCCATCGCCTGCCCGCGAAAACCCAAGTTAGCGAGAGAGGGGCGGTATACGGTTCGTACAGACCAAGCTGAGCCACGCGGCATGCGTCAGACCTGCCCGGCACTATAAATTCCATCTTACCGCTCAACACGGTCGCCCACATCATTCAGGGGCACTGACGCCCGTGTTCTTATTGCCGGGCATAGCGACCCTTCTAAATGTGTTCTAGACCCGGCTGGCGCGTGTTGCAAACCGCGTCGACCAGATCACGAAGTTGATGCAGGAGGCCGATGCAGACGCGAATTGCGCTCCTGGCTGCACAGTTGTCACATCTGCGCCTGCGATCTCTTGCACTTGATGCTGCCGTGCTTCTCGCCGCTTTTGGCGGAGCGGCTACTTGCGTGTCGGTTCTCACTCTTTTCGTCGGCGCGCTGCACGATTGACGAAGCGATGCCCCACGGCATGCGACCAGCCAGGCTCGCTCGCGCGCGCAGGGTTTCGGTGAAGCGTTCAGACATGATGTTGGTTCCCACCTAAGATTCGATCATCGGGATAGCGGCTGGATGAAGCCAAGGGGAGTGCCTGCTACGGGAAGCTGGCCGAGGGCTGGCGCACTTATTTGAACTTGCCTCAGCGAAAAAAATCATTGTCTCGCGCACATTGCGCTCGACTTCCGCGGCATAGGAAGCATTGCTGTCCATGTCGACGGCCCCTCCTGGGTTGCCGCCCCGCCTGGCCCCGAGCGCCGGGCTTGTGGCAGTGCCAGCATCGCGACTGGCGCGATGCGGATCCAGAGGAAGACGACAATGGCCAAACGGCAAATCAGCAAGCAAGCAAAGAGCGCCGCGAAGGTCGATAGCGGCGGGGCGAACAATCCGGCTCGCAAAGGCGAGCGCCCATCCCGACGGCGTCGCCCGTTGGCACGCACAGGATCGGCAACGGCGCGGCAGAGCGATTCAGCGGCAGTAGCAGCGACAGCGCTTCCGGTAGCAATTGCTGAGAACAGCGCCGTATCGGCCGCCAACAACGAATTGCCGGCGCAAGCGGCCGCACAGCCAGAGCCAGGATTGGAGGGCACCGATGCGGCGACGGCGAGTGCATCCGGTGCTGACCGACCGTGGGGTAGCACGAAGCGTGCGATGCTGATCACCATGCTCGAACGAGCCCAGGGCGCCTCCGTTGCCGAGATCGGACAGCGCCTCGGTTGGTTGCCGCATACCGTACGCGCCGCCATTACCGGCTTACGTCATGCCGGTCGCGAGGTGACCCGCAATAAGGATCAGAACGGCCAATCCGTGTACCGGCTCGCGCCGGCGGAAACTCCCGACCGGTAACGGCAATGACGTCCAGGCGAAATGATCTCAGCAAGGAGGCGCTCTTGCGCCTCCCCGAGCTCGACATCGGCGAACTTCGTCAGCGGTGGCGCGGGCTCTACAAAGCAGTGGCGCCGCCACACCTGAGCCGCGAGTTGCTGGTGCGAGCTGTTGCATATCGCATGCAGGAACTTGCTCTCGGCAGCCTCCGTCCGGAGCCGCAGCGCCGCCTCCGGCAGATTGCACAGGACTTGAAGGAGACCGGTACGGCCAGGATACGAGCTCGCCGGGAAGTGAAGTCTGGAACCCGGCTGATGCGCCAATGGCACGGTTGCATTTATGAGGTGCTGGTGCTCGATGACGGCTTCTCCTGGCAGGGCACGCGCTACCGCTCGCTTTCCGCCATCGCGCGAACCATCACCGGCACAGCGTGGTCGGGGCCGCTCTTCTTTGGATTGAAGCCGGGCCGGTCCTCCCAAGTCCCGAGCCCAGCCGGCGCGCCGATGGAGGACAGCGATGCCGAGGGCTGAGGCGAGCCGCAAGCGCTGCGCCATCTACACGCGCAAATCCTCCGAGGAAGGGCTCGAGCGGGTATTCAATTCGCTCGAAGCGCAGCACGAAGCCTGCGATGCCTTCATCCGCAGCCAGCACCACGAGGGCTGGGCATTGGCCCGGACCCGCTACGATGATGGCGGGTTCTCGGGCGGCAACCTGGAGCGGCCGGCACTGCAACGCCTGCTCGCCGACATCCGGAGAGGCCGGATCGACATCATCGTCGTCTACAAGGTCGACCGGCTGACCCGCTCGCTCGCCGATTTTGCGCGGCTCGTCGAGATCTTCGACACGCAAGGTGTGTCGTTCGTGTCGGTGACCCAGCAATTCAACACCACGAGCTCGATGGGACGGCTGACGCTCAATGTGCTGTTGTCCTTTGCCCAGTTCGAGCGGGAGGTCACCGGCGAACGGATCCGCGACAAGATCGCTGCCTCGAAGAAGAAGGGGATGTGGATGGGTGGCAACGTGCCGCTCGGCTACGACGCGAGCGGGCGCACGCTCGTCATCAATTCTGCCGAAGCCGAGACGGTGCGCCATATCTTCGCGCTCTATCGTGAGCTCGGTTGCGTGAGGCGGGTCAAGCAAGAGGCCGACCGCCTCGAGCTGAGGACCAAGCGCAGCAGGACGGCGAGCGGCACCGAGCGCGGCGCCAAACCGTTCTCGCGCGGACACATCTACAGACTGCTCTCAAGCCCGATTTACACCGGTCAGATTGCCCACAAGGGCCAACTCTATCCCGGGCAGCATCCGATGCTCTTCCGGACCTCAATGGTCTCGATCTGCAGAAGCGCGTCGCCGTCGATCGGATTGACATGCCGATCATCTTCATCACCGGTTACGGCGACGTGCCGATGACGGTCCAGGCCATGAAGGCGGGAGCTGTCGAGTTCTTGACCAAGCCATTCGGCGACGACGCGCTGTTGAGCGCCATCAGGCACGCGCTAGAGCGCAGCCACACTGCACTTCGTCACGAGGCGGAGATACGGGCGCTCCGGGACCGTCATGCCAGCCTCACCCGCCGCGAACGGGAGGTCATGGCGTTGGTCGTCTCCGGTCTGATGAATAAACAGGTCGGTGGCGAGCTCGGCATCAGCGAGATCACGGTGAAGGCACACCGCGGCAGGGTGATGCGAAAGATGGAGGCTCACTCTCTCGCCGACCTGGTGACAATGGCCGCGAGGCTCGGCCTCGCACCTGCGCCGAAAGGCTGACACTCCACCGACCGGTCGTTCTCCGCGCGCTGCTACGATGCCTTCTTGATGCAGCAGCTCGGCCTCGTTGCTCAGTGAAAGGTTCGAGAATGACAAACGAGACCATGACCAAAGATTTCTGGCCGGACGGCGTTCGACTGGTGATCTCCATTTCCATGCAGTTCGAAGCCGGCGGGCAGCCGCCGAAGGGGACCGACAGCCCGTTTCCCAAACTCGAATTCCCGGAGAGCGTGCCATCCGACGCTGCCGCCAACACGTGGTTCGCCTATGGCTATCGTGAAGGCATTCCCCGCATGCTGGACCTATGGGATCGCCACGGCATTAAGGTCACGTCGCATATGATCGGCGAGGCCGCCCAGCGTCATCCGGAACTCGCCAGGGAGATCGTCGCACGTGGCCATGAGGCGGCCGGCCACGGTCCGCGCTGGAGCTCGCAATATGCAATGAGCCGCGAAGAGGAAAAGCAATTCCTGATCGCCGCCCGCGACATGGTCGAGGCGGCCACGGGTCAGCGCCCGATCGGCTACAACTGCAACTGGCTGCGGCGCGGCCCAAACACCTTGTCCCTGCTGCAGGAGCTCGGCTACATCTATCACATTGATGATCTCAGCCGGGACGAGCCGTTTATCGAGCCAGTCAACGGCAAGGACTTCGTCGTCGTGCCCTATACCTTGCGCAACAACGACATTCTGCTGATCGAGGGCCGAAACTACTCGCCCGCAAAGTTCACCGAGCAGATCAAGATGGACTTCGATCAGCTCTATGAAGAGGCCGGCCATCGTCGCCGCATGATGTCGGTCAGCGCGCATGACCGCATCGGTGGCTCGCCGCAGATGGTACGGGCCTGGGATGAGTTCCTGCGCTACGCCAAGGGTCAGCCCGGGGTTGCGTTCCTGCGCAAGGACGAGATCGCCCGCTACGCATTGGAAAGTCAGCTCACACTGCGAGAGGGCGAAACCATATGACCCAACCCAACCACCGTCGAGACTCTTGCAGAAAACCAAAGCAGTGACAACAGTATCTGCTTCGTAAGACACCCTTGCGGTCAAGGACCCGCTGCGCGGCGAACAACCTACCGCAGATCGCGCGTTTTGGGCCGAGCAATTCGATGCTCGGCTGTGGCCCAAACAACGCCACAAGATTATTCGGAATAGACTGGCTTTGCTCGGCGAAGAGAGCGTGAGTGTGGGTTACCGGCGGCACCCCGCCGGGTCAACCAGGAGAACTCACCCATGCGCATCTACATTATCGGCAATGACGGAATCATGCTGTGCCGCGAGGCGCCGGCGACAGTGAATGAGGGCGAGTTTGCCGTCGCTTCAAACGCGGAGTTGCACGCCGCCCCGCTCAGCGGCAAGCGGCTGCTGGCGCTGTGGAACGCGCTGCCCGGTGTCGAAAAGCGGAAGAAAGTTGGCGACCGCGATGCGCTGATCGACCAGCTGTGGTCAGCGATTGAAATGTTGCCGGACCCGGAGCCGCAATCCGACCCGAAGCGCCCCTCGAAGCAGGACGAGGTGATTGCGATGCTGCGTCGATCCGAGGGCGCAACGGTCGACGAGGTGGCGAGCGCGACGGGCTGGCAGCGCCATACCGTTCGCGGCGTCTTCTCGGGAACCCTGAAGAAAAAGCTCGGGCTCACTCTTGCCTCGGCCACAGAGGAGCGTGGCCGGGTCTACCGCATCGCCGAGCCGGCGAGCCTGTGAAACCCCCAGTCCACGACGGTTCGGCTCGCCAGCACTGCGGCGAGCCGTCGTCCGTCCTCGGTCCCAACGGCGGCCGGAAGGACCGACTGCGAAACCCGGACCTCGCCGAGCTTGATGGCGAGATTACCGGATTGGCCGATCGGTCGACACCGGAGCTGCGGCATGTCTGGCGGACATTGCATCACACTGGGCCGCCTGTGGGCCTCAGTCGTGACCTGATCATCAGGGGGCTCGCCGATAAACTGCAAGAGCGTGCTCATGGCGGCCCGAGGCGCGCGTTGCAGCGCCGCCTGCAGACCCTCGCGGGAGAGTTCGAGAAAGGCGCTCTTTCTTTCGATCCCGGGGTTGTGCTGAAGACCGGTGCGAACTTGGTGCGGCACTGGCGCGGACACACCCATGCCGTCCTCGTGGGCGAGGACGGGTTCGAATACGAGGGCCAGCGCTATCCGTCGCTGACCGTGATTGCCGAGCGGATCACCGGCGCACATTGGTCGGGCCCGCGGTTCTTTGGCCTTACCAAGCGAGCACGCGCTTGGTCGCCCGCCGGGGCCGGCCAATGACCAGGCCGGCAACCAACAGCACGAGACGGAACGGAACCGTCCGCTGTGCGATCTACACCCGCAAATCGTCCGAAGAGGGGCTCGAGCAGGAATTCAATTCGCTGCAGGCGCAACGCGAGGCTTGCGAGGCGTTGATTACGAGCCAACGGCACGAAGGCTGGATGTGCCTGCCCAAAGGTTATGACGACGGTGGGTTCTCCGGCGCCACGATGGATCGGCCCGCTCTGCAGCAGCTGCTCGCCGACCTCACCGCCGGGCGGGTCGATATCGTGGTTGTCTACAAAATCGACCGGCTGACCCGATCGCTCGCCGATTTTGCCAAGATTGTCGAGATCCTCGACGCCCGGGGCGCGTCCTTCGTTTCGGTCACGCAGCAGTTCAACACCACCACCTCGATGGGGCGCTTGACCCTCAATGTTCTGTTGTCCTTTGCGCAGTTCGAGCGCGAGGTCATCGGCGAGCGCATCCGCGACAAGATCGCCGCCTCGAAGAAGAAGGGGATGTGGATGGGCGGGGTGCCGCCGTTCGGTTACCAGGCGCACGACCGCAAGCTCATCATCGTCGGCAGCGAGGCGGAAATCGTGCGCTTCATTTTTCGCCGCTATGCCGAACTCGGCTCGGTCCGGTTGTTGAAGGACGAGCTGCAAGCCCGGAGCATCCAGAGCAAGTTGCGGGTGAGCGCCTCGGGCCGTCTCAAAGCGAGCAAGCCATTCTCGCGCGGGGCGCTCTACCTGATGCTGCAGAACCGCATTTATCGGGGCGAGATCGTTCACAACAAACAATCCTATGGTGGCGAACATGAGCCGATTATCGATCAGCTGCTCTGGGATGCGGTCCAGGCCCAGCTCGCCAGCAACTCTGCCCAGCGCAAGGCGACCGGAAACGCGCAGCAGCCAAGCTTGCTCGCCGGGATGCTGTTTGATGGCGACGGCAGTCGGATGACGCCGAGCCATGCCGTCAAGAAGGGCACCCGCTACCGCTACTACGTCTCCCGCTCGCCGATCACCAAAGATCGGACGGGCTACTCCGCCGGGCTGCGGCTTCCGGCCGCGGAGATCGAGCAGCTCGTGAGCCACCGAGTGCACCGATGGCTTCTCGATCCCGGCAGCATCTACAAATCGACTTCGGCACGGCTCCCCGACGCATCAATGCAACAGCGGCTTGTCGCACGGGCCGCAGATCTCGGCAAGCGCTGGCCCGAGTTGCCCGTGGCACGCAAGCGTGCTGTCCTCATTGCCCTGATCGAACGGATCGAGGTGCGTGTCGACCAGATCGACATCCGTCTCCGCCCGCCTCGGCTGGGCACGCTACTCGATGTCGCTGCAACTCCAATACAGGCCGTGACCGACGACGAAATCCAGACCCTGTCGGTGCCAGTACGCTTGCGCCGCGCGGGGCGGGAGATCAGGATGGTGATCGACGGGGCGGATCCGTTTGCCGGGGCGAAACCCGACGCGCGATTGATCAAGCTGCTCCTCAGGGCGCGCCGGTTCAACGCGACGCTCGCCCACAGCGAAGGTGTTCCCTTTGCCGCACTCGCCGAGCGGGAAGGTGTCAGCCGGTCCTATTTCACTCGGCTCGTCCGCCTCAGCTATCTGGCGCCGGATATCACGCAAGCCATCCTCGATGGCCGGCAGCCGCGCGATTTGACGGCAGCGAAGCTCCTGGATCACTCACGTCTGCCGCTTGCCTGGCACGATCAGAGGACCGTGCTCGGCTTTGCTTGAGCCCGATACGAATTCAACAGATCTACCGCACGGTCAAGCCCGGAGAAGGCTCCCGTCTTCGTTGGCACCAGCGTGGCATTCTCGCCGACCCCGTCAGCGGCATTGCGGTACTGGAATATGGCCCGACAGAGATATTGCCGCCGGTTGGCGCGGCATCGACACGCCCTGCGCGTCTCTGCCGACCCGCTCGCCA
>Ga0209656_10000241_pt1 | contig 36719 bp, 33 predicted proteins | sample BogFormECP12_OM2_FD_188239 | JGI IMG/M metagenome (GOLD analysis project Ga0209656, IMG submission 188239) | Bog forest soil microbial communities from Calvert Island, British Columbia, Canada - ECP12_OM2 (SPAdes) (version 2) | ecosystem: Environmental > Aquatic > Freshwater > Wetlands > Bog ...
CGCCCCGCAGGGCAGGATGAAGGAATCCGCCGAACGACCTCGGCGCGAGTGGCTGGCGACCCGGCCTGCGTCGTTCGCCACCCGGCGGTCTACCAGCGACCGCGGTGCACGACCTCGCCGAGCGGCCGCCGCCGGGGGTTGCTGATCGGTACCAGCGGCCGGTCAGCCGGATAGCCGAGCGAAATCAGCAGCGCCACGTGACCTGCGCCCCGCCAGACCTTGGCGAGCTCATGGAGCTGAGCGCGGTCGGTGACGACGATGAAGTCCCAAGGCTGCCAGTTCTGTGAGGACGGGGACCGGCGCCCTGCCTCCAGGATCTGGTCTAGATCTGCCGCCGAGATGGGGCGCTCAGCGTAAGACCGAACATTGCGGCGTGAGGTAATCGCATCCCAGGTCTGCATGACGGTCTCAACGCCGGCCAGGTCACGTTCATTCTCGACAGCCCACCCCTCCGCGCTGAGCGCTGAGATCGCCCCATGTCCGGACAGGCTGAGAACGGGGTCCAGGGGTTCTCCGCCCGGGAAACGCCGCCGGGCCTGGACACCCGGCACGCCCACTCGGCCCGCGTCTACAACTACTGGCTGGGCGGATGCTTCCTCTGAACGCACATTAGTTGTGCGGGTTAGGTGCTGTCTACGTCCATGCTTTGCGCGGACGGGGCCGTGGCTGCAGCTGCTCAGCCGCCCGCCCCCACCCGGCAGCGCCGGGCACTGGCTGGACTGGCGGCGCCGCCACCAGGCCCGGTCACGCTGGTACCACCAGCGAACACGCCTTGGCCGGAACACCGAGATCGTCCTGGTCAGCTAGTCCGGTGGCGGCCCTGCCTCCTCGCCGTGCCGGCCGGCCACCGCGCTGCCCCCATTGCGTGGGATGATGCGCTGAGCCGCCTGGACAAGCCCCACACCGCTCACGGCCACCAGTGAACGACCGCGCCCTAACCGCCGCGCGGCACACAGGCGGGCGCCGCCCGCCGGCGAGCAGAGAGGAGATGAGGATGACCAGCCCGGACCTCGCCGCCAGGATGTGATCGACGCGCTCGGCAGTTTCTATTGCTGCAGGCCGCGCCAGCCTCCCATCGCCTCCTGCTGGAGAACAAGCAGGTGCGGGTGCTAGACGTGGTGATCGAGCCAGGAGCGCGCGAGCCAGAGCACACGCACCAAGCGGCGAGCGTAATGATCGTCGACGAGCAAGCCCGAATCAGGTATTACCAGGGCGACGCACTGCTGTTTGAGTCCCAGGCGCACTCCGAACCCCAGCCCGGCGTGCGGGTGCGCTGGATGGAATCCGAGGGCCCGCACTCTGTGGAGAACACCGACGAGCATCGCTACCACGCGATCCGGATTGAACTCAAGTAATCCCGAGCCGTAACCCCCCAACTCCGGACACCGGCCGCGAGCCTAGGGCTTCCCGGATGGCGGGGCAGCGGCCAGCCGGTGATGATGGGCGGCATGGGAACTTCGGCAGACGCCGGTGACGCGCCGGTCGCGCCGGGACACACACCGTACCTGCCTGAGCCGACGGGTCCGTGCCCGGCCGGTACCACGTCCTTGTACCTGACAGACGTCTCCCGTCCTGATCCTAGCCACGGCTACGTCGTGGCCGGGATTGATCACACGTACGAGAGCTTCGCCACGGCCTTTCCTGACGGGCGGGTCACCACCTGCCTCGCCCGTGAGGCACCCCGGCGGGGCAAGGGGTTCTGGGAGAAGGTGGTGGCAGGCCGGGCAGCCGATGTCTCCTTCGTGCTCAGCAAGCTGACCGGCGCGCACCCGGCATGGCCGGGCGCCGGGCTGATCGACCCGTCCCGGGTGGCGATGGCCGGCCACTCCGTCGGCGGCGCAGCCGCCATCCCCGCCATGCGGACTGACTCCCGCATCCGCGCCGGCATCGACATGGACGGCGCCACTCACGCCCCGATCCCGGACCACGGCCTGTCACGGCCGTTTCTCTTCCTGGGCAAGCAATTCTCGTACACCCTGGGAACCGGAGGTGCCGTGACCACCTGGGAGCGCGACTGGAAACTTCTGACCGGGTGGAAGCGGTGGCTCCTGGTCGCCGGCGCGATACACGCCTCCTTCACCGACCTCGGGCTACTGGCGGATCAGATCGGCATCGACACCGGCGCCGGCCTGTCCGGAGCCCGGTCCCTGGACATCACCCGCGCCTACGTCCGGGCCTTCTTCGACCAGCACCTGCGGAGCAAACCACAAGCCCTGCTGGACCAGCCGTCACCACGCTACCCCGAGGTCACGTTCTGTTCCCCGGAGACGAAAACCTCTGCATAGCACACCAGCCGACCGAGCAGGAACGTGCCGCTGTCCATGGCCAGCCTGGGCCACATCTCGGCAGCTTCCTATGTGGCGCCGGGGTGCGCGGGCTGGCGGCCCGCCGAGGAAAATGACAGACCGGTGACCGCAGGAGCGCACGCCGCCGGCCTGGCCATCGCCGTGGTCATGGCGCTCGCAGTGCCGCGCATCCGGCTGAGGCTGCCGGTGCCAGTTGCAAGCCGCCGGGCCAGATCCCTGGCCCGGCGGCTGCGGATGCGGAACCGGTGACACGATGAAAGACTTCGCCGCTAACGACCTCGAGGCCGCGGATCTCCTTGCCCTGGCCCGGCTCGATGACGACGGCGCGCCGCCGGCGGTGACCCCGGCCACCGGCCAGGGAGCAGCGCCGGGTGGCCAGCCAGGATCCGGGCCGGCCTCGTGATAGCTGCAGTTGCAGACTGGGGGCAGGCATGTCGCGCGGAGCACGTTGGCGGCCGGAGGTGACCGGTGACAGTCGGCTGGCCCGGGCCAGGGAACGGTTCCTGACAGCGGAGCCCATCGAGCCGGGCCAGGTGCGTGACACGATCCTGGCGTCTTGGCGGCGCTCCCGGGAGTGGCATGTCGCGGCTGACCGCATTGATCTTTCCTATGTCCGCGATCCCGACCTGGATACCCCGCTGACCCGCACCGCCCTGCCGGTGCTGCAGAACCTGCGCGAGAGTCTTCAGGGCGAGCCGGTCAGCGTCATCCTCACCGATGCGCATGGGGTGGCGCTGTCCAGGCTGACAGCAGACCACGATCTTGAGCGGCACCTGGACCGCGTTCAGCTCGCGCCGGGTTTCAGCTACGCCGAGGAGTTCGTCGGCACCAACGGGATCGGCACCGCGCTGGAGAGCGGCCGGGCGGCGCACGTGTTCGGGCACGAGCACTACGCCGAGCACCTGGAGGACCTCGCCTGTGCCGCGGTGCCGATCCGGCATCCGGTCTCCGGCAGGGCCGTCGGCGCGGTGAACCTGACCTGCTGGCGCAAGGACGCCGGGCGGCTGCTGATCGCGCTCGCCCAGAGCACTGCCCGCCAGGTCACGCAGGGCCTGCTCGGCGACAGCAGCGCGGAGGAGTTCCAGCTGCTGCGGGAGTATCTGCGGGCGTGCCGGTACACCGGCGGGCTCGTCTTTGCGCTAACCCACGACATGGTGCTGATGAACGACCAGGCGCGGGACACGCTCGACCCCGTCGATCAGGCCGCGCTCCTCGGCCATGCAGCCGGGGCGCTGGCCGGCGATCACCCTGCTGTGGTGGATGTCGAGCTGCCGACCGGGGCCAGGGCGCGGATGCGCTGCCGCCCCATGCGCGGGAAGGGCAGGCGGCGGCTGGCTGGCGGCGTGGTGCAGGTGAAGCTGATCGAGCCGGCCAGCCAGGCAGCGGGGGATGCGGGGGCAGGCTCGCAGGCGCGGAGGTTCGGGCCCGCCCTGATGGGCTCCGGTCCGCTGTGGCTGCGAGCCTGCGGTCGGGTGGAGGCGGCCTGCGCCTCGGGCGAGTGGCTCTCGTTGGAGGGCGAGCCCGGAGCCGGCAAGCTGGCGGTGCTGCGGGCTGTCCACCGGCGCCGCAACCCGGTCGGCGCGTTCCACGTGCTGGACGCCGCCGACGTCGGTGATCACGACTGGATGGTGCGGGCGCTCGGCGAACTGCTTGAGGGCGAGGGGAGCCTGGTCATCCGGCACGTCGACCGACTCAGCACCCTGCAGCTTCAGGCGCTGTGGATAGCGCTGGAGCAAGCGCTGGCCGCGGGCAGGCAGCAAGTTCTGTGGGTCGCGGTCACGCTCGGCCAGGGCCCGGCCGTCGGCGACCTGGCCGGGCTGCTGAAGTTCTTCCCCGGCGCCGTGGAGCTTCCCCCGCTCCGCCACCACATCGAGGACCTGCATGAGCTCGTGCCGTTTTTCCTGGCCAGGCTGAACCCTGCCGGCCCGTCGGCCTGCTCGCCCGAGGCGATGCACCTGCTGCTGCGGTCGAACTGGCCGGGCAACACCGAGCAGCTCTGGCAGGTCCTGCGACGGGTTGCCCGGCACCGGCGCACCGGCACAATCCATCCGGGTGACCTTCCGCCCGAATGCTGGAGCGTGAGCCGCCGCCTGCTCAGCCCGCTGGAGTCGATAGAACGCGATGCCATCGTGCAGAGCCTGCTGGACCACCACGGCAACAAAGCCAAGGGAGCCGGATCACTGGGCATGTCCCGGGCGACGATCTACCGCAAGATCCACGAGTACGGGATCGTCACCCCGGCCAGCTGACCGGCTGGCATCCTATTGAGAACAGCGGTGTGCCTGAGGGGTTAAACCGTTGGCTCATCGGGCGTGTCCTAGATGGCGAAAGAACGTTCTAGATGGTAGGTTTGAGCTGTGTGCCCGGCTACCGGGGCGCGATGATGGGCAGGTGTGACCGGCGGCGGCCAGAAGGACCGGCCGCCGGAGAGCTACCCCCGGGAGCGTCCCGCCGCCAGGCCCGCGACCAGGGAACCCGCCGCCCCGCGAGACCCCCGGCAGCCGCCAGGCGCCAAGACCGGAAGGCCTCACCGGATACCGGCGGGTAACCAGGCAGCCCAGGACCGTTCGGAGCCGCCGGCCAGCCAGGACCATGTCCTGCTAGCTCACCAGGAACGGTATCCAGACGACCCGCTACGGCTGGCGTGATGTCTACGGCCACGCCTGCGAAACGGCCGCGCTGCAGGCGCAGGTCCTGCGGCGACGTGGCTGGTCAGCAACCCCGCGGCCATGTTCCGCGGACTGCCCAGTGGGGCGCGAGTGGCTCAGGACGGAGGCTACGCGGAGACCGGCGTGACCGGCTGGATCAAATTGCGGTGTTTATGCCGATCGCGTCAACCACGACGGTAGGCTCCGCGTCCCAACTAGTGAGGCTCGACGAAAGCGGGACGTCGAGCCTCGTTTTACTGCCCGGGTCCTGCCACTGGTCCTCAGCCGACCAGGTGGGTGTACACGACGATGTTGTCGAGGTACTGACGGGGTCGCGGTGTCGAACGGGCCGCCGCAGGTGATCAGCCGCAGGCCGGGATAACGCGTGTTGGCGTAGATCATCATCCCCGACGGGAACGTCGCCTTGGCGACTTCCTGTACCGTTCCTGGTGAGCTAGCGGCGCCTCCCGTCAAGGTGTGGGCGGATCCGGATAGCGCCCGGAAGACGGCGAATGCCCCGCCGATAACCAGCACCAGGCCGAACCTACGGGCGGGCAGGTGGTTACGGGCCGCTGTTCGCGAAACGTCATAACTGCGTGGTCGCCCGTGGTGCCATGATGGGGTTCCGTGGGCCTGATCATGGTGAAGCGGATGCGGCGGCGCCGGGCCGTCGGCGTCGCTGTGGCTCTCGCGGTGGCGTTGCCGGCCGCGGCGTGCAGCGGAGGATCCGCAACGTCCCAACACCGTTCGGTCACCTCGGCGCCTTCTGCGGTGGCGGCGGCGCAGCCGTTCCCGGTGGCGGAGAACAAGCGGCCGGGGACCTCGGCCTGGCGGATCACCGACCTTGGGCCGGCCGACGCGATCGACGGGTACGCCGATCAGCAGAGCGTGCTGCCCGGCCAGAGCTTTCGCCTGTACGTGTCGACCACGGCGAAGTCGTTCCGGGTGGACGCGTTCCGCTTCGGCTGGTACTCCGGTCACCAGGCGCGCCTGGTGTGGGCGTCGGGGCGGGTCCGCGGCCAGCTCCAGACCGCGGTGGGCATCGCGCCGGGCACGCACATGGTGACCGCCCCGTGGCGGCCGTCGATGACGATCACCACCACGAACTGGCCGGTGGGTTCCTACCTGCTGCGGCTGGACGCGTCCAGCGGGGCCGAGCGGTACGTGCCGATCACGGTCCGGTCGGCGAGCACGGCCGGGGCGGTGGTGATCCTGGACGACAACACCACCTGGCAGGCGTACAACACCTGGGGCGGCTACAGCCTGTACCAGGGCCCGGACGGGCTGCCGTCCGACCGCGGTTACGCGGTGAGCTTCGACCGCCCCTACGACGGCGACGGCGCGGTGCGGTTCCTGGCCTTCGACGAGGCTGCCACTGCGCTGGCTGAACACACCGGGGTCCCGCTGGCCTATGAGACTGACGTCGACATCGACCAGCACCCGGGGATCCTGGCCGGCGCCCGCGCGGTCATTTCCCTCGGCCACGACGAGTACTACTCCCAGGCAATGCGGAACGCTCTGCTGACCGCCAGGAACGCCGGCACGAACCTGGCCTTCCTCGGCGCGAACGCCATCTACCGGCACATCAGGTTCGCTGACGGGGACCGGGTCATCATCTGCTACAAGGTCGCCACCCTCGACCCGCTGTCCGGCAAGGACGACGCGGAGACGACGCAGCAGTGGCGGGATCCGCCCGACCCGCGGCCGGAAAGCGTCATCACCGGCGTGTTCTACGAGTGCAACCCGGTGAGCGCGCCCTGGGTCGTCTACGATCCGTCGAACTGGATCTTCGCCGGCACCGGCGCGTATGCGGGGGAGAGCTTCCCCGGCATGATCGGACCCGAGTACGACCGGCTCAACCCGGCCGTCCCGTTCCCCCGGCCGATGCAGGTCCTGGCGCACTCCCCGCTGACCTGCGACGGCTTCTCCACCTACTCCGATTCGGTGTACTACACGGTCGCTAGCGGGGCCGGGGTGTTCGCGTCGGGCACGATGCGCTGGGTGTGCGCGATGCGCGGGCCGTCCTGCGGGCATGGCCTGAACCGGGCGGCCGAGCGGTTCGTCGACCGGGCCACGCAGAACCTGCTTCGGGCCTTCGCGGCGGGCCCCGCGGGGCGCGCGCACCCGGCGCAGGATAATGTCGCCCAGGTGAAACCACCGAACATCCCGGCCCTGTACGACGGCGTCGACTGACTCTGGGGGGCAGCGGGATCGTGGACGATATCGACGCGCGCATCGTGGCCGCCCTGATCAAGGACGCCCGGGCCAGCTACGCCATGATCGGCAGCGAGGTCGGGCTGTCCGCTCCCGCGGTCAAGCGGCGGGTGGACCGGCTCCGGGCCGCGGGCGCGATCACCGGATTCTCGGCCCGGGTGAACCCGGCGGCCATGGGCTGGACGACCGAGGCGTACGTGGAGCTGTTCTGCGGCGGGCGTACCTCGCCCGAGGAGATCGCCACGGCGGTCCGCCGGTACCCCGAGGTGGTGGACGCGTGCACGGTCACCGGGGAGGCGGATGCCCTAGTCCACATCAGGGCGGCCGACGTCAGGCACTTCGAGGACGTGATGGAGCGTATCCGGGCCGAGTCGTTCGTGGTCAGGACCAAGAGCGTGATCGTGCTTTCCCGGCTGGTCGACCGGGCCGATGCGCTGGCACCGTTGCGCTGAATCGGACATATAGGTGGCGGTTGACCAGCTAAAGTCGTGCCCATGTCGCAGTTTGAGCAAGATCCGAGTGCTAATACCGGGCGGTTCCAGGCCTTTGTCGAACGCGGCGACGAGGACACTTCGCGGTCCCGGCGCTCGCCCGCCTCGCCCGCCGTGCTGATCGTCGCGGCCGTGGTGGTCATCGCGATCATCATCGTCATCGTGGCCCTAGCCTAGAGGAATGACTGTTACCTCGACGGCTCGTGTCGCGACGGAACGCGGCGAGCGCTACCGCAAGCAGCTTGCCAGCCATTTCGGGAACAAGGTCGAGGTCGTCGAGGAGCCGTCGGGCACGGTGCTAAAGTGGGGCTTCGGCGGCACCACGACGCTTACCGTCGAGGCCGATGCCCTGGTCCTGCGGGCCGACGCCGATGACGCCGAGACGCTGGACCGGGTGAAGGACGTGACCGGCAGGCACCTGGAGCGCTTCGGCGAGAAGGACGCCCTGGTCGTAACCTGGCAGTAGCCTGGCGTCCCGCGTCTGGTCAGGCGCCCGTGACATCCTGTGGGTATGGCGACTGTGCCTGCCAAGAGCGGCGTCGAGGATAATGACGAGCACCATCGGCTGACCGCCGTCCAGGGGCTGGCCGCGCTCTCCCTGGACGCGCTGTCCTCGGTCGCCTACGGCCCCGAGGCCATCCTGGTCGTGCTGGTCGCGGCCGGCGCCACCGCGCTGCACTACTCGGTGCCGATCACCGGCGCGATCGTCGTCCTGCTTGCCGTGCTCGTGGTGTCCTACCGCCAGGTGATCGCGGCGTTTCCCAACGGCGGCGGTGCGTACGCCGTGTCCAAGGCGCACCTAGGCACCCAGGCCAGCCTGGTCGCCGCCGCGTCGCTGATCGTCGACTACGTGCTGAACGCCGCCGTGGGCGTGTCGGCCGGCATCGAGGCCCTCTACTCCACGTTCCCCGTGCTCTATGGCGCCAGGGTCTGGCTGTGCGTGGCCGTGCTCGCCCTCATCACCGGCCTGAACCTGTGGGGCGTCTCGGAGTCTGCGAAGGTCTTCACCGTCCCGACGCTGCTGTTCATCCTGTCGATGGCGGCGGTGATCGTCGGCGGCCTGATCCGTACCCACCCCGCGGTGGCGCTCAACCATCAAATCGGCCCGTCCACCGAGGCGATCGGCATCCTGCTGCTGCTGAAGGCGTTTGCCTCCGGCTGCTCGGCATTGACCGGGGTGGAGGCGATCGCGAACGCCGTGCCGGAGTTCCGCAAGCCGCGGGCGCGCCGCGCCCAGCACACGGAGATGTGGCTCGGCATCCTGCTCGGCACGATGCTGATCGGCCTGGGGATCCTGATCCGCAAGTTCCACGTGGTGCCGCACTCCAACATCACGGTGCTCGCCCAGCTCACCGAGGCGTCGCTCGGTCACAACTTCGTCTACACGGCGATCGGTCTCATCACCACGGTGCTGCTCGCGCTGGCCGCCAACACCTCGTTCGGCGGGCTGCCGGTGCTGACGGCCCTGCTGGCCAAGGACAATTTCCTGCCGCACATGTTCGGGCTGCGCGCGGACCGGCAGGTCCACCGCACCGGCGTCGTCGTGCTGGCCGTCCTGGCCGCCGCCCTGCTGGTGGCGTCCAAAGGCGACACCCAGGCGCTGATTCCGCTGTTCGCCATCGGGGTGTTCGTCGGGTTCACGCTGTCCCAGTTCGGCATGGTCAAGCACTGGAGGATCGAACGGTCCCGCGGCTGGATGACCCGGGCGGCCATCAATGGCTTCGGAGCCGTCCTGACCACGGTGACCACGATTATCGAGCTGGGCACCAAGTTCACCGAGGGCGCATGGCTGATCGTGCTCGTCATCCCGGGTCTGGTGCTGCTGTTCAGACGAGTGCATGGCACTTATGCCCGGATCGGCGCGCTGCTCGGGATCGGCCAGGTGCCGAAGCCGCCGTCGAAGCAGAAGTCGCTGGTCATCGTGCCGGTCGCCAGCCTGTCGCGGCTCACGGCCGAGGGCATCTCGGCAGCGCTGTCCCTCGGCGACGACGTGATCGCGGTGACCGTGTGCTTTGCCGACCCGGAAGACGAGGCGGCCGACGTGTCGTTCCGCCAGCAGTGGGAGGAATGGAAGCCGAACGTCCCGCTGGTCACGCTGCGCAGCATGCACCGCTCGATCGCCCATCCGATCGTCAAGTACCTCTGCCAGATCGAGGAGGAGGACAAATACCACCGCCTGGTGGTGCTGATCCCCGAGGTGCAGCCCAAGCGGTTCTGGTACTACCTGCTGTTCAACCAGCGCGGCGTGATCCTGGACCGGGCGATCAGGCGGGGAACTGCCAACGTGGTGCTCTGCCGACTCAGGTACCGCTTGGAGCAGCTCGCGCCGAGCGGGGAAGTACCCGCCGCCGCGGCCCCGGGCCAGCGGCCAGGTTCAGAGGTTCTGACGCTAGAGGACCGCGGCGCCGATGGTGGCAGCCGCGCCGATGGTCGCGACGGCGGTTAGGAGAGGTTTCCGGTCAGCTCTGGTCGACCGGGTGGCTCGTGGCTAGCGCGGCGCCGACCTGATCGGCGAACGCGATCGCCAGCAGTCGCTGTTCCAGCGAGGGCCGTGCGCCGGGGACCGGGGTCATCATGAACCGGCCCTGGAACAGGCCGCCGCTTTCCACCAGCAGTTCTATGTCGGTGCCGGGCAAACCTTCGGCGTCGACATTCCACGCCCCTTGTCCCACCGTGACCGAACCGTCGTGCAGCATCCGCGCGGGTCGGCCGATTCCGGCGACACCGTACTGGAAGCTGCACGACCGCAGCGAAAGCAACGCAGTGAGCTGGCGGGTGACCTGTTCGATCAGCGCCGGCGTCGAGCCGCCGGCCGCCACGGCCTGCGCGGCGCTGTTGATTCCTTCGAGGTAACCGGCCCGCCTGCTCGCCGTCACATGCTGGCGGCGCCCCCAGACGGCGATCTCGGTGACCGCGACCCCGATCACGAGCAGCAGCACGGTGGTTTCGATGTCGGTCCGGTGAGTGATGCTAAACCGCTCGTAGGGCTGGGTGAGGAAGAAATCGAACCACGCCGCCGCCGACACGGCCGCGAGGTATCCGGCCAGCCGGTACCCGCTGGCCGCCACCGCCACTACCACCAGCAGCATGGCCAGCGCGGCGTCGGTGTTCGGGAAGCTGGTCCGGAACGGCACTAGGATCGCAGCCAGTGCGAGGGGCACCGCGAGCGCGGCCAGCACCGCCAGCCGGTCCCGAGTCAGGTAATCAGGCATCGGTGCCACCTCCCGTCCGGTCAGGACCGCTCACGCCATAGCGCGACGTGCCGACCAGGCTTCCCGGCTCACCTGACTACGAGAATAGACCCGCCGCGTCCTGCCTCCAAGGGCCGTTAGTCTCCAGGTGCCAGGCGCCCGCCCCCGGCCTAGTCGTTAGATGACGATTTGGCTTATTGGGGGTCAGGACGGTGATCGGCGGATGGCAAGATGACAGCCATGAGAAACGTCGCGGTCGTGGCTAGCGCTGGTGATGCGCGTGTACGCTGACCTGCCGGTGGCTGTGGTGACTGGAGGCAACCGCGGCGTAGGCCGTGAAGTGTGCCGGCAGCTGGCCCTGCTCGGCTTCGCGGTAGTGCTCGGCTCCCGTGACCTGCGGAAGGGGGAGCTGGCCGCGAAGGAACTCGATCCGGAGGGAAGCCGGATCGTCGCCTGCCAGCTCGAGGTGGACAACTCCATCAGCGTCGCCTCGATGGCCGAGTGGGTGAAGGGGCGATTCGGCCGCACCGACGTGCTCGTGAACAACGCGTCGACCATGTACGACCGGTGGGCGACCGCGAGCAATGCCGATCTGGGCACGGTCGCCGAGGCGATCGACGTCAACCTGTTCGGCCCCTGGCGGGTGATTCATGCGCTGCTGCCGATGCTGCGCTCGAGCACGCGGCCCCGGATCGTCAACGTGAGCAGCGAGGGTGGCTCGATCGCCGTCATGACCGGCGGCTCACCTGCGTACGGCGTGTCGAAGGCCGGGCTCAACGCCCTCACCCGGCTGCTCGCCGGGGAGCTGGCCAGGGACGGCATTCTCGTCAACGCGGTCTGCCCGGGCTGGCCCGCCAGCGAGCGTAACCCGGAGGGTCGTTCCCTCGCCCAGGCCGCGGCCAGCGTCATCTGGGCGGTCACCATCCCCAACGGTGGCCCCACCGGCATCCTGACCCGGGACGGCCAGCCCTTTCCCTGGTGAGCCAGTCCAGGGTGAGCCAGCATTACCCGGCGGCCGGGGCCGGTTCCGGGCTCGGCTGGTAGCGATAGCCCATGCCTGGTTCGGTGATCAGCCAGCGGGGCCGGGCGGGATCCGGCTCGAGCTTGCGGCGCAGCTGGGCCATGTACAGCCGCAGGTTGCCGGTGGCGTCGGCGTACCCGGGTCCCCACACCTCGGTCAGTAGCTGGTTGCGGCTAAGCAGCTTGCCGGGGTTCCGCAACAGCACCTCGAGCAGGTGCCATTCGGTCGGGGTGAGCCTGATGTCATCCGTCTGGTCCGGGGCGCCGGCTCCCGCCTGGCCGGCTCCGGCCTGGTCGCCGTCGCCCGCCGGCACCGTCGCCTGCCGGGTGACGCGCTTGGCGGCCAGGTCGATGACCAGGTGGCCGAGCTGGATCTTGGGCAGGTCCTCGACGGCTCCGGTGCGCCGGACGGCCGCACGCATGCGGGCGAGCAGTTCCTCTACCCCGAACGGCTTGGTGATGTAGTCATCGGCGCCCGCGTCGAGCGCTTCCACCTTGTCCACGCTGTCGGCTCGTCCGGACAGCACGATGATCGGCGCCTTCGTCCAGCCGCGCAGACCCTGGATCACCTCGACGCCATCCAGGTCGGGCAGGCCCAGGTCGAGGATCACCAGGTCGGGCGGATACCGGCCGGCCACTTGGAGCGCCTCGGCCCCGGTCGCCGCGACATGCACGTCGTAGTCGCGCACCCTCAGGTTGATCCGCAGCGCTCGCAGGATCTGCGGCTCGTCGTCGACGACTAGCACTCTCGTCACTCTGCTCCCCCGCTCGCCTCCGGGGCGCTTTCGAGGCGCCGCCTTCCCTCCTCGCTCGTCCCTCGCTCGTCAGTCCAGGCGGCGCCGCGCCCCTTTGGCTCGCGGTCTGCCGCACGCTCCCGATGGCCCGGCTCGCACTCGTAACCTGGCTCCGTGACGGCCGGTACCGACACCGTCATGGTCAGGCCGCCGCCCGGCGTGTCCTCGGCGGTGAGTGTTCCGCCCATCGCCTCGGTCAGTCCCCGCGACAACGCCAGGCCGAGCCCCACGCCGGTCGTGTTATCGGTGTCACCGAGCCGCTGGAACGGCACGAACATCCGGTCTCTGTCGGCCTCGGGTATGCCCGGCCCCCGGTCGACTACGCGCAGATCCACCCGGTCGCCCAGCACACTGGCGGTCAGCAGCGGCGGCTTGCCCGCGGGGGAGTAGCGCAACGCGTTCTCCGTGAGGTTCACGATGACGCGTTCGAGTATGGCCGGGTCGACGTTGATCTCGGGCAGGGATTCCGGGATGTCGACGGTGATGCCGCGGGCCGCGGGGTCCAGGTTGTCCAGCGCGCTGGACACGATCTCTTCCAGGCCGGCCGGGCGCGGGAACAGGGACAGCGCGCCAGCCTGCAGCCTGCTCATGTCCAGCAGGTTGTCGACCAGGTGAGTCAGCCGGTCCAGCGACTCGTCCGCCGTGGCGAGCAGTTCGTCGTGGTCTTCGGCCGCCCAGTTCACGTCGGGCGACCGCAGGCTGGTCACGGCCGCCTTGGCGGACGCCAGCGGCGTGCGCAGGTCGTGGCTGACGGCCGCGAGCAGCGCGGTCCGCATCCGGTCGGCGGCCGCGATCGGCTTGGCCGCCTGGGCCTCGGCGGTCAGCCGCTGCTGATCGAGCGCGACGGCCGCGTAGGAGGCAAAGGCGCCGAGCACGCGCCGGTCCGCGGCCGGCAGCGGCCTGCCCTTCAGGGCCAGCGTGAGGGAATCGGCGACCGGCACCTCGACATCCGCCTCGTCCGGCCGGGTGACGGCGGGCTCACCGCGGCTGGCGACGACGTGCCAGCCGCCGGATGTGCCCCGGACCCGGCCCGTCAAGGTGTCGGCGGCCTGCTGGCCGTCGGGTGACGTGCACTCGAGCAGCGTGACCGAATCCATCCCGAACGCTTCCCGGACCCGGTCGAGTAGCGCGCTGAGTCCCTGCTGGCCGCGCAGCACGCTGCCTGCCGTGGTGGTCAGCAGCTCCGATTCCGCGTTGGCCCGCGCCGCCTGCGTGGTGCGCCGGGCCGCGATGTCCACCACCCGGCTGACCAGGAGCGCGACCACCACGAAAACGCCGAGCGCGAGGGCGTTGTTCGCCTGCGAGATCGTCCACTGGTGAATGGGCGGGGTGAAGTAGTAGTTGAGCAGCAGGGAGCCGAGGATGGCGCAGAGCACGGCCGGGGCGAACCCGCCGACCAAGGCGACCAGGATCACCGCGACGAGGAATAGCAGTACATCGCTGGTGAGGTTGAGACCGTTCCGCAGGCTGGCCAGAACGACGGTCAGGATCAGCGACAGCACGGCGGCCAGCACGTACCCGGCCACCTTCCGGCGCAGTGTGATCGCGCCGTGCGGTCGTGGCAGGCCTCGGCCCCGGCCCATATGCCCATGGGTGACGATGTGCACGTCGATGTCGCCGGACCCGCGGATGGTCCGGGACCCGATGCCAGGGCCGGTGAGCAGCGCGGCGAGCCACGACCGGCGGCTGGCGCCGAGCACGAGCTGGGTCGCGTTCTCCGCGCGGGCGAAGGTCAGCAGGGCTTCGGAGATGTTGTCGCCGACGACCTGGTGATAGGTGCCGCCCACCGATTCGACCAGCCGCCGCTGGGTGGCCAGGGTAGCCGGATCGGCGCCGGTCAGGCCGTCGGACTTGGTGACGTGCACGGCCAGCAGGTCGCCGCCCGCGGACCGGGCGGCGATCCGCGCGGCCCGCCTGATCAGCGTCTTGCCTTCCGGGCCGCCGGTGAGCGCGACTACCACCCGCTCCCTGGCCTCCCACGCGCCCTCGATCTTGTGCTCGATGCGGTAGCGCTGCAGGCCCTCGTCCACCTTGTCGGCCAGCCAGAGCAGGGCCAGCTCGCGTAGAGCGGCGAGGTTCCCTGAGCGGAAATAGTTGGTGAGGGCCGCGTCGATCTTCTCCGGCGGGTAGATGTTCCCGTGCGCCATCCGGCGGCGCAGTGCCTCGGGCGTCATGTCGACCATTTCGACCTGGTCGGCCGCGCGGACGATCGCATCTGGCACGGTTTCCCGCTGCGGCACGCCGGTGATCTTCTCGACCACGTCGTTGAGGGATTCCAGGTGCTGGATGTTAACCGCGGAGATCACATCGATCCCGGCGTCGAGCAACTCCTCGACGTCCTGCCAGCGCTTCTCGTTGCGCGAGCCAGGGACGTTGGTGTGCGCCAGCTCGTCCACCAGGGCGATTCCCGGTCGGCGGGCGAGCACCGCGTCCACGTCCATCTCTTCGAAGGTCCCGCCGCGATACTCCAGCTTGGCCCGGGGGACGGTTTCCAGGCCGTCGAGCAGCGCGATGGTCTGCGGGCGCGCGTGCGCCTCGGCGAACCCCACCACGACGTCGGCGCCGCGCTCGGAACGGCGGTGCCCCTCGCCGAGCATGGCGTAGGTCTTGCCCACCCCGGCCGCGGATCCCAGGTAAATCCGCAGATGACCACGCCCCGGACGGGATCCAGAGGCGCCGGGGGCGCCGGAAGCCGCAGGACGGCGGCCATCGTCAGCCAGGCCCGCCGGATCTGCCTGGTTCGCCCCGCCGCCGGCGCCTAGCCGGCCGTTACTGTCAGCCATGTACGGCCCGTGTCCTTTTTCGCTTACCTCGCCAGCTCCTGCTCGTAGCTGCTGACCTCCATTGTGAAGCACGGCCCCCAGACTGGGAATTCCACCGGCCAGGGGGTCCGGCGCGCCCTAACGAGATTCATGCGCCGCGCATACGCGATCCATGCGTAGCGGCTAGCGGGTCAGCGACGCCTGGGCGAAGAACGCGCTGGACGGGCGCTGCCACAGGAACACGACCGCGCCGCAGCCGATGGGCGGAAAGCCGCCAACCCGTTGGCCAGAGCTGTAAATCACCGGTCACGGCTGGTACCGGTAGCCCATACCCGGTTCGGTGCGCAGATGGCGGGGACGTGCCGGGTTGTCTTCCAGCTTGCGCCGCAAACGGGCCATGTGAAAGCGGAGATAGTTGGTGCGCCCCTGGAAGCCGGCCCCCCAGACTCCGGTCAGGATCTGCGCCGACCCGACGAGCTGGCCCGGGCGGCGCAGCAGGATCTCCAGGATCCGCCACTCGGTGGGGGTGAGCCGGAGCGTCTCCCCCTCCCCAGGCCCCTCCGCGGCCGCGGCCGGGCCCGCACCCGGGCCAGCGCCCGAGCCAGCGCCCGCGGTCGCGCGACTGACCTGGTGCGCGGTGAGATCGACCAGCCACTGACCGATCACGGCCTGGCGCGGCTGGTTGTGGTTGGCCTCGCGTTCGTCGCGGCGCAGCACGGCGCGCAGCCTGGCCAGCAGTTCGGCCATCGCGAACGGCTTGGTTACGTAGTCGTCGGCGCCGACGTCCAGCGCGCCGATCTTGTCGCCGGGACTGGTCCGCCCGGACAGCACGATGATCGGCGCGTGGTACCACCGGCGCAGTTCGACGATCACCTCGGTGCCGTCGATGTCGGGCAGGCCCAGATCGAGGATGATCGCGTCCGGCGGGTGGCTGGCGGCCAGGGCCAGCGCCTCCCGGCCGGTGCCCGCGGTCAGCACCTCGTACTGCCTGGCCCGCAGGTTGATCCGCAGCGCGCGGACCAGGTCGGCCTCGTCCTCGACGATGAGAATGCCGTTCGGGTATTGCAGGCCCTCGGGCCCCGGCCGGGGATCTCCCGGCCGGGGCTCCGAGGCGAGCTCAGCCATGGGCGGCTCAGCTACCTGACTTTGCGGACAGCTCGTCGAGGGCGATGTTCAGCTCGAGCACGTTCACCGTCGGCTCGCCCAGGAAGCCGAGCTGCCGGCCCTGGGTGTACTTGGCCACCAGCGCCTGGACCTCGGACACCGGCAGGTGCCTGGCCGCGGCCACTCGGTCGACCTGGATGGCGGCGTTCGCCGGCGAGATGTCTGGGTCAAGCCCGGACCCCGACCCGGTCACCGCGTCCGCCGGGATCTGCGAGACCGGAACGTGATCGAACGCCGAGATCTGCTTCTGCCGCTGCGTGATCGCCTGAACCAGAACTGGGTTGGTGGGTCCCAGGTTGGATGCCGACGAGTACGTGGGGTCACAGCCGTAGTCGCCCTTGGGTGCGGGAGAGGGGATCGCATAGGACGGCCGCGGCTGGAAGTACTGCGGCAGCGGGTTGCCCTTGGCGTCCACGAACTCCTGGCAGAGCAGGCTGGAGCCGACCACGTGGCCGTTGTAGCTCACCAGCGAGCCGTTGGCCTGGTTGTGGAAGACCACCTGGGAGACGCCCAGCATGACCAGCGGGTAGACGAACCCGCAGATCACGGTGAACACCAGCAGGATGCGGAACCCCGCGATGTGCTGCCTGACGATGACGGGAAGGCGGTTCATGTTGTTCACCCACTGAATCCGGGGATGTGCTGGACGATTAGGTCGATGGCCCAGATGCCGATGAAGGGGATGATCAGCCCGCCGATGCCGTAGATCACCAGGTTCCTCCGCAGCATCGACTGCGAGGAGGCCGGCCTGTACCGCACCCCCCGCAGCGCCAGCGGGATCAGCGCGACGATGATCAGCGCGTTGAAGATGATCGCCGAGGTGATCGCCGACTCCGGGGTGGCCAGGTGCAGGACGTTGAGCTTGCCCAGGTCCGGGATCACGGACGAGAACATGGCCGGGATGATCGCGAAGTACTTGGCCACGTCGTTGGTGATGGAGAACGTGGTCAGCGCGCCCCGGGTGATCAGCAACTGCTTGCCGATCTCCACGATCTCGATGAGCTTGGTCGGGTTGGAGTCCAGGTCCACCATGTTCCCGGCCTCCTTGGCGGCGGAGGTGCCGGTGTTCATGGCCACGCCGACGTCGGCCTGGGCCAGCGCCGGGGCGTCGTTGGTGCCGTCGCCGGTCATCGCGACCAGCTTGCCGCCCTCCTGCTCCTTGCGGATCAGTGCCATCTTGTCTTCCGGCGTCGCCTCGGCCAGGAAGTCGTCCACCCCGGACTCGTCCGCGATGGCCTTGGCCGTCAGCGGGTTGTCACCGGTGATCATGACGGTGCGGATACCCATCGTGCGCATCTCGGCGAACCGCTCGGAGATGCCCTCCTTGACGATGTCCTTGAGCTGGATCACGCCGAGAGCCTTGGTGGTGCCGTTGGCCCGCTCGGCCACCACCAGCGGGGTGCCGCCGGCCGCCGAGATGCCGTCCACCAGCGAACCGAGATCAGCTGGCACGGTTCCGCCGCCGTCCTGGATCCACCGTGTCACCGATGCGGCGGCGCCCTTGCGGATCTCACGGCCGTCGGCCAGGTCGATGCCGCTCATCCGGGTCTGCGCGGTGAACTCGACGAACTCGGCCCCGGCCAGCTCGCCCTCGGCCCGCTCCCGCAGGCTGTACTGGTTCTTGGCCAGCACCACGATCGAGCGGCCCTCCGGCGTATAGTCCGCCATCGAGGACAGCTGCGCCGCGTCGGCCAGCTCGGCCGCGGTAGCGCCGCCGACCGGCAGGAACTCGGTCGCCTGCCGGTTCCCGATGGTGATCGTGCCGGTCTTGTCGAGCAGCAGCGTATTGACGTCGCCGGCGGCCTCGACCGCGCGGCCGGACATGGCCAGCACGTTGCGCTGTACCAGCCGGTCCATGCCGGCGATGCCGATCGCGGACAGCAGCGCGCCGATCGTGGTCGGGATCAGGGCCACCAGCAGGGCCACCAGGATGACCAGGGTCTGCGGCGCCTTGGAGTAGAACGCCATCGGCTGCAGCGAGATCACCGCCAGCATGAAGATGATGGTCAGCGAGGCCAGCAGGATATTCAGCGCGATCTCGTTCGGCGTCTTCTGCCGCTTGGCCCCCTCGACCAGGGCGATCATCCGGTCGATGAACGTCTCGCCCGGCTTGGAGGTGATCTTGACCACGATCCGGTCGGACAGCACGGTGGTGCCGCCGGTCACCGCGGACCGGTCGCCGCCGGACTCGCGGATGACCGGCGCGGACTCGCCGGTGATGGCCGACTCGTCCACCGACGCCACGCCCTCGACCACGTCCCCGTCACCGGGGATGACCTGCCCGGCCTCGACCACCACGTAGTCGCCGAGGGTCAGACCCGTTCCGGGCACGGACTCCTCGCGCAGAGCGGACGGCTCCATCCCGGCCTGCCAGTTGGTCAGCCGACGCGCCACTGTATCGCGCTTGGCCCGCCGCAGCGTCTCGGCCTGCGCCTTGCCGCGTCCCTCGGCTACCGCCTCGGCCAGGTTGGCGAAGACCACGGTCAGCCACAGCCAGACGATGATCGTCCAGTTGAAGACCGATGGCGAGCGGATACCGGTGTACAGGCACAGCACGGCGCCGACCTCGACCACGAACATGACCGGGTTCTTGATCTGGACCCGGGGGTCCAGCTTCTTGAACGCGTCCGGAGTCGACTTCAACAGGATCTTGGGGTCGAGGAGGCCGCCGCCGACCCGGCGCGGCTCGGTCCCGTCCTGCTGGCGGGCGGGCGGGGCGGCCGGGGTGCCCGGGCTCTCAGTTGTCACAGACATCAGTGCAGTGCTCCTTCAGCACTCGGGCCATTCAGACCCCGATGTGGTTCTCTGCGTAGGTGGGTCACCGGCCGCTCGCAGAGGCCGCCGCGAAACCGGCGCCGGCCCCTGCTCTCTAGCCGGTACTGAATGGCCCTCAATGCAGGCCTTCTGCGAACACTCCCAGCGCGAGCGCGGGGAAGTAGGTCAGGCCGACGAGGATGAGGATCACGCCGACGAGCATGCCGACGAACAGCGGCGTCCTCGTATCCAGCGTCCCGGCGCTGGCCGGTGTGGGCGCCTGTCTGGCCAGCGACCCGGCCAGGCCCAGGGCGAAGATCTCCGGCGCGAACCGGCCCAGCAGCATCGTGATGCCGCCGGTGATCTGGTAGAAGGGGGCCGCCGTGCCCAGGCCGGCGAAGGCCGACCCGTTGTTGTTGGCCTGGGAGGCGTACGCGTACACGATCTCGGTCAGCCCGTGCGGTCCAGGGTTGAAGATCGCGCTCTGGCCCCAGTGCGTACCGATCGCGATCGCCGTCATGGTCAGGATCACCACGGGCAGGGTCAGGAAGTACAGCGACGCGTACTTCATCTCGGTGGGCCGGATCTTCTTGCCGATGTACTCCGGCGTCCGGCCGACCATCAGCCCGGCCACGAACACGGTCACGATGGCCAGGACCAGGATGCCGTACATGCCGGCCCCGATCCCGCCGGGCGCGACCTCGCCCAGCGCGATGTCGAACAGCGCGATGCCGCCGCCGAACGGCGTCAGCGAATCATGGAAGCAGCTCACCGAGCCGGTGGACGTCACCGTGGTGGACGCCGCGAACACCGAGCAGCCCGGCGTGCCGGTTCGCACCTCCACGCCCTCATAGGCGCCGTGCGCGAGCTGGGGGCCGACTCCGGCGGTGCCCAGGTGGGCCTCGAACAGGCTGATCCCGCCGACCGCCGCCGCCCAGATGATCACCATCACGGCGACCAGCGCGTAGCCCTGCCTGTTGTCGCCGACCATCTTGCCGAACGCCCGCGGCGTGGAGAACGGGATCAGCAGCAGCATGAAGACGATGAAGATGTTCGTGAACGGGTTCGGGCTCTCGAACGGGTGGGCCGCGTTGGTGTTGAACCAGCCGCCGCCGTTGTTGCCCAGGTCCTTGATGGATTCCTGCGACGCCACCGTGCCGCCAGGGATCGTCTGGTGCGCGCCGGACAGCGTGGTGATCGTGTGGTAGTTGGCCAGGTTCTCGATCCCCCCGCTGGCCACCAGGACCAGGCAGCCGATGACCGCCAGCGGGATCAGCAGCCGGATAATCCCGCGGGTCACGTCGACCCAGAAGTTGCCCAGCCGGTCGGTCCGGGACCGGGTGAAGCCGCGGATCATCGCGATCGCGACGGCCAGGCCGACCGCGGCCGAAAAGAACTGCTGCACCATGAGCGCGCTCTGCTGCGTCAGGTAGCCCATGGTCGCTTCGCCTGCGTAGTTCTGCCAGTTGGTGTTCGTGGTGAACGAGACCGCGGTGTTCCATGCGGTGTCCGTCGGGACGTTCGCCATCCCGACCGACCAGAACAGCCAGTGCTGGGTCCGCTGGATCAGGTACACGAACAGCACGGCGACGAGCGAGAACGCCAGGATGGAACGCACGTAGACGGTCCACCGCATGTCCGCGTCCGGGTCGATCCCGGTCAGCTTGTAGATGCCGCGCTCCACCCGCCAGTGCTTCTTGTCGGTGAAGATGTGCGCGATGTAGTTGCCGAGCGGTATGTAACATGCCGCCAGCGCCACGAACAGCAGCGCGAACTGCAGCCAACCTGCGGCTGTGCTGTTCATTAGAACCTCTCAGGGAGGACGAGGGCCACGAACAGGTAGATCGTCAGCAGGACGCCACCTATCAGGCCGATCCAGTTCTCAGCGCTCAAAGGTCTCGATCCCCTTCAAGATGAGGAGGAGTACGGCGAAGACGACGATCGTCAGGCCGACATAGAACCAGTCCGTCAGGTACCACACGGTGACTCCTAGTGGTGTGCCGCTAGTGGAAGAGCTCGCCCGGGCATACGCAAGCCCTTAGGCGAATCTCAGTACAAGCCCCGGATTTCCTCCGGATAAAGGCCCCTTGCGTGACCCATGCGCCCGCTACCGCGTTCCTAACGAAACCCATGCGGGCGTCTCATCATCACGCAGTCACAGCCAGGCATGAAGCAGCCACGCGGCGTAAGGTACGCGGATGCGGCTACGCCTCGGGGGTGACCAGGGGAGGAGCTGCTACAGCTCCGGGGTGTCGGGAATGAGCGCGTGCCGTCGGAGCTGCCAGGAGCGCAGACCGTGGCTCATCTCGTCCATCAGCGCCGAAGGCGGCACGGCCAGCACCGGGCACCGCGCGTGCGCCAGGCAGTAGCGGCTGACCGAACGATGCAGCGCCCGCCCGATCCCGGCCCGGCGCCCCGTGCCGATGATGAGCAGGTCGTCCGGATGACTGGCGGCGTCGACCAGCACCGGGCCGGTCTCGCCCCGGGCCACCTGCGATTCCACGTTCAGGTCGGCGGGTACCCCGCCCAGCCCGGCGTCGAACGCGTCCCAGAGCCGCTCCCAGGCCGCGTCGCGCCAGATCTTGCGCAGGTAGGGCGAGGAATGGCGTCGTTCGGCGAGGTCGCCCCCTGGAGGGACCCAGGCGGTGACGGCCAGCAGCGGCACGTGCCGCTGCCTGGCCTCGTCCGCCGCGTACCGCAGCGCTTGCAGGCTCCCTAGAGACCCATGCACGCCAACAATGATCCGACGCACCCTGGGCACGGCAACTCGCCTCCTGTGCTAACACCGAGCGCCATTGTTCGCAGCGGCGCCTCCGTGACCGCGTACCCATCCATATAACCCCTATCCGCGCGGCAAAGGTGCCATTCCTGGCGGCTTTCTAACGATGGGCTGGCGAAAGCATGCGACCTGCCATCGGTTACCGGATGTAGGCGTTGACCTTGAGGACCGTGGTGCCGGTGATGCGGTAGACGCGCCAGTTCCTGGTAGCCGCACCCGGCCGACCCTGGCGGGGCGGACTGCGGCCGGCTCAGACCGAGTTGGCACGGACACCGAGTTCGTCGATGCGGTCGAGCATCTCGGCCGGGTCGGCGTAGACCCGGTAGGCCCCGGCCCGCTCGAGTTCCTCCCGGCCGTACCCGCCGGACATCAGCCCGACGCCGAGGGCGCCGGCCCGGCGCGCCGCGAGCAGGTCCCACACGCTGTCGCCGACGACCATCGCGTACCTGGGCTCGACGCCGAGCTCGGCCGCCGCGGCCAGGAACAGGTCGGGGTCCGGCTTGGCGTGCCGCACCAGGTCGCGGGTGACCATCGGGGTGTCCTCCGGCAGCCCGAGCAAGGCCAGGCCGAGCCGCGCCGTCGCCGCGTACCCGCTGGTCGCGATGGCCCACCGCACTCCCGCGTCGGTGAGCGCGGCGAGCAGCTCGCGCGCCCCGGGCAGGGCCGTGACCGAGTCCATCTGCGCACGGTACTCCGCCGTGTGCGCTTGCTGCAGCCGGTCGATTTCCTCCTTGGACAGCGACCGTCCCGTTTCCCGCAGCAGCGCGGACACGAACAACCCGCCGCTCATCCCGATCCGCCGGTGGATGCGCCACACGGACAGGTCGATGCCGATCCGCGTCAGCGCCGTCCGCCAGGCGATGACGTGCTGGTAGACGCTGTCGATCAGCGTCCCGTCCAGGTCGAAGAGGAAGGCGGGAACCGGTGATTCGACGTAGCTCGGGGCAGAGGCCATGGCCCAAGTCTGCCCGCACCGCCGCCGCGCCGACGCGCAGCCCTCGCCGTACCCCGCTCAGATCTTTTGTCCCGAACGGACTGGGTATCACCGACCCCGCCGCTATCCTGCCTCGCCGGTATCCCGCCGGCCCGGGTCAGGCGCCGGCCACCGCGACCACGCCGTGGCTGGTGCCCAGGTAGGCGCGGCTGCCCGTGATCGACAGCGAGGCGAAGTGCGGCAGCGGAGTGCCCAGGCTCAGCGAGTACCGGGTCGCGCCGGTCGCCGGGTCGAGCTCGTACAGCGTCCCCGCGGTCCAGTCGGTCACCCATACCGCCCCGCCGTCGACGACCGGGGAGCCCCAGGCGCTGGCCGGCCCACGCCACAGCACGCGGATCTTGTTGCCCGCGGTGCTGATCGCGGCCATCCCGCCCTGTTCGCATGGCTCGTACACGGTGCTGCCCGCCACGGCGGCGGCGCCGTAGGCGGGACAGACGGCTGCCTGCGCCACCTGCCCTCCGACACCGCCGAGATGGGCCGAGTTGACCAGGTACGCGGTCCCGCTCTTGCCGTCCGCGAGCAGCATGCCGTCGGCCAGCAGCGCGGGCTGCGTGGAGCCGAGGTCGAGGTCGTGCTGGCTGTCGTTGTACCAGCTGGACGGCGCGAAGATGCCGACCTGGCGCAGGGCGGGGGACAGGGCGGTCACCGAGTCGGTGCCGTCGAAGCTGGTGCTGGTCACCGAGCCGTTGCCCACGCTGACGTACAGGGTGCCGTCCGGGCCGATGACCGGGCCGGCCGTGCCCCAGACGGCGCCTTCGCGCGCCGTCGGCACCAGGTAGGACAGCAGGGATCCGCTGCCGTCGAGCGGGACGCCCACCACAGATCCCCGGTACGGCCCGCAGTCTCCGTACAGCCCGCCGAACGCCACGTACACCCGCCCGTCCTCGATCGCGAGCCCGGGCCGCTGCTGGTCATATCGCGGCTGGCCGTCCGGCGCCGGGATGTCGCGTTCCACCCGGACGGCCCCGTCGGTGACCGAGATACCGAAGAGCACGTGATGGTACCCCGAGGTCTCGGCGACGGCGTAGACGAGCCCGTTGCCCGCGTCGTAGACGGGCGTGCCGGTGATGCCGAGCGGATCGATGTCGCCGCACGGCAGGTCGGCCAGCGGCACCGGGGTGCCGACGTGGGTCCGCCAGACGACCTTGCCGGTCGAGGAGTCGAGCGCGTAGATGGAGTCGTTCTCGGTCGCCGCGATCACCAGCGTGCCGACCAGGAGCGGCTGGCCGTAGACCGCGCCGTCGAGGTTCGCCCGCCAGCTGACGCGCAGCGGGCCAGCCGTGTCCACCCCGGCCGCGACGCCCGTGCGGGCGAAGTCGCCCCCGTACGTGGGCCACGCCGCGTCAGGGTGACTCGCGCCGCCCGGGGCCGCCGTCAGCGTCTTGGCCGCAGGCGCCGAGCCGGTCGACCCTCCGCCAGCCGACCCCCCGCTGGCCGAGCTGCACCCCGCCGCCGCGGCCAGCAGGCCCCCCGCGAGCACCGCCGCCACGGGCCTGGCCGTGCGCCCGAGTCTCATCCGCATGCCCCTAGTCTGCCCGATGAGCCTGGGAGCCGTAACGATTCCGGAACGGTCGCGCGGGAGTATGCCACCCATCACACGTTGCGGCACGTCCAGCGGCGAGGGCCTGCCCCCCAAGCGCCCCGACCTGCTCCCCGTCCCGTAGGCCGCCCCGGCGCGCACGGGGGATCAGCCGGCGAGGCCGGCTAGGACCTCTTCCAGGCGGCCCAGCGAGGCGGCGATCCAGGGGAGCGCGCACGGGTCGGCCGAGTTCAGCGCGGCGGTGCGCTCGGTGTCGGTGTCGCCGTAGAGCAGCGAGGTCGCCACCCGCAGGCGCAGCCGGCCGCTCTCCTCGCCGAACGCGCTGCCCGGCAGCACCCCGACGCCGTACTTGTGCAGAAGCACGTCGGCCAGGCCCTCGTCGCTGGTGATGCCGTGCCGCTCGAGCAACACGTCGGCATGCGGCGAGAAGTCCGGATAGAGGTAGAACGCCGCCTGGGGCGGTGGCACGGCAGCGCCGCAGGCGGCGAACTTGAGCGCGACCGCGCGGGCGACGGACGCGTGCAGGCGGCGGCTGAGCGCGACCCGCTCCGTCAGCGCCGGCGGTTCGCTGAACGCCAGCGCAGCGGCCTGCTGTACCGGCCCGGCCGGAGCGGACCAGATCTCGCTGCCGATACCGAGCAGCCGGGCGCGCAGCTCGCGCCCGAGCCCTCCCCCGGGCAGCCGGGCCACGCCGAGGCGCCAGCCCCCCAGCGCGAGGTTCTTGCTCAGGCCAGTGGTGATCACAGTCCGTTCGGGAGAAATGACGGCGGGACTTGGGAACGGCGCGTCAGGGTCGTGCATCAGGTCACGGTAGATCTCGTCCGAGATAATGATCAGGTCGTGCGCCTGCGCCACCGAGCACAGGGAGCGCACGGCCGCGGGAGAGGCCAGCAGCCCCGTCGGGTTGTCGGGCAAGGTGACGATGACGGAACGGATCTGGCGGCCTGCGGCCCGTGCCGCGGACACGGTGCGCGCCAGCTGCCCGGCGTCGGGCACGCCGCCGCCGCCGGGGACGAAGTGCGCCAGCCGCCCGGCCAGGCTCGCCTGGGCGGCGTAGCTGACCCAGCTGGGCCGGGTGACGGCGACGTCGCCGCCGATCGCCGCCGTCAGGCCGAACAGCAGGGCCTTGCTGCCCGGCCCGCAGATCACCGCCTCGGCGTCGGTGGGCAGGCCTCGCCTGCCCCAGTAGGAGGCGGCCGCCTCGCGTAGCGCGGCGTGGCCGGCGACGGGGCCGTAGGAGTTAAATCCCGCCGCCCGGGCCAGCGCGGCGCGCAGCATCCGGTGAGCGGGCAGGCCCGCCTCGCCGAACGCCAGCGGCAGCACAGGCTTGCCGTGGCGGCGCCGGGCGGCCATGGTCTCGTTGGCGGCGAGCGTCGCAGAGACGGGGATCGTGGCGGGACCCAGGCGCGGGGAGGAGGAAAGGGGGAGCGGGGGCGTGACGGTGATAGCCACTGGGGCTGGTACTTCCTAGCTGCGGGGATCGGCCTAGCTGCGGGGATCGGCGGATAAGGCTGCGGGATCGGCGAATCAGGTGGTCATCATCGCGGCGGAGGGACCGAATGGGATAAGGCCCCACGGACTGTGGCAACCTTGCGCACCTTGTCAGTTTGCGCTCACCCAAACCATAAGCACAAGCGCTGAACGCCGGGTCGCGATCCGGGACCTGCCGCACGGTCTCGACCTGGCCAGGGACATTCACGCCGTGGCCCGCACCGCGAGCGTGCGCCGCCCCTCGGTGGCGGTGATCGTGACCGCGGTGCGCGCGGCGGCCAAGGCGATGCCGCCCCAAGAAGCCCGAGGACCCCAAGAAGCCCGAGGACCCCAAGAAGCCCGAGGACCCCAAGAAGCCCGAGGACCCCAAGGGCGGTGACCGAACGGCCGGGCACAGGCCCCGTCCTTTCAGGGCGAGGTCAGCCCGGCCTTGCGGCCGGAAGGCGCCTTCAGGGCCGGGAGGATGTCAATAAGCTGACCGGGTGGATCTTCAGCTCGGCGGCGTGGCGCTTACCGCCCAACTCGTGGACACCCCCTCGGTCAGCGGCGAGGAGGGGCCGCTCACGGACGCCATCGAGGGCGCGCTCCGGTCCCTGCCGCACCTGACCGTGCAGCGGGACGGCAACGCGATCGTGGCCCGCACCACGCTCGGGCGGGCCGAGCGGGTGATCCTGGCTGGGCACGTCGACACCGTGCCGGTCGCGGGCAACCTGCCCTCTCGCGTCGAAGGCTCCCGGCTTTACGGCTGCGGGACCACGGACATGAAATCAGGGCTGGCCGTCCAGCTCAGGCTCGCCGCCAGCCTGACCTCGCCCAGCCGGGACGTCACGTACGTCTTCTATGACTGCGAGGAGGTCGCGGCCGACCGCAACGGGCTGCTGCGGCTGAGCCGCCACAGCCCGGAACTGCTGGCCGGTGACTTCGCCGTGCTGATGGAGCCCAGCTCCGGCGAGGTCGAAGGCGGGTGCCAGGGCACGTTGCGCGCCGAGGTTACCGTGGCGGGCCAGCGGGCCCATACCGCGCGCTCCTGGATGGGCTGTAACGCCATCCACGAGGCCGGCGCCGTCCTTGACGTGCTGCGCGCGTACACGCCCCGGGAGCCAGAAGTCGACGGCCTGCGCTACCACGAAGGCCTGAACGCGGTCGGCATCCGGGGTGGCGTGGCGGGAAACGTCGTCCCCGACGAGTGCGCGGTCACGGTCAACTACCGGTTCGCGCCGGACCTTACCGGTGAGCAGGCGGCGGAGTTCGTTCGGTCGGTGTTCTCCGCCTGGCCGGTCACGGTGCTCGACGTCGCGGACGGCGCACGCCCCGGCCTCGGGCAGCCGGCCGCGGCCGAGTTCGTCGCGGTGGTCGGCGGCACGCCGCGGGCCAAGCTGGGCTGGACCGACGTGGCCAGGTTCTCCGCCCTCGGCATCCCGGCGGTGAACTACGGGCCCGGCATCTCGGAGATCGCGCACACGGCCGGCGAGTACGTGGAGATCGGCAAGATCGCCGAGTGCGAGTCCCGCCTCCGGGCCTGGCTGAACGCCTCCTGACCAGCCGCCCCGCCTGATTAGCCCGCCTATTTAGCTGGCCTGCTTAGCCCGCCTGTTCAGCTGGCCTGTTTAGCCCGCCTGGTTAGCGGGCCGGGCCTGCCCCCAGCATCATCCGCGTGGTGTGCTCGACGCCGTCCAGGCTCACCCAGATGATGGAGACGACATCGTTCGGGTGGTACCTGGCGGTGATGGTAGTCAGCGAGTCCGGCGTGGTGATCGGCTGGCCGGCGACCGACGTGATCACGTCGCCGGGGACCATGCCCGCCGACGCGGCGGCGGTGTCGCACAGGACGCCGAGTATGAGGGCGCCCGCCGCGACCGGCGCGATGTGCGCCGGAACGGCAGCCTGCTGGTTGGTGGTCTCGCAGGACGAGCCGCCACCGGGGTCCGCCTGGCCGCTCCCCTGCGCCTCGTCGGCGGCCTGCTGCTGCGGATTCGAGCTGCTGCTCGTCGCGACGTCCACGCCGAGGAAGCCGGGCAACCCGATGTACACGGTGGCGCTCCGCTGGCCCGACGCGATCTGGTTGGCGATCGCCAGGGCGCTGTTGACGGGGATGGCGAAGCCCAGCGTGCCGCCGGACGACCCGATCTGGCTGGACGTCGAGGTGTTCGCGGCGGTGATCATGCCGATGACCTGGCCCGCGTTGTTCGCCAGCGCACCGCCGGAGTCGCCCTGCTGGATCTGGGCGTTGGTCTGCAGCATGTGGTTCAGGTCTTCGGTGGTGTACGAGCCCTGGTCGCTGGCCTGGATCGAGCGGTTGAGCGCGTTGATGATGCCGGCCGCGGCCCTGGCTCCGCCCTGCCCTTCGGCGTTGCCGAGCGCGAGCACCGGGGTGCCCAGGCTGACCTGCGAGGAGTTGCCGAAGGTCTCGACGGGCAGGTCGGCGGCACCCTCCAGTTGGAGCAGCGCCACGTCATCGGTCGCGTCGTAGCCGACAACCTGGGCCGGATAGGACCGGCTCGCGTTATTGCCCGGGTCGACCAGGGTGGCCCGCACTTCCGTGGCCCCGTCGATGACGTGGTTGTTGGTCATCACGAGCCCCGTCGACGAAATGATCATCCCGGTGCCCTCGGCCGTCTCGCTGTTGTACGTGAGCGTCGAGGTGATGTCGACCAGGCCGGGTCTCACCTTGTTCGCCACCGCCACCCGGTTGAGCGGAGCCGACGAGGACCCGCTGCCCGCCGCGTTGTCGTGCGGCCCGGGAACCTCGTTCGAGGAGATCCCGGCCGACGGGGCCGCACTGTGGTGGTCCAGCGCGACGGTTACCCCGGCGCCGATGCCGGCCGCGAGCGCGGCCACGGTGAGATAGACCAGGAAGCGGTCGCCGCCACGGCCCGATCCCCCGCCGCGGCCCGGGCGTCCCGGCGGGGCATCGGGCAGCGCCCACCCGGCCGCGCCGTAACCGCCGCCGGCCTGGTGGCCCGCGGGATCCCCGCTGTCCTCCCGGCTCTGACTGCCGTAGCCGTCTTGGCTGCCGTAGCCGTCTTGGCTGCCGCAGCCGTCTTGGCTACTGCCGTACCAGGTCTGGCCGTCGAGCGCCTGGTTGTCGTACCAGGCCTGCCCGGAGGCCGACTGGCTCCCGTGGCCGGGCTGCCCGGAGGACGACTGGCTCCCGTGGCCGGGCTGCCCGGAGGCCGACTGGCTCCTGTAGCCGGGCTGCACGGGGGAGCCCTGGCCGTCGCGGTCGGAAGGGCTGGGCGAGCTCGGCTGCGCGCCGAAAGCGATGGTGTCCTGATAGCCGTTCTCCGGCGGGGGAGTCGCGTTCGCCCCGGGCCAGTGGGCCCTCGCGTCCTCGCCCTCGTCGCGGCCCTCGTCGCGCGGCGCCCACGGTCTGACGTACTCCTGCGGCTGCGTCCAGCCGCCTTCGCCATCGCTCTCGTTCTCTCGCATCATCCTCGCCCTCGACCAGACCAGCGTACGTCGCGACCGGTCATGCCGGCTCTAGGTCCTCCAGCGACAGGCGTTTCCTAGTTAGCCCGGGTGAAGCTATGCGTCAGCTGAACGTCTTCTGGTAATTAGCCGTACCGGGCTATCCCGCCGGGCCCGCGTCGAGGATCACCATCGCGGTGTGCCGGCTGCCGCCCGGGCTGACCCAGGCCAGCGGGGCCTTGCTGCCCGGGCGATAGCGGTTGACGATGGCGGTCAGCGAGCCGGGCGAGGTGACGGCTTGCCCCCCGATGGAGGTGATGACGTCCCCGGCGAATAGGCCGGCCGTGGCGGCTGCCGTCCCGCACAGCACCCCATCGACCAGCGCGCCGGATCTGGCCGGCGCGATGTTCCCCGGGACCGCCGTCGTGTCGCCGCTGCTGCAGCCGCTGCCGCTGTTGCTCACGGTGCCGGTCTGCCGCAGTTCCTGGCTGGCCTGGCGCCGGGGATCGGCGCTGGTGCTGTCGGGCAGCAGGACGCCGAGAAACGCCGGCAGGCCGATCTGGATGCGCGCGCCTGGCTGCCCGGCCTCGATCCGCCTGGCGATGGGCAATGCCTGGTTGATGGGGATGGCGTAGCCGGAATAGACGGTGCCGCCGCCGGCCGCCGTGTTGATCCCGATCACCCGGCCGGCCGCGTCGGCCAGCGGGCCGCCAGAGTCACCAGGCCGGATGTCGGCGTTGGTCTGCATCATGCCGTGCAGGATCTCGGTCAGGCCGGAGCTCTGATCGTCGGCCACGATGGTGCGCTCGAGGCTGCTGATCACCCCGGGCGCGACCGTCGGCGAGCCGCCTTGCCCGGCCTCGTTGCCGATGGCCAGCACGGGCGTACCCAACCGCACGTGCGAGGAGTCGCCAAGCGTGACCGCCTTGAGTCCGGTCATCCCCTGCACTTGGAGCAGGGCGACGTCATCGGTCAGGTCGTAGCCGAGAACCCGCGCCGGATAGCTCTTGCCCGACAGCACCGGCGTGACCGTGACGTTGGTGGCGCCGTCGATGACGTGATTGTTGGTCAGCACCAGGCCGGCCGCGGCGTCGATGACGAAGCCCGTGCCCTCCGCGGTTTCCTGGAGATACCGCAGGTTGGAGGTTACGTCCACGATTCCCGGCTCGACCTCGTCGTAGACGGCCTCGTCGTTCATCGCACCCGGCTGGCCCGCCGCGGCGTCGTGCGGCGTCTGGCTGGCGCCCGGGCGGGCGGCGGTGGCGTGCTGCACGGCCAGCGTGGTGCCGACACCCGCCGCGGCGGCCAGGGCCGCCACCGCCAGATAGATCAGCAGTGCCCTAGCCCAGCTGGGCGAACGAGCCCTGAGCCGGGCGGCCGGCGCGACCGTCCCCGGGAATCCCGCGGGCTCAGTGAGGTCACCCGGGAGCCCGGCTGGCAGCGTGGACTCTTCGCCAGGCCCGGCTGGCCGCGTGGCGTCGTCCGCAGGCCCGGCTGGCCGCGTGGCGTCATCTGAGGGTCCTACCGGGGAAGTCAGGGATTCCCCGGCCACGCTGTCGTCCTCGTGCATCCCACTGCCCTTTTGCCCGGAATCGACCCTCGCCAGTAGATTTCCCGCCCAGCGGGTAGATCAAGCCTGTCGAGGGGGGCAAACACTGACTTCACCTGGAGAACATGGCTCCCTTGCCGCCCCCGCGCCCCGTGCCGGGCCGGCGGCCGCCCCGGACTGGCAGCCGGCCTGGACTGCCGCGCGCCATGGACGACTTATGCGTAATGACGTGATACTGTGCGTCCAACACACGATATGACGTGATTATCGTTGCTAAGGCTCGAAGGGCAGGGATTCGGATGTCCGCGTCGACGCAAACTGACCAGGACCTCTCCCGGCGCGAGGAAATGACCGTTTCCGGCGCCGCCATGTCGGCCGCGCCGTGGGGCGCCGCCGTGGTGACCGGCGGGGTCGTCGCCGCCGGCGACCTGGGCCTGCACGTCATCGGGGCCGGGCTCGGCCTGGGCGCGCTGAGCGGTTCGGTGGCCATGGGCGTGGTGGCCTTCTTCGTCGTGGCCGCGGCCGGCGCCCTGTGGCGGGCTCGGTCGAGCCGGGCCATCCGCTGGGCCAGGAGCAATCCATGGCGCTTCGCCGTGATGCCCGCGCTTGCCTGCGCCGCCATCGCGCTGGTGCTTTCCGTGGTCACCGGGGGCGGCATCATCGATCCGGTGCTGAGCGGCCTGTGGCACGGCGCCCTGGTGTACGGCCTGACCGGCGCGGCTGGCGTCTTCGCCAGGTCCAGGAAGCAGGCGTCCTGACCGCAGGGCTGTGCTAGCTTCCCGGGCTAGCTTCCCGGGCTAGCCCTTCCCGGTGGCGAGCGCGATCCCCTTCTGCAGGTCCGCGAGCGTCACCGCGCCGAAGATGCGATCCACGACGTGGTGCCGGGCGTCGAGGAAGAACGTCTGCGGCAGCGCGTCGACGCCGTAGGCCGACGCGACGCCGGCCTGGGGATCCCACCCCACCGGGTAGGTGACGCCGTCGGCGCGGGTGAACGACATCGCGTTGCCGAGGACATCGTTCTCGTCCATCCCGACGAGCGCTACCTTGCCCTTCTCGGCGCGGTAGAACTTGGCCAGCAGCGGAGTCTCCGTCTTGCAGGGATCGCACCAGGATGCGAAGAAGTTCACGATGAGCGGCCGGCCTGAGTACTGGCCGAGCGAGACCTGCTGGCCGGAATGGCCGAGGACCGGGAGGCTGAACGAGGCCGCCGCGACGTCGGCGGGCCGCGCTGGCTGACCGGAAGCTCCAGAAGCCGAGCTGGCCAGGGCGATCCCGGCCAGGGATCCGGCGACGCAAAGCGCGATAAGGCCGGAGACGACCTTGTGCCTGATCGCCGCCCGCCCGACCTCGCCGATCGCGTCCGCCCAGGTCCGCTGTCCCATGCTCCGCTTCACCTGCTCCGCTTCGCCCTCTGTCCGCTTCACCTGCTCCGCTTCGCCCTCTGTCCGCTTCACCTGTTCCGTTTCACCGCTCCGGGTAACGGCGCCGTCAGGTCTTTCGCGCAAGTCTGCCATTGGCGGCGTCGGCTCCGGTGAGCTTCGCCGCCGTCGGCACCGGGGCCGACGGCAGCGCCAGCGGGTCCCGAGGGGGCGGGGAGCAGCACCTCGAACTCGCTGCCCTGCCCTGGGCTGCTGTGCACCAGCACATCCCCGCCGTGCGCCCGGGCGACCGCGCGCACGAGCGCGAGCCCGAGTCCGGTTCCCCTCCCCGGCCCGCTGTCGCCGCTGCGGAACCTGTCGAAGACGTGCCGCAGCAACTCGGCCGGGATGCCCTGGCCCGTGTCGCTGACGGTCATCCGGACCGGCAGGCCGTACCCGACGGCCACGACCGACAACTTTATGACATCCCCGCTGGCGGTGTGCCGGACGGCGTTCTCGAGCAGCGCGTCAATGGCCAGGCCGAGCCGCTCCCGGTCGGCCGGCACCGTGACCTTGTCCAGCTTGCCCAGCTGCCAGCGGCGGTCCGCGGTGGGCCGCCATCTGCGCAGGATCTCCATGATGAAGCTGTCCAGGGCGACCGGCTCGGGATGCAGGAACTCCGGGCCCTCGGCGGCCGCGATGACCAGCAGCCGTTCGGCGATTCGCCGTAGCCGATTCAGCTCGCCGAGCACCACCTGGATGTCGTGCCCCTCCTGGCGGCTGGTCAGGCCGCTGGCGAGCAGCTCGGCGTGACCCAGCGCAATGGTGATCGGCGTGCGAAGCTGATGCGACGCGTCCTGCAGGAACCGGCGCTGGGTGGCTAGCAGACGGGCGTTCTCCTCACTGACCAGGCGCGACTCCTGCTCCGCGGTGAGCTTACGCCTGGCGTGCCACACCATCGCCAGGAACATGGCCGCCATGAGCGGAACCTCGGTCAGCTCGGCGGCTGGCTCGGCGCCCCACAGCACATCCTGGCCGATGCCGGCGGCGGTCAACATCATGACCACGGCGAGTACCAACAGCGTCGGCCGGGGCGCCCAGGTGCGGAACCCGTAAAGCAGCGTGACGCTAATCCAGATGAGGTGGAAGGGGACGGTCTCCCAGCCGGCAAACGCGAAGATCGCGATCAGGTTGATGACGGAAAAGACCGCCCACACGGCGTCGAGCAACGCCGGCCTGAAGGGCCAGCTGAGCCTGATGGCAGACCTGCCGAACCCCGAGATGCGGTCGGCGAAGCTGCCGTCAGTGGTCGGCGAGCTGGTAACCTTCACCGCGGACCGTCTTGATGAGGCTGAAGCCGAGCTTGGACCGCAGGCGTCGCACGCACACGTCAACCACGTTAGAGCCCGGGTCGAAGTCGTATCCCCACACGCTGGCCAGCAGCCTGCCCTTGGGTACTGACTGGCCGAAGTGCTCGGCCAGCTCGCGCAGCAGCAAGAACTCCAGCCGGGTCAGCGGCACCGGCCCCTGCCCGATGTCGGCGACCAGGCGGGCCACGTCCAGGGTCAGGCTCCCGGCCCGGATGACCTCCCCGGCGCCCTCGCCGGCCCGGAGCGCTTCACCGTGCAGGTGGGCGTCCTCGCGCAGCCGGACCCGGATCCGGGCCAAGAGTTCAGCCAGCGAGAACGGCTTGGTCAGATAGTCCCGCGCGCCACGCTCCAGGCAGTCGACCTTGGTGGCGACGTCGGCCACGCAGGACAGCACCATCACCGTCTGGTCGGGGCGGGCGCGCAGCAGCTGGTCCAGGACGCTGCAGCCGTCCATATCCGGCATCACCAGATCCAGGATGATCAGGTCGTACTGGCTGTCCAGGGCGCGGCGCAACGCTTCGGTGCCGCTCCCGGCGAAGCCGGTCAGGTAACCGGCCCCCGCCAGCGCGCGTCCGATGAAGGAGCGGATGTTGGGCTCGTCATCGACGATGAGGATCCGTCTGGCCCCTTGATGCCCTTGATCCCCTTGAACAGCTGGGTCGGCGCCCTCGGTCAGCGTGGGCTGAGTCAGTTCCGGCTCGGTCAAGTTGGGCTCAGTCAGCGGGACCTGAGCCGCACCCTGGTGCGACATCATGTTCGCTACCTCGGTCCTTATCAAGCCCCCCGGGAGTGATGCTCCTCGTGAACCATGAAGCCGGTCAAGTCACACAATGCGTTCGGGCGGATTGTTACGGCTCTGTCACACAAACGATTGCAATCTTTTGTCACCAGCCTCTTGCGTGGTGTTACCCCCTTGTTTCGCCCATATCACCTATGTCACACACGGTAATCAGCGTCTCCTGGCCGTCGGCGCAGGCCCGGGGCTGGCCTCAGCACCGTAGGCCGCACTAACGTTCGTCCCGTGAAAGCTGAACGAGGCGACGATCTGGGCATGCGAAACCCGCCGCGCTGGCGCGCGGTGGCCCGCCCGGCGCTGGCCGGACTGGCTCCTGCCGGGCTGGCCCTGATGGCGGTGGCCATGGTGCCGCCGGTCGAGACGCTGGCGCGGCAGTACTTGTTCGTGGAGTCTGTCCAGTTCTGCCTGCTCTCGATGGCTGGCCCCGCGCTCATCGTGCTCGGCGCGCCGTGGCGTCTGCTCCGCTTGTCACCCGGGCAGGCCAGAGAGCCAGGCGGTCGGCCTGACCAAGCCGGAACGCATCGTGACCTTGCGGACCGGCTGGCGGCCCGGCGGCTGGACCGGCCGTCGTTCGCCCGGGCCGTGGGCTTCTGCGTCTGGTGGGTCGTGAGCTGCGTCTGCTGGCGACTGCCGCCGGTCCTCGATGCCCTGGCCCGTCATCCCGCGCTGATCCTCGCCGCATGGGCCACGCTGTCGTCTGCGGGAATAGGCCTCTGGCTCGAGTTGGTGAATTCACCGCCGTTGACCCCGCGGCTTTCGCGGCCGCGGCGCGCCGCGATCGCGGCGCTGGCGATGTGGTCCACGTGGGCGATCGCGTTCGTTCTCGGATTCGCCCGCGGGCCGGTGGTGCACGCCTATGACGGCGCGGGCAGTTCGCTGTCGGCGGTCGGCGACCAGGAGCTTGCGGCGTTCGTACTCTGGCTGGTGGCGGCCTGCTGTTTCGTTCCCGTCATCTTCGTCTCGCTGCTCACCTGGCTGAGGGACGGCGCCGATCCCGGTGAGGAACCGGCTAGCCCTGGTGTCAGGGGGTGGGGACGTCAGCCGCGGCGGGCATCAGCTGGGCAGGCTCGGCGGTGACACGTGAGCGGACAGTGACGTGCTGGCCGAGGTAAACATCTTGTCTATCACGGCACGCTCCGCGTCGAGCGCCTGCTGGTCATGGCGCAGCTGCGCGGACGCGCGCTGGACCGCGCCCGGTGTCTCGGCGGTCACGAGGGTGGCGACATCGAGCTGGACCCGCTGCGCCAGGGGAAATCCCCAGGTTACGAGGTCGTTGACGGCCGTCTGGAGATGGAAGGAGGCCAGCGACCCCGGCGCCTGGTACTGGACCAGGTCGTCCATCGGCATGCTGTTGGCGGGCGAGCAGTTCGCCGCGGCCGTGTTGGCGATCACGACGGCGGTCTTGACGTCGTGACTCGCGCCGGACTGGATGGCCCGCAGCGCGGTGATCGAATCGTTGACGCCGCCTGCGCATGACTCGATATCGACGTTCAGATCGTTAACCATCCCGCGCAGGTCGGCGGCCCGCTCCGCTGTGGAGGGCCGGTGCGGGATCGCGGCGAGCGTCAGCCCGGCGACGAGCACGATGCCGCCGACGAGCATCCACTTGGGCGTGCGCAACACGGGCCAGCCAGAAGGCCGTGTGGAGCCTCGTCCCCGTGCCCCCGGCATCCGCATCGACATCGTCCCTCCAAAGCCCCCTCCAAAATCCTCCAGGATCTCGGCGCAAGGACACCCGATCCGGCGCCATCATACGAGGTCATTTCGTTCGCCAGCGCGCACCCGGCGGCCTGACCGCGGCGCGTGACGACGAGCCACTCTCGGCAAACGATTGCGTACCGGTCCTGGCGTCGGATCGCCGGCCGGCAGGTTAACGAGCAATGACACATCACCGCTGGTCATGCGGTACTGCCAGGACCGCGGGACGGTGCCAGACCATGACAATTTCGTCATTCGCGACACCAAGTGTTGCCTTGCGCCGCGTGTGACTGGAGTATCTACCCCGTAGGTACCGGCCTGCATCTGTCCGCACGGCTGGATATGCACTGCATGATCGCGTACAACGCGTGCGTACCGCGGGTTAAGAAGCG
>Ga0209656_10000242_pt1 | contig 36708 bp, 31 predicted proteins | sample BogFormECP12_OM2_FD_188239 | JGI IMG/M metagenome (GOLD analysis project Ga0209656, IMG submission 188239) | Bog forest soil microbial communities from Calvert Island, British Columbia, Canada - ECP12_OM2 (SPAdes) (version 2) | ecosystem: Environmental > Aquatic > Freshwater > Wetlands > Bog ...
TGAACACTCGATTTTCCTCCTTCGGCCTTGCCGATATCCGCGGCGCCTTGCATGCAGGAATTGATGAGGGAGCCTGGATCACAACCTCGCTCACCGTCGGTCAAATGCTCATTGCCCCGGTGGCCATCTGGGTCGGCGGGGTCTACGGCGCCCGGCGACCATTGATAGCGGCGGCCAGCGCGCTGGCGGTGATCTCGTTGGTTGAGCCGTTCGCCAGCAATTTGCACACGCTGCTGGCGCTGCAATTTTTGAGCGGTCTCGCGTCGGGGTTTTTCGTGCCGCTGACGTTGAGTTTTGTGCTCCGGAACACGCCGCCCAAGGTGTGGGCCTACGGTATCGCCATCTACGCTCTGAACCTTGAAGTATCGCTGAACGTCTCCGCGTCGCTGGAAGCGTGGTACCTGGATCATCTGTCGTGGGCGTGGATGTTTTGGCAGAACGTGCCGCTGGCCGTGGCGATGGCGCTGTGCCTGAAATTCGGTACGCCCCCCGACCCAGAGAACCCCGAGCGGCCGCCCACGGATTTTTTCGGTCTTGCATCGGGGGGCACCGGCCTGGCGTTGATCTATGCGGCTCTGGATCAGGGAAACCGACTCGACTGGAGCAATTCCGGGCTGATCTGGGGTCTGGCATCGGCCGGCGTGGTATTGCTGATCGCCTTCTTCGTGCACGAATCACGAACCGCTCACCCCGGAGTGAATCTGAAGGTCGTTTTCGCGCCACCGCTGCCGCGCTTGCTGCTGTTGATCACTTTTCTGCGAGTGACGATTCTGTCCACCGCGTATGCGATCCCGCAGTTTCTGCAGGTGGTTCGCGGCTTCCGAACGATTGAAGTCGGACAGACCTTGGTATGGATCGCGATGCCGCAGTTGCTGGTGTGCTTTACCGCCGGGTACCTGCTGCGCCGGATCGACCCGCGACTGGTCGCATCCATAGGCTTCATGTGTATCTGCTGCGCCTGCCTGATGGTGGCGCACGGACTTACCCCCACTTGGGGCGCAGATCAGTTTCTTCCCTCTTCACTGCTGCAATCCGTCGGCCAGAGCTTCGCCCTCTCCGCAGTGGTATTTTTTGGGGTGCTGCATATACGCCCGGAAGATCGGCTGACATTCGGCGCCGCCATGCAGAACGCGCGCCTGATGGGCGGCGAGATCGGTTCGGCATTCATTGCCACGTTGATTCGAGTTCGCGGCCAAGTCGCCTCGAACCACTTGGGTCTGCATGTGCAGATCGGGGATGAGCGGGCGATCCATCGAATACAGACCTACGCCGCCGCCACGGCACGCGTGGGCGATCCGGCCTCGGGCGCCGCACGCGGTGCCGCCATGCTGGGTAGCGTGGTCCACCGCATGGCGGTCACTCAGGGGATCATCGACAGTTTCATTGTCATCGCGGCCCTAACCGCCATCACGCTCATTGTGCTCGTGACCCGCAGAGCCGCGCCGACCGGGCCTGCCTCGCACGTATCGCCATTCGCACGGGCCGAGACTGCACCGCCATGATTCGCGGTGTACACGCCATCAGCTGCAAAGTCGGCGCTGGGGCGCTGCTCGTCGCGCTCGTGCCGCTCGGCGCCTGCACGCTCGGCCCCCGCTACCGGCCGCCGGTCCTCGCAGAGGGGGCCGAAGCGCCGCTCATTTCGCTTAAGGCCACCGCCGAAACGAATGCAGAACCTCCCGATGACTGGTGGCGCCTGTATCACGATGCATTGCTCGATCAGTTGCTCAAGGAGGCGTTCGCCGCCAACACCGATCTTAAGGTCGCCGAGGCGAATCTCTCGGCGGCCCGGGCGGTGCTCGAACAGGCCAAGGCGAGACGCTATCCGCAGACGGCAATCGAAGCCGGTGGAATCTACGGCCGCGATCCTACGACCGATGAAATCCTCGAGCTCGGCGGCCAGCGACCCGAGAATACCTGGATCTTCGATACGCTCTTGGATGTTTCCTACGAGGTGGACTTATTTGGCCGCGTGCGCCGATCCGTCGAGGCTGCGCACGCCGATACCGAGACCGATATCGCCGCCCGCGATGCGGTCAAGATCACGGTCGCCGCCGAAACCGCGCGCGCCTACGCGCAAATTTGCACCTTGGGTGCACAGATCGCGGTGGCCCGTCACTCGCTCGAGGTGGTCAGCCAAGAGGCGCAGATCGCAATGAAGCGCCATGAAGCCGGCTCGAACTCGGAGTTCGACGTGATCCGGGCGCAAGGTCTGGTTGCTCAGGTGCGCTCCAACATCCCGCCCCTGGAAGGGCAACGCAAGGCGGCGCTGTTCGAGCTCGCGGCCCTGCTCGGTCGCACGCCGTCTCACGCCCCGACCAGCGCGGAGGCGTGTACGACGGCCCCGCACTTGGATACCCTCGTGCCGGTTGGCGATGGCGCCGCGCTGCTGAAGCGTCGCCCCGATGTGCGCCAGGCCGAGCGGCGCGTGGCGGCGGCCACCGCGCGCATCGGCGTCGCGACCGCTGATCTCTATCCTCGGATCAGTCTCACCGGTTTCATCGGCGGCGTCAGTGCAACACTGCCGAATCTCACCACCAACGATGCACGGGCCTGGGGCTTAGGTCCCAGTATCATCTGGAGTTTCCCGAACCAAGCGGCGCCGCGCGCCCGCTTGCGCCAGGCCAAGGCCAGTGCCACCGCTCAGCTGGCGGGCTTCGACGCCGCAGTGCTTCGGGCGCTCAAGGAGACCGAGCAGTCCCTGGCCGCGTACGGCGCGGAACTTGATCGGCGCCAAGCGTTGGCCGATGCGCAACACCTCGCCACACGAGCCTTCGCCCTCGCGGACGATCAGTTTCGCGCTGGCGCCATTACCTATCTCGATCTTCTAACCACCGAACAGTCGTTGGTCAGCGCCGATGCAGCCGTTGCCGCCTCGAATGCTGCATTGGTCCAAGACCAGATCTCATTGTTCAAGGCCCTGGGCGGCGGTTGGCGCAGCAGGCCGGCCGTGGCGTTCATGCCGGAAGCGGTATCCGTTCCCCCTCGCCCGCCGTGACGCCGATCCTTTCGCGGAACTGCACCACGCGGTCCGTCGAAGAAGCATCATCGCGAAGACGGCATCCTCACGATCCGACTGGCTGTCTAAGTATCGGCACGATGTCCGCGTGCGACCAACGCTTCATATTCGGCGTCCGTCGAATCGCACCCCATGACAGACTGTGTCACGGTCTGGCACTGGGTCTCGGTCGGCGTGAATAAAATCTCAAAGTGAAACGGCGCGATAAGAGGCAGGAATTTCCACTCGAGAAACCCCGCCTTGGAGAGCGGAAAGGAGGATACGTGATCCTTCACTTCCTCGACGGTGCCGCACTCGAATACGATCACTGCACCCGGGGCATCGGCGCGGCCGTAAATCTCCCGAATAACGCCGTCTTTTTGCAGCCGCCAAACATGTGTCATCTCTTCCTTCAGTAGATCGGGCGTGATACTTTCCTTGACGACGCCTGATTTGAAGTGATCGTAAGCGATGATCTTCATCGTGCATCTCGCATTGACATGCAATTGGGCGGCCGGCAGATACGGCGCTTTTACGCCGAGAGAGTTTCTGTAGCCCGCGCTCCGATGCGCAGCTGCAGCTTCGCCCGGCGCGCCGGCGACTGCCGGCGATAGAAGACCTCTCGGTACAAGGCGTGAGCAAACTCGTAGCACTCGGAAACCATTCCGCCCGAAAACTGATTCGAGACCGTGCGGCGCACCATGAGGTGCCGGCGCGACAGATCCTCGCAAACACTTTCAAACGTCTCTCTATCAACCGTTGTCCCCAGGGCATTGAGGTTGGTCGTAAACGATACGCCGGCGACGCTGGCGATCTCCAGCACGCGCTGTTCCTCTTTGCTCAGCCGTTCGATCTGCAGTTCGATCATTTGCCGCAAATTCTCCGGCGCTTCCAGATAAATGCTCTCTATCGGCACCGCGAGTTGCCAGGCTCCGTTCTCAACCGCGATCAGACCCCGCCTCCGTAGGTGATCCAGCGCGGCCACCATGAAGAGCGGATTGCCGTCGCTGTAGCGATAAATGAGCGCGGCTACGCCCTCCGGCACGGGGGTGCCCGGCGTCTGGAGCGCCAGATACTCGGCTACCTGGGATTCCGTGAGCGGTGCAAGTGCGATCTCCCCACACAACTGATGCACCAGCAGGTCCTGCTTGAGTAACTGCAGGGGATGTTGCGCCATCATCAGGTCGAGGGGACGGTAGGTGCCAATTAACATCAGCTTGCCGGGTCCGCGGCGGCGCGCCAGGGTCGAGATGAAATCGACGGTGGAGGGGTCCGCCCAATGCAGATCCTCGATCACCAGTAGCAGCGGCTTTTCCGCGCTGAAGGTGTCCAGCGCCTCACCGATCTCGCGCAGCATGCGATCCCGCGTGGCGCCCAGTATCTCCTGCTGGAACCTCTCGCGTTGCTCTCTCGATGTCAGATCGGGGAACTGCACCAGCCACGTGGGTGCCTGTGTGGCGAGTATCTGCAGAAGTTTCGCTCCGTCGGAACCGCGGCATAGCTGGCCAATCGCCTCGAGTATCGGGTAGTACGCCTCTTTGCTGCCATGCCCTTCGAGGCACTGACCGCGGCCGATGCGCACGTCTGAAAATTCCAGTGCAGTCCGTCGCATACACTCGTCGGCCAAAGTGGTCTTCCCAATCCCGGTCTCACCGGTTATAAAGACAATTTCACGCCGATTCGCGCAGCATCGCTCGAGGCAGCTCTTGAGCGCCTCCAGCTGCGTTGCCCGACCCACGAGTCTTGAGGCGGGCAACTCGATTGCTGCGCGCGGGGCAGTAGCGTCCGCGACGGGGGCGATGAACTGATAACCCCGTCTCGCCGAGGTCTCAATGAAGCGAGGGTTCTTCGGGTCGTCCCCCAGGATTTTCCTGATCTCGTGGATCTGGCTCTTGATCGCTTCCGGTTGCACGTAGACTTTAGGCCATACCTGCGCGAGCAATTCCTCCTCCGTCACCAGACGCCCGGCGTTCTCGACCAGAAATTGCAACACCGCAAATGCCTTCGGCGTCAGGCGAATTCGCTCCTCAGCATCGTCCCGATTGCGCCACAGACACTCGTTGACTGTGTCGAGTCGAAACGGAGGAAATTCCTTCGTGCTTGCGCGTAGCATGCGAGGCGCCCTGCTGGTGATAAATCCCTGTCGTCCTGGCATGCATGGTGAGCCCAGTCGCCGTTAGTGGAAAACCCCAATTCGAGTGTTGTTCTCGCCATATCGGAGCCGCTTGCTGCCTCGCGTGAGTCACAAATGTGCTCATCGGAGCCAGGGAGTACGCCCTTAAGGGCGGGCGGGCCCACTCATCAGGGAGGCGGATCCTTAAGTTTTCGATCCCGAATATCGAGCCGCCTCCAGCCGAAGAGGCGTGCATCGACTGACCAGGCACCCGGTCCGATCAGCACCAGGGCGGTAGCCAGGGTCGCGAGCAGGAGCCAACTCGACGGATGTCCGGACGAGAAGACCTCCCACAGCGCGTCGATCGTAACCAGCGCGCCTGCAACTGGCGTCCATAACCCTGCGAGCAGCAGTGTCCCTAAACCGATCGGGAACGCCTGAAATAAGGCGGGTCCCAGCGGCTGCCCGGCATGCAGCGCCTGGATTCCATGAACGATGAGCGCAATGCCAGCGGTCAGCCGCATGAGCAAGAGTCCGGCGCCCGGTGGGCCGTGGGCAAAGGTGGAGAAGAGTCGACGCACTCCCGCAAGGTTAGGGGCTCACCGCTCCCGCCGGAAACCCTAAATAGGCTCATTTCCAGGACTCTTTTGAGCGATCAGAACTCGATGATCCCGCGCTTCAGCCCGATCATGGCGGCATGGGTCCGGTCCTTGGCGCCGAGTTTGGAGAGGATGTTGCGGACCTGCCCCTTGACGGTCTCTTCGCTTAAGGCCAGTGCCGCTGCGATTGCCTTGTTGGCACCGCCCTCGGCTATCAGGCGCAGGACCTGGATCTCCGCGGCAGTCAGCAAATCAGCCCCAACATGCTCAGCCAGCTGGAAGGCGATCTCAGGCGATAGAAATTTCTTGCCGGCATGAACCGCCCGGATCGTTTCTACGAGTTCCCGATGTAGAGAGTCCTTGAGAAGATAGGCCCGCGACCCCGCTTTCACGGCGCGATGCGCCTGCACATCGCCGGCATAGGTGGTGAGCACGATAATGCGGGCTTCTGGAAACTCGCCGCGGATCGTGCTGATCGCATCCAGACCGCTCATCTCCGGCATCTGCAGGTCCATGAGTGTGACATCTGGCCGGTGCGCCCGGAACTGTTGCACGGCCTCGCGCCCATTTGCCGCTTCAGCCACCAGCGTCAAATCGGCCTGTGCAGACACTAATCGGGCGATGCCCTGGCGAATCAAAGGATGGTCGTCGACGGCCATGATCCGAATCGGATTATCGATGGTCACGTTTTGCTCCGATGGTGCGTTCCGCCGAAACTGTCATCCAACCGGCCGCTCAGGAACTTTAGCTTTAACGTAGGCGCGTGATGCCGCGATGGTGAGCTCGACCTTCGTACCTGAATTCACCGCACTCGACACGCTGAGCTTACCTCCAACGAGATCGGCGCGCTCGCGCATGCCTTGCAGGCCGTAGTGCCCCTCCCGGCCTCCTGCATCGAACACGTTGGCATCTATTCCGATGCCGTCGTCCCGAACGCGCAGGCGAAACTGATGCTCGTCGTACCGCAGCTCCACTTCAATTTGCGTACCCTGTGAATGCTGAAATGCATTGCGCAGCGCCTCGGCTGCGATCCGGTAGATTTCATCCCGAACGATGGGATGCAGTGGCCGTGCGGGTCCCTCCGCGCGGATTCGAAGTGAAGCCGCGTGACTTGCGGCCGGATCCGTTGCGAGTTCCTCGCCGAGCGCTCCGATGGCGGCCTCGAGGTCATTGGGCTCCTGTGCCGAGCTGCGCAATCCCTGCACAGCCTTCCGCCCCTCGGTAATCGCATCAGCCGCCTGATCGATCGCGCCGCCGAGGATTTCTTTGGCCTCGGCAGGTCGCGTCGAAAAAAGATCCCAAACTGTCTGGAACTGCAGCAACAAGCCTTGGAAGCTCTGTAAGAGCGTGTCATGCAGGTCGCGGGCAATGCGAGTTCTCTCGGCAACGCGCGCCTCCAGCCCGAGCGCGAACTGCCGGGAGATATGCCGCAGGCGCAGCCGATAAAGCAGCCAGAGCGATCCCGCGAACGCCAGCACACAGGCGGTTCGGAACCAGTTGCTCTGCCAGTACGCCGGGGCGATGGAGAACTCGCGCGAATCGCCATGCTCGTTCCACAACCCGCTGTTGTTGCTCGCGATAACTCTAAAGCGGTAACTGCCGGGAGCGAGGTTTGAATACTGCACGTGGCGACTGTTGAGGACTTCCTTCCACTCAAGGTCCTGTCCTTCCAGCTTGTAACGGAAACGCACTTTTTCCGGGGCAACCAGGCTCAGGGCGGTGTAATCAATGGAAAGATCGCGCACTCGGGGAGGCAAACGCAATCCTTCCCCGGCCCCGTAGGTCTTACCGTCGGCTGAAATCTGCTCGATGTGGACGGGAGGCGGAAGCCTATTGAACGAAAGGTCGCGAGGATCTATGGCGCTGACGCCATCCGAATGTGCGAACCAGAGCTTTCCATCCACGGACTTGGTTACAACGGGACTGTTGCCGTTGATGAGTTCATGTAGCCTGATCCCATCGCTGCTGTCGTACACGCTGGTATGGATCGCGTAGTTCGGGTTCGACGCCCACGCGCCCAATTCGGTTTGGGAAATGCGCAACAGGCCGCAGGCGGTGTACAGCCACAAGGAAGACACATCATCCTCCATGACCCAGCGAACGGCATCGCACGGCAGTCCATTTTTGGTCGTCAGCGTGGCGATGGAGCCCTCTTTTACGCGGCTGAGACCGCTCTGAGTGGCGACCCACAGTGTGCCGCCGCGATCGATGTAAAGATGCCAAACCTCACCCGCACCCAAGCCATTCTTGTTGCCGATGGAGGCGTCGACCTGACCATCCTTGACATGGGCGATGCCGCCGTCGAGGAATCCAAGCCATAGGCCATCCCTGACCGGATCGGCGATGATGGCAGATAGACGCGGGTCGTGCTGCTGGTGAGACCATGGCCAAGCCACCGAGTCGATTGCACGCCCGTCGACCACATGAAATAAACCAGAGCCGGGATAGCTGATCCAGACGCCCTCGTTCTTATCCGCGATGATCGCATTCGCAATTCCGACCGGCACACCCAGTGCGCGAGTAAACCTGCCGTTCTCAAACCAGGCAACGCCGCGACTGGTCGACACCCAAACGCGACCGCGCTGATCTTCCAGGAGTGACCCTGTCTCGTTGCTCGGTAATCCAGGATCTGCTACTTCGCGCGGCCCCTCGTGCAACTCGCCAGGTCCGGGGTTGGCCGTGCCTTCCTGCGCCGCGGGTCCGTGCCTGTTGGGCGACGTCACAGAGCGATAGATCGTCACCTGCCCGCGATTCCACCGATTCACGCCATCCACACCACCAATCCAGAGGCTACCGTCATGGGCTGAGAGGACGGACAGCGCTGGAATGGACAACCCATGGAATGCAGAGACCGTAAACACGGCCGGCTCTCGAAAGCGATCCAGGCCATTCGTGGTGCCTACCCAAATCGTGCCCTCGCGATCCTCAAAGAGAGACTGGACGGCGCCGCCTGACAGACCGTTGCTCGGGGCAAATTGGGTGGTCTTGCCGTGGTGAACGTGCAGAACCCCTTGCTGAGAAGTTCCGATCCACAAAGCACCATGGCGATCCCGCAAGAGCCTGAAAGGTTTGAAGGGTCGCCGAAAACCCGGGAGGACGTACTCCTCCGTTTTTTCGCCTGTGATCTGTCGCAAATTAAGGTAAGTCTCGGTTATCGCAATCAGCCCGGTCGAGTGATCGCCTTGTGCCAGGGCCTGTTGGGTCTCGGTTGATTGCGTAAGCCAGCGTCGCGGAGGACCGGGTGTCCACTGCCAAAGGCCCGACTCTGTTGCAGCCCACAGACGGCGCTCATTGTCCTCGTAAAGGGAATAGACGCCTTGACCGCGATTGCCGTACCCGTAATGCGCGCCTTCGCCGGACGGAGCGTCAATCTCATGGCACTCAACACTTCCGCCTCTGATCGCGCAGATCTTCCCCGCGCCGCCAACCCACACCGTTCCGCCCTGGTCCTCAAGGAGCGCAAGAACAGGCTCATGGGCAAATTCAGGGTAATGCAGGAGCCTGCCGTTATTCCAACTTGACAGACCCTCAAGAGTACCGATCCACAGAGTGCCATCGCGCGCGGCCACGAGCGATAGAATATCGCTGCTCGGGAGGCGCTCGCCGGGAGGGGGAATCCATGGGACAAATCGAACGCCATCGAAGCGGACCAGGCCGAATTCAGTGCCGAGCCAGAGGTACCCGTCCGGCGTCTGGACAATGGACCGAGTCGTGCCCTTGAAACCGGCCTCGGCGGTCCACGCCGTATGCGCGTACTGAGTGAGATCGAGCGCGTCCAACGCGAAGGCAGCAGGGCTGTGCACCAGCAGTGCGACTGCCGCGCCGAAGGCAAGGAACGTGAGTGTGAACTTTGCGTGCCCGTGAGCGCTCTTGTTTTGCAACAAATGTAAGAGCCCGGACATGTGGCGCGGTCCAGGGCACGCTGCGGCCCTTCCCGTCAATGCCCGATCCGGCATGCCGGCTCTCAGATCGCGTGGCATCGCCTCAAAAGTCCATCATCAATGACAACCCGACCGTCCGGGGAGTAGTCAGCGCTGCCGTCCAGGGGCCTGTCGGGCTGTTGGTCGTGCCGGCCGTGAAATCCAGGCCACCCACATAGCCACGCGTATCGCCAACGTTCCTGACGAAGAGCGTCCCGCGAAACCGCTCGAGGCTCACCCCACAGCGCAGATCGACGGAGGTGAACGCCGGCAGCGGCAAGCGCGGAACCGCAGCGACCGGCGAAAAGTCAATCAGCCGCGGCCCCGTGTAGGTGGCCGTCACCCCGGCAAACAGCGAGAGCGCAGCAGCGACCGGTCGCTCATAGTCCCCGGTCAGGTTAGCGCTCCAGTCGGCCGCGAACGGCAGCCGATCGCCGGAGAGGCCATAGAAGGTATTCGGTGGCGCGTCCTGGGTCAGCTTGGCATCGTCATAGGAGACGGAGCCGGCGATGCGCAGTTCCCTGACCGGCCGGAAATTGAGCATCATTTCAATTCCCTTGCTCGATGCCGTACCGCCGTTTGTGAAGTAGGTAAGGCCGCTCGGGGTGCTCTGCAGAACCTGAATCTTATGCCAATCGATGAAATACACCGCCGTGTCCAGGGTGAGACGCCGCTCCAGCCACTGGCTCTTCAAGCCGAGTTCGTAGTTCACCGTCGTATCGGGTTCGAAGGACTGATGTCCCGGCGGGTAGTTGAAATTTGGTCCGCCGGTTCGAAAGCCGCTTGCGACCCGCGCATAAATCATCCGTTCCGCGTTGAAGCGATATCGAGCCGTGAAGGAATAGGTGGTCGGGTTCTCCGTGTTGGCGGCGGACTCAGTCGGTGCGCCTGCAATGAGGCCTGATTGCGTGAGGAAAATATCCTGCTCGTTGTGGCTGTAGCGGCCGCCGGCTGTCACATCAAACTGGCTGCTAAGGTTGAGCGTAACGTCGGCGAATGCCGCGTATTGCTTGTAATTTTGCCCGACCGCCGAGGTGAGGAAAGTCGGCAGTTGCGTCAGTGCTTCGCCGGTCGTGTAGGTCGCCGGGTAAAGAAGCTGGTTGACGTTATTGGTCTCGCCCGAATAAAAAAGTCCCGCCACGTACTGCCAGCGTTCCTGTCCTTGCGAGGCAGCGCGGAACTCCTGGGTCCATCGATCGGTGTGAATGATGTTCTGAAAACCCATTCCGAGATTGGGCACGCCCGGATAAAACACGGGGAATAGCGCGCTGAACGCCGGAGTCTCGTCGGTGGGATTGGAGAAGTAGAGGCGCTGATAGCCGGTGAGCGATGTCAGCAACGCGCGCCCCAGATCGGCGGTGAGGTTAAGCGAATAGAATTGCAGATGAGTGTCAAGCCCGTCTGTCCCCGGCATTCTCTCATGGTCGTAGGGGCCATAGAGCGGCGCGCCCGACAGCGCGATGTCCACCATGTCCGAGCCGTCCATCTTCGTCTGTTGATACAGCGCCGATAGCCTGACACTGAGCACATCATTCGGCTTGCCGCTTAAGGCCACGCGAGCGCCGCTGACGTGAGTTTCGTTCACGTTCGAGCGGTTCTGCAACGGATCATAGATGTAGCCCGGGTCCTGTCGGTCAAATGCGCCGACCTGCAGCGCGAACCGATCTGTGACCAGCGGCGTGCTGTAAACCGCTCGGATGCCATAGCCTTGATTCCCGTGGGCAACGGATGACGCGTCGAGTTCGGCGCGACCGGCACTCTCCGTCAAGCTCGGTGTCGAGGTCACATATTTCAGCAGCCCGCCCATGGCGTTGGCACCATACAAAGTGCCCTGAGGGCCTCGTAAAACCTCGATCCGATCCAGCTGCGAAGGATCGAGCTCAGGCAGGATGCAGCAGCCGAGAGAAGCATAGACGCTCGAGCCGAAAGGCACATCGTCAATGGTGATACCGACCAGGGGATTGGTGCCATATCCGGTGGCAATCCCTCGAATCGTGAGCTGGTCTTGACCGGCACCCACCTCATCGAGCGCAACGCCAGGCACTTGCGTGAGGTAATTCCGGGCGGAAAGTTTGTTTTGCTCCAGCAATGCGGCGGCATTGATGGAGCTGACTGAGAGCGGAACCTCTTGCAGCCGCTCTGCGCGCTTCTCCGCGGTGACGATGATCTCATCGAGCTGGTCTGCAAGCGGGTCAGCGCTTTCCATATACGGGCCTGCGGCCTTCGTGATTGACTGACCAAAAACCGCGATTACGGCGAAACACAATCGCGGCAGAGTTGCAGGAATGAAGCCCCGGGGAAGCGGTTGTTTCATCGCTTTTTGCGCGCTCGATTTCTGAATCTTTGCGGACCGCCCCAAGCCTACGGGCGCCCCGTTGCGCCAGGAAACGTCCGAAAGGATGATCCTAATGACCCTTTCGAGCGATCAGAGCTCGATGATCCCGCGCTTCAGCCCGATCATCGCGGCGTGAGTTCGGTCCTTGGCGCCCAGCTTGGAGAGGATGCTCCGAACTTGGCCCTTCACCGTGTCCTCGCTGACGGAGAGCTGAGCGGCGATCTCCTTGTTGGCGCTTCCCTCGGCGATCAGACGCAAGACGCGAAGTTCCGAAGGGGAAAGCGCATCGTCGATGGCATGTTCGGCGAGTTGGAAGGAAACCTCGGCGGATAGAGATTTCTTACCGGCGTGGACGGACCGAATGGCGCCCAAGAGCTCCTTGTGCAAAGAGTCCTTGAGCAGGTACGCCCGGGCGCCCGCCTGCAATGCGCGCAGCGCCTGCACATCCCCGGCATAGGTGGTCAAGACGATGATGCGCGCGTCGGGAGCCTCGCCGCGAATCGCGCTGATCGCATCGAGTCCGCTCATCTCGGGCATCTGTAAATCCATTAGCGTGATGTCCGGATGATGCTGACGAAACTGTTGGATCGCCTCGCGCCCGTTCCCCGCTTCGCCGATCAGCTGCATATCCGCTTGCACCGCGAGCAAGCCAGCGATCCCCTGGCGGATAAGGGGATGATCATCGACCGATAGCACACGAATCGGACTTAAGTTGCTGCTCATGACTTGCTCCGCGCACTTTTCCCAGAGAGCTTCTCAGCAAACCACGAACGTCTTGAAGATGTGGCGTAAGCGTGGCTCGCCGGAATGATGAGTTCGATTTCCGTACCAGACCCCGGCGAAGTCCAGACGGTCAGCTTGCCGCCCATGAGCTTGGCGCGCTCGTGCATCCCATTGAGACCGAAGTGTCCCGGACGCCCCTCAGCAATCCGGAACTTCGGGTCGATTCCCTTGCCGTTATCCCGGACCCGCAAACGTAGCTGCCTCTCATCATAGTGGAGCTCAACTTCAATCTGCTTCGCCTCGGCATGATGAAATGCATTGCGCAATGCCTCACTCGCGATCCGATAGATTTCGTCGCGCACGATCGTGTGCAGGGTCCGCGGAATGCCTTCCACCGCCACATGCATTCCCTGACTGCCTGCTTCGGCTGCCAGCTCTTCTCCGAGATTCGTGATGGCCACGGCCAGATCATGGGTCTCCACCGTCGAGGCGCGCAATCCCTGTACGGCCTGCCGACCCTCGGTGATGGCCTGCGCCGTCTGATCAATCGCGCTCTCAAGGATCTGATCGGCCTCGGCCGGGCGAGTTCGGAGCACCTCGCGAACCGTTTGAAATCGCAGCAGCAGTCCCTGAAAACTCTGCAGCAGCGTGTCGTGCAAATCACGAGCGATGCGAGTTCTCTCGGCGACGCGCGCCTCCAGGCCGAGATCGAACTCCCGGCCTACATGCCGCAGCCTCAGGCGGTATAGAGTCCATAGCAATCCCACAAACGCCGCCCCGCACAACGCGCGAAACCAATTTGTCTGCCAGTACGCTGGTGCGATTGAAAAATCAAGCGATGCACCTTCCTCGTTCCAGACCCCGCTGTTGTTGGCGGCGAGGACACGAAAGCGGTAGCTGCCGGGTGCCAGGTTTGAATATTGCGCGCGGCGCACGTTGACGACCTCTCGCCAATCAGGATCCTGGCCTTCCAGCTTGAACCGAAAGCGCACCTTCTCGGGCGCGAGCAGGCTCAGCGCAGTGTACTCGATCGTGAGATCGCGCGACCGCGCAGGCAGACTAAGCCCGGTGGTGGGAAGATGTATCTTGCCGTCGGCAACGATCTTCTCGATGTGGACGGGTGGGACGACCCGGTTGATCGGAAGGTGGAGTGGATCGATGGCAGTGACGCCGTCCCAATGCACAAACCATAATCGTCCATCCACCGATTTGCTCACGACCGGACTGAACGGGGCGGTCGCATGCGTTGGTATCTCATCAGCTCTGTCAAACACGATCGGGTGAATCGCAGGTGCCGAATCCGATAACCACGCCTTCAATTCAACCTGGTCGACACGCAACAGTCCACAGGCAGTGTTCACCCAAAAGGAGAAGGCGTCGTCCTCGATGAGCCAACGCACGGCATCGCAGGGCAGGCCATTCTTGGTCGTCAAGGTCGTGACTTGACCGTCCCTGATGCGGCTGAGGCCGCCTTCGGTGGCGGCCCAAAGCGTCCCCTGGTGATCAAGGTAAAGATTCCAGATCCTGTCCGAGCCCAGGCCGTCTTTGCCGCTGAGCGATGTCTTGATTTGTCCGTCCTTGAAGTAGGCAATCCCTCCCTTGAGGAATCCCACCCACAGTCCTCCCATCGAGTCGGGTACGACCGCGGAAATTTGAGGGCTGTGCTCCTGCTGAGACCATGGCCAAGGCACGGTGTCGACGACCCTTCCATCGATCACATGAAACAGCCCAGCAGCGGGATAGGAGATCCAAACACCCTCATGCGCATCAGCAAAGATCGCGGTCACAATGCCGACTGGCACACCTCTCACGGAAGTGAATCTGCCATGCTCGAACCAGGCCACGCCGCCGTTGAGCGTGCCTGCCCAAATGCGACCGCGCTGGTCTTCAAACAGGGACGTGATCTCGTTGTCGCGCAATGCGGGATCAGCGATCACCAAGGCGGCGGCACGCCCCGATCCAGTCTTGTGTTCCCCAGGCGCGACGGAGCCCGACGTGGGGGTCGCGCGATAGAGGGTCATTCGCCCTTGCTGCCATCTATTCAGTCCCAGTTGAGAGCCGATCCACACGCTGCCGTCCCGCGCTGCCAGGACGCACGCCGCGGGCGTGGATAATCCTTGCTTTGTGGAAATCGTCGAAACCGCAGGCTCGCGAAAGCGGTCGAGTCCATTGATAGTGCCTACCCAGATGACGCCTTCGCGATCCTCAAATAGAGTGCTGACGAAATCGCCGGTAAGGCCGTTCTCATGCGAAAACTGGGTGATCGTGCCATTCTGAACCCTCAGGAGCCCGTCCTGGACCGTTCCGATCCAGAGCGCACCGCGATGATCCCGCAGCAGACCCTCAGCCGTGAATGGCGGCCGCTCGCCCGGGATTCGATACTGCTCCATCCCGTCAGAGCCGCCTTGCAATAGGATGCGATCTGCGGTGCCGGTTATGGCAATCAATCCCGCTCCCTGCTCCCCTTGAACCAAGGCCTGTCTCTCGGCGATGGGTCGCGCGTCATAACGATGCGGCGGGCCGGGCGTCCACTGCCATAGCCCCAACTCGGTTCCAACCCACAAACGCCAATCCTTGTCTTCATATAGGGAGTAGACGACATTGCCGCGATCGCCATAAAGCACAGCTCTGTCGCCACCCCCTTCGACCGGACTGCACTGAGTGGTTCGCTGCCGAATGGCACACAGCTCGCCGGCGCCTCCCGCCCACAGCGTCCCCGTGTGATCCTCGAGCAAGGAGACGATCCCTTTTCCCGTAAGCTCGGGGTACTCGATGACCTTGCCCTCGTGCCAACCGACCAGACCGTTGAGAGTACCGATCCACAGGGTGCCATCGCGCGACGCAAGCAGAGAATAGATCTCGCCACTCGGGAGAGGCGGTCCCGATCCCGCTTCCGACGGGACAAACCGAACGCCATCAAAGCGGATCAGGCCATTTTCTGTAGCGAGCCAGAGATACCCGTCGGACGATTGCGCGATCGAAAGGACCCTGCCGTGCAAACCGTCGGCAGCTGTCCACGCCGTGTGCGGATACTGAATGAGGTCGCCTAATACTTCAGCGGCGAGGGAGCCAGGGCATTGGGCAAGCAACGCGAGTAGCGTACCGCAATACAGAAGCGTGCGCGCGGGAGTGTCTCGATGCGCTCGGGGCGAAGCTGCCTCATGTCCGGCACGCAAGCGGCAAGTCCCGTGCATCCACGTCATAGTTTTACGGAGAACCTGATGCCGGCGTAGCGCTCAGCGTCGCGTGCCGGCTCTCCTATGACCGCAACGCCGGTGTGGGTGGGACTGCCGGTCCACAGTCCGCTAAAAAAATCCTCGACATCCGTGTAGTACACGTGATTGGTGACATTTTTTACGAACAGCGTCGCGGAGTACCGTCCATCATCGCTCCTTATCGCGGCACTCAGATTGAGCAGACCAAATCCTGCTTGGATCGAATAGGGATTCTGATCAGGAAGCATCTGCGCCGAGGTACGGTAGACGTAGTTTGCCTCGAACACCCATTGATAGGGATGATTGGCGAGAGGCAGGCGCTGCTCGAGCGAGAGGATGCCCTTGAACTTGGGTGCGTTCGGCATGGTATCGCCGCTGACATTTTGGTACGGACTGCCCGTAGGTATTCCTGCCACGGTCAACTGACCGCATAGCCCTTGAGGCGGTTGACCGTTCAGTTGCGTGATGGGGATCGTAGGCTGCGTGCCATAGCACGGTGCGCTCGCGTAGTCTGTGAACTTGGCGTCAATGTATGCGCCGTTGAATGTCAACCGGGTCGTCGGCGTCGCCGACCATTCGGCTAGAACCTCAAGGCCGCGCGTCTCCGCGCGACCGGCGGATGCGAGCGTCAGGGGTGGCGATAGCACGCCGGGTGCGTAGGAATAGCTTTGAATCTGATAGTCCCGGTAAATTGTGTCGAACACATCTGCGTTTAGGATCACTCTGCGGTCCAGATAGCTGCCCTTGATACCGATCTCGAAGCTATCGATGTTCTCGCGCGATACAGGCACCAACGAGGCGTTGCTCGTCAAATTCGCGGAGGTGTTGTACGCCGCAGGCGAATAGCCGCGCGAGTAGCTCACATAGCTCATCGCATCCCCGGTCAACTGCTGCTTAAAGGCGATGTCACCCACCAGAGTATTGTTCGTCGCGCTACCGGTGCTGTGATACGCCGGCGGCGGGGCAAGCTGATCGATTCGATAGCTGATGACATCATGATTGAAGCGCAGTCCCGTGATCAGCGAGGTCGAAGGTGCCACCTTCAGAGTCGAGCGGGCGTAGAGGTCATACGTGGCGGTCGTCGGAACCACGTATGAGTCAACGGGCGCCGCCGGGAAATTACGCAGGCCGTGCTCGTCCACCGTAGTGTCTGAATAGAAGAACCCAGACAGCCAGCTGAAAGTCGGATCGACGGGCGACAAGATTTTGACCTCTTCGCTGGTTTGCTGAACCGTCGTGAATTGCTGCTGTGTGTTGTTAAAGACGTTGGTTCCGGTCAGCACGGTCCAGTAGTATTCGTTGACCGCGAACAGATCCTGCACTTCATGCTGATTTTCCTGTGTGTAGGCCGTCGTCGACGTCAGGGTGTAACCGCCCGGCAGTCGGTAATTGACGATCGCGCTGTAGTCGGTATCACGATACGTGGAACCCGCTGTCGTGACCGGGCTGGTGTAATCGAGGTTTCGCCACGAGAGATTGATCCCGGGCAGCATAACCGCCTGCGTGAATGGGCTGCCATAGAAGAGAAAGGTGTTGCCTGGCGTTATGTAGATGTACGTGAAGTTGAAGCCGGTGCCCACGGTATTTTCGTCGTGGCCCATGAGCGTGAGGTCGAGATCATCGGTGATCGCGAATTTCAGCTTCGCTCGCGCGCCATATATATCCTCGGTGGTCGTTTGATTGAGGGTCAGATTGGTGATCGGATAGGGCGTCGTCCTCCGGTACACATCGAGGCTCCCATCGACCCGATTGCTGAGGGGTCCAGACAGGAAACCCTCGAGTCGATATTCACGATCCGTCGTCGCGGTTGCATTTGCGAACCCTTGCGGCACGTCGGTCGGGCCCCGCGTCGTGAGGTTGATGACGCCGGCGGCAGCCGTGCGGCCGCCCAGAGTCGACTGAGGGCCGAGTAGCACTTCGATGCTCTGAATACCCATAACGTTGTTGGCGTCGAATGAGTCCGAAGGCACCGGGACACCGTCGATCATGACGGCGACACCGGACGAGATACCCACTGTGCCCTCACTGGAGACAGTTGAGATTCCGCGGATTCCGGTCGGCACGCGGCCATTGATCGTGCCGTTGAACTGCACCGAGGGCACTAGGTTGTTGAGATCCGAGAGGTCGGCCACGTTGGCCGCAGCGAGAGCCTGCGATGACACGACCCGCGCAGCGACGGGAATGTCCTCCAGCCGCTCGCTCCGCTTTTGCGCGGTGACGAGGACTTCATCGAGCCGGGCGGGCACGTCTTCATCGGACCCGGTCGTGCGTTGTTTCGACGACGGCGACTCGCCCGGCTCAGTCGAGGTTGCCTCAGTCGCCGGTCCGTCGCTGCCATCGATTTGGACATCCGCGGCATTCACGCTTAGGGGACCGAGCACGAAAGCGCTGAGTACTGTCAGCCATAGCGAATAGCTCGGAATGAAGCCCCGACGGTGCGGTCTCATTGTGCCAACGAAGAGCTGGTACACGTTGTTCCCTTCTTGCGCGCGCCTTCTTCCGCTTCGAGTGGCAGCCACGGCTTCTTGGGCGCCAGTCGAATGCTCGCGATACCAAGGAGCCTACTCGGGAGTCCCAGCTATTTTAAGCATCCCGATACCCAATTGTGCGCCCTGGGCCGAGCTACATATAGCAGAACTCGTCTTAAGGGTCTCCCCCAGAATGCTGTACGAAGCCACGCTAGAAAACAACCTGAGCGTGGCGGTTGCACAGCAGGCACTCTCCGCCAAACAGCCGAGGTTGAGGTCGGCTCGTTGCTCGCGGTCGTGAACGTGACGCGCGCAGGGGGAGGCGGTTGGACTTTTCAAGCCCTACCCGACGAGAAGCAGGCCCTACCGTACGGGCCGTTCGACGACGGCGCCTCGGTGAAGAAGTGAACGAGGATCCTGCGGTAGTCCCATGAACTAAGGAGATGCTTGTGACTCCCGACGTTGACGGTGATTTTCGCGTCCCCTAGCTTGTCGCCATACAGGCGGGTTCAGATACCACGATGCAGGTTACGCCAGTTGAGGGCATATGACTGACACGAGGGTACCTCCGTGTGAACCCGGCACAATCGCCAGCCGGGCACCTATTTTTGATGCACGATATTTCATGATCTTGAGCCCCATGCCCGTCGACTGCGTGATCAACGGCGGCATGCCAACACCATCATCCAGAATGTCCAGCCTCACCAGTGTTGGTTGGATATGCAGCGTGAGCTTTATTGACTTTGCCCGGCCGTGCCGGCGGGCATTCGCAACCGCCTCTTGGGAAATTCGATACAGATTGTCCAGCGCGTCGGGTCCCAGTCGAATCGGCGCCGCCCGAGTGACTTCACAACTTCCTTCGATTCCGAACGAGTCACGATTCAGTCTTACCATCTCCTCCAACACTTCAACGATGCCACCGTCGGCATAGGTTACCGGCGACAGGCCATGCGCAATGGCGCGGCAGTTGGCCAGGGCCCGTGTTGCAACCCCGGCAAGATTCTCAAGTTCGCCTGCCTCCGGGCGACCCGATTTCTTGATACTCGACGCAATCGCCGTGGCCAACATTGAAATCCCAGCAAGCTCCTGCGCAAGACCGTCATGCAGGTCGCGTCCGAGTTTGTGTTGTTCCGCACTGATCGAATTCATCAGCACACCTTCAAGGCGTCGCCGCTCGGTGATGTCATCGACAATCGACCACAGGTAATTCTGGCCGTCGTCGGCGGTAAACAGCGCCCCATTGAACCGTAGGGGAATCCGGCTGCCATCCTTGCGTATGTACTCTTTTTCGTAGGGACCGAATTGACCGGTGCGCTTCGCCAGCTCCAGCTGTTCGTCCGTCCCTGCCCAGTCGCTTTCGATCGTCAGGGCCCGGTATTCGAGCGCCCGCAATTCATCTGCGCCGTATCCAGTAAAGCGACGGAACGTCTCGTTAAAATCTACATAACGCCTATTCATGTCCGTAAGCACAATGCCGACGTTTGCGGTCTCGTAGAGTGCGCGCAGCTTGCGGTCACCCCCGCGCAGCTGAATCACCGCGCTGCGCAACCACTTAGCCATCCAACAGGTCAAGCTGCAGGTCAACAAATAAAAACCAATGGAGACGTCGTAGCCGATTGCCGGGAATGACGGAAGAAAGAAATAAACGGCACAGAATCCGCCGAGCGCGCTCGCCAGTACGCCCGGGCCTATTCCCAGAAGAAGCGCGCTAGTTATGATTGACGGATAAAACGTGTTAAACGCAAGTCCGCCGTTCAACGGCAACATTGCAAATCGAGCCGCGAGGGCTAATCCTACGAGCGCGAGGGCGAGCGTATAGCGAACCCAGGCTTGGCCCAGCACGCCGTCTCGGAGGAGAATTTTGGTAAGAGCGCCCGCTGGCCTTGGCGCTTGATTATCCGCGGCGATCTCTTTAACTCTTTCGGCCGGCCGTTATACGAGAGCGCGCATTGTAATGTGCGCTGCCCGGTTATCTCAAGTTTCGACAGACGGCACTATGTCCTGCGAAGGTTCATCGGCAGCCGCGATTGCTGGTGATGTTTGCCGGCACGCCCTACGCTCATCTGCATATTTGCGGTTCGCCATGGGACGGAAATGAGTATCGCCGAGGCGATAGGGGTGTTTGGAAAATGACGTATTCCCGCCCTTGACTGCGTGACTCCCTGTCGGCCGAAATTGCGCTCACGAGTGGGGGAGATGTCGGCGACGCGGAAGTCGAGACCACCGAGAATGAGAAACGTGCCACGCCTTGATATTACCCAGCGCTCCGGGCATCGTTCTCACCATGCGCTCCGCTGCAGCGCCTTGGTGAAGGGAAACTTGGCATGACTGCTCGCGCACCAGACAATTCTGATACAAATGAACAGGGGAAGGGAGAGTGGGCAGGCTGGCTGATTTCGCGGTGTGATCCTTACGAACATCTCTCCGGGCCTTTCTACTGCCGTAGGGACAAAAACGGCACAATGCAGACCGCCTTCCGAGTGGAGAACAAGCATCTCAACAACAGCGGTTTTGTTCATGGAGGCTGTCTGATGGCCTTTGCCGACTTCTCTCTGTTTTGGATTGCACACGAGGAAACTCGCGATTCCCCCGCAGTCACCGCGTCGTTTAACAGCGAATTCATCGACAGCGCCAAGGAAGGCGACTTGCTCGAAGCCACAGGCGAAGTCGTTCGTGCCGCTGCTTCGCTAATCTTCGTTCGAGGGCTGGTCTCAAAGTCCAGCAGTCCCATATTGAATTTTTCTGGCGTTCTAAAGAAAGTCCGCCGCGCATAAGTCGCAACGACGGACTGCCTGAAGCTATTGCCGAGTGCCCGGAGGTTTTCTCGCTGATTTAGGTTCCGTACGTGAAATTATTCTTGACTCCGTCCCGAGTCCACGGGCGTCCAACGCCGTCGAATGATATCTGCCGTCGCGCGGGGTAACTTTTCGGGGCAACTCGTCTCAAATGCCTTAATAAACGCTTACGAAACAGCTGGTTATAGCGCTTATTCGAATCCCTCAGCCGCACCTAGCGACACCCTGCGTAGTGCGGGAGTCCACTTCAGCGATGTCTCATGAAACTCTGAAGCCCCGCGGCGGATATCGGAACTTTGCGCTTACTTGAGAAGTTCGCGGAACGGACTGTATGTTAAATGGCGAGCACTCGACAATTAGGCGTGCAGGCTCGTCAAGTAATCACGTACTTCAAATAAGTTTATTTGAAAATTTTCCGCGTCTTCGGGCCTAATGACAATCGTTAGTTTGTTTGAGAATATCTTCTCGCGCGATGCATCAGCAATAGCCTTAAGAGCGCGCTCGGTTAGAGTTTCACTGAAATCTCCGCGAAACTCGCACACCATTCGCCTGGCGTAAGGCGCATCATCGCGCCATACGTGATGACTTGACCCTAAACGACCGGAACCACAATGAAGGTCGTTTATGTCGACAAATTCTGTTCGAGGCGGCATCGAGACAGGTGTCGGTGCACGTCAGCGCGTCTCGATCTCCCAGCACATGGCAATCGAACCCCTTAGGGTAAGTGTGGAAGAAGCCGCGCGCATCATTGGGGTAAGCCGCAGTGTCATCTACAAGCACATGAAGGCGGGAACCCTGCGGGCGGTCAAGGACGGGGCGCGTACCCTCTTCACCATGACCGAGTTGCGAGGCTATGTGTTCCGAACCGACTCGATTCACGGTGCGAGCACTACCAACTCATGAGCGAAGTTACTTGGATTTCGGTCACGGACGCCGCGCCCCAATTCGGCATGACGCCGGGCGCGATCATGAACCTCATCTCTCGCAATAAATTCCCAGTACCGACGTACAAACTGGGCAAGAAACGAGTGATTGACCTTACGGTTCTGCAAGCGTTCTTCGAGGCAAAGAAGGCCGAGGGGCTCTCTCGGCTCGCGAAATCGATGAATGGCTAATCAAACTCTCGGGGTTTCGCTGCCAACGGCGATGCGCTTGCTGGCAAAGACAATATCGAACGGGGCGATATCCTCGCTCGATGGCGGCCGGAAGTATCGCTCCATCTTTTTTGGGCTTCACGCTACAAAGCCAAACTCGCACTGAGAGAGCCCGACGCCATCGCCGATCTTCACGAGGCAATTGGTTTGTGTGGCAGCGATAGATTCAGAGGCGTAACAGCCAAGGTACATTCTCCAGGAGCGCCTCCAATCGGTACAAGGGCGGCACGCGATCATGAAGCTCCTTCCTCCCGATAAATTCCCCCACAACGACTACAAGCTCGGCAAGTAGCGAGTGATCGCGCCGTCCTACTGGGCGTCTTCGCGCCGACGAAAGAAGAACGGCTTTTTCAGCTCAGACGTCAATAAACGGCTAGAAACCGTTTAGCGGTCGCCGCCAAGACGGCGAATTTCGTCGGCTGCTTGGATTTAAAACCAAGACCTAAATGTTTCCGTACAGATTTCCGTACAGGCGGTTTTTGCGGAAATATCCAGCGTAAGACATTGTTTTTATTGGTGGGACGGCTGGGACTCGAACCCAGGACCAAAGCCTTAAAAGGGCCTTGCTCTACCAACTGAGCTACCGTCCCGCTGGGCCGCGCATCATAGCCGAAGTGCGGGGGCAGATCACCCTATCCGCATCAACGATAGCGAGTGGGATCCGCGACGCCGGCGGCCGCAAAACCGGCGGCACGCAGGCGGCAGGAATCGCATTTGCCGCAGGCAGCGCCGTCGGGTCCGGCCTGGTAGCACGACACCGTTATGCTGAAATCCACGCCCAGCCCGGCGCCTGTGCGGATGATGTCCGCCTTGGACATGCGGATGAGCGGAGCCTGAATCGAAACGCGGGTGCCTTCGACGCCGGCCTTGGTTGCCAATCGAGCCAGCCGCTCGAACGCCGCGATGAATTCGGGCCGGCAATCGGGATAACCCGAGTAGTCAACGGCGTTGACGCCCACGAAAATATCCGCCGCATCGACGACCTCGGCCCAGCCGAGCGCCAGGGACAACAGCAGCGTGTTGCGGGCCGGCACATAGGTGACCGGTATCCCTGAGGTCGGCGCTTCCGGTATCGCGACCCTCAAGTCGGTCAAGGCCGAGCCGCCGATTCCCGCCAAATCGACACTCATGACCCGATGCTCGCGAGCACCCAAGGAAGCGGCGATCCGGCGCGCGGCTGCGAGTTCGGCACTGTGCCGCTGGCCATAGTGCACGCTGAGCGCATAGCACTCGAAACCGCTGCTGCGGGCAATGGCCAATACCGTGGAGGAGTCCAGCCCGCCGGAGAGCAATACGATGGCGCGCATCGGCCGCGCGGGTTTGCCGGCGTCCGTCACTTGCCCGGCGTGTCGCCCCACAGGACCTTGTGAAGCTGGAGTTGGAAGCGCACCGGCAGGCGGTCCGCCAAAATCCAGTCAGCCAAGGCGGTGGGCGATACTTGGTTGTAGCTGGGCGAAAACAGTACGCGGCAGCGCTCGGACAATCCGTGCTCTTGCAGAAACGCCTTGCTCCAGTCGTAGTCGTCGCGCGAGCAGATCACGAATTTCAGCTGGTCGCGCCGCGTCAACTCCGCGAAGTTTTCGATTCTGTTGCGCGCCGACTCCTGCGAGCCGGGAGTCTTCACGTCGATCACCCGAGATACCCGGGCATCGACCGCGGCGACATCGATCGCCCCGCTGGTTTCGAGCGATACCTGGAAGCCCTGGTCGCATAGGCGTTCCAGCAGCTTCAGGCAATTCGGCTGCGCCAAGGGCTCGCCGCCCGTCACGCACACGTGCTCTGGCCCGTAGCCGCGCACCTTGTCCAGGATGGCGCCGAGTTCCAGCCAATCTCCGGCGTGAAAGGCGTACGCGGTGTCGCAGTATTGGCAGCGCAGCGGACAACCCGTCAGTCTGACGAACACCGTCGGATAGCCGACCGCGTCGGCCTCCCCTTGCAACGAAAGAAAAATCTCGTTGACCCGCAGGCGTTCGGATTTGAGTGCCGCATCGCTCAATGTTGCTCGGTCGCCATTTTGTCGAGACGCTGCTGCGCCAAATGTCCGGCGGGGGTGTCGGAAAACTGCGTCGCCACTTGCGACAGAGTCGCCTTGGCCGAATCCCACTGCTTCAACTCGTATTGGCAGTAGCCGATCTTGAGCAAGGCATCGGGACGCTTGCGCGATTGGGGGTACTTGTCGACCACGCGTTGAAAGGCATTCTGCGCTTCGGGGAACGACTTGTTGACGTAGTAGGCCTCGCCCAGCCAGTACTGCGCGTTGTCTGCCAGCGAACTTGCGGGAAACGAGACCAGGAACTTCTGGAACGCCGCGATGGCATGATCGTATTGGCTGTCCTTCAGCAGGGCGAAGGCGGTTTGATACGCGGCTCTGTCGTCCGATGCGGGTGCCGAAGCATCCGCCGAGGCGCCGGACGCGGCCGCCCCCGCGGCGGCGGCGCCCGCATCACCCGACCCGGCGGCGGGATTCGCCGCGCTCGGACTCGCGGCGGCGCCGCGCGACTCGAGAGCCTTCATGCGCCGATCGAGATCGGCGTACAAATCCCGCTGCTGCTTGCGGCTCGCCTCCAGGCTGTTCGTCAACTGGTCGACATCGTTGTGCACGGCGCGCATATCGCTGCGCATCGCTTCGTCTTGATTGGCCAGATCCAGCAGGCTTTGATTGGCCATCACCCGCTCGATGCGCGCGAGGCGCGTGTCGAGATCCTTCAGCTTGATTTGCACCGGATCCTCTTCCGGATTGCTGGCGCAGCCCGCCACGGCGAGCACCGCGAGGCACAGGCCGGCCGAGCTGAACGAGGCGCGCGAACTCATTGGACGTAGACCAGTTCCACGCGCCGATTCTGCGCCCATGCCGCCTCGTCATCGCCTTCCACCGCGGGCCTCTCGGCGCCGAAACTGACCGTGGTGAGCTGCGATTCGGCAACCCCCTGCAGCATCAGAGCACGGCGTACCGCCTGGGCGCGGCGTTCGCCGAGTCCGATGTTGTATTCACGTGTGCCGCGCTCGTCGGTATTGCCCTCGAGCTTCATCTTCAGGTTCGGGTGACTGCTCAAATTGCGCGCGTGCGCCGAGACAACATCGGCAAATTCCGGCTTGATCTCCGACTTGTCGAAGTCGAAATAAATCACCTTGCGCGCCAAGGGTCCGGTCGCGTTCGCGCCCATGCCGTTCATTCCCTCGGTCCCCGCCGCATCGCCGAGCGGACGCCCGCTGGTTGACGCTCCTTCCTGCGTATTGCCGGCGCCGGGCACCTGAGTCCCCGCGGCCGGCGGCTCAATCACATTGTGCTTCTTGGGGCAGCCCGAGAGCAGTGCCGCACCGGCCAACAACAACGCGATCGATAACATTCTTTTCATGGAAATCTCCAATTGACGTAGGACGCAAGCCTACCGATGAACATCCGATTTGTGTACTTTGTTTGATTACCGCTGCTTTAGAATGGCGCCCACACCGGCTCCTGCAATTCGCCTTCGCTCGACACCAGACGCTCCTGAACCCGGCCGTCCGCGCTCACCAGGGCGAGCACGCCGCGCCCGCGGTCGCGGCTCGCATAAATAATCTCCGCGCCGTTCGGCGCGTAGCTGGGGCTGACGTCGAAATGGCCCTTGGTCAGCACTTGGACATCGCCGTGCCCGCGAAGATCCATGCTCGCTATGCGATAGCCTCCATCCTCCTGGGTGACGAATGCCAGGTGCGACTCGTCCGGCGACAGCCGCGGCCGCGCGTTGTAGCTGCCCTGGAAGGTCAGGCGGCGCGGCTTGTCGCCGCTTTGGATACCGACGCGATAGATTTGCGGGCCGCCGGCGCGATCCGACGTGAAATACAGGCTTTGACCGTCCTTCGACCACTGAGGCTCGGTGTCGATCCCGGGATCGTCGGTGATGCGGGTCAGCGCCTGAGTGGCCATATCCAGCACGTAGATGTCCAAATTGCCGTCCCGCGTCGACAGCGTGAGCGCCAGCTTCTTGCCGTCCGGCGACCATGCGGGCGCCTGATTCACGCCCGCCCGGGCGGACACGCGCTGCCGCTCTCCGGTCTTCAGGAACTGCACATACACCGAGGGCAACCGGTTTTCGAAGGAGACGTAGGCCAAACTTTGCCCATCCGGAGACCAGGCCGGCGACATCAGCGGCTCATTCGATTGCATCACGACGTGCGGATTCTCCCCGTCCGCATCCGCCACGATGAGCCGGTAATTTCTGTGCGGCAAGGACCCCAGCACGGATATATAGGCGATATGGGTGGCGAAAGCGCCGCGGATGCCGAGAATCTTTTCGAACACCATGTCCGCCACTTGGTGGCTCGCGAGGCGCAGCCCGGGTCGGTTCGCGCTGAATTGATATCCCAGCAGCCGCTGCCGGGTGAGCACATTGTAGATCTCAAAGGTGATGTTGTAGCGGTCCGGCCCCAGGGCCTGAACTTGTCCGACCACCATATAGTCGTTGTTGAGCCGGCGCCAATCGTCGAAGGAGATGCTGGCACCGGTGTGCGGCTGCTCGATCATGTCCTTGCGGTCCGTGGTTTTGAATCGCCCGCTGCGCGCCAGATCTTCGCCGACGAGCTGCGCCACGTCGAAGGACGCCGCGGCGGCCTCCGGCGATGAGAACGGCACGATCGCGATGGGGATGGCGTCCGCCTGCCCTTTCGTGATCTCGACCACGAGCTCCGCCCGCGCGCGCGCGCAGAACACCAGCAAGCCGGTCGCCACCAAACATGAAAAACGTCTATTCATTGGGCTTGAACCTAAATACAAAGTTTCTTTCAAAAAGCGCCGGATCCGGAGGATCAGGCAGAGGGGATGCACGATACACCGCATTCTCGATCGATTGGCGGGCGGCCGCGTCGCCGTTGCACTGGGTGACGCGCGCACCCGTCACCTCGCCGCCCGGAATCTGGGTGACTTCGACCAGGCAATCCAATCCCACGGTCGCGGATGGCGGCTTGATCCACGCAGTTTGGATCCTATTGCGCAGTCTCGCGATATAGCTGTCACGCAGCGGGCCGGACTCGACGGCGGCGCGGTGTTCCTCGTCGGCCAATTGTTTGCGCAGTTCGGCCTCGCGCTCCTGGCGGGCGCGCTCCTCCGCCGCGTGCTTGGCCTCGGCGATTTGCTTGGCCTCGGCCGCCCGCTTGGCTTCCGCGGCAGCCTTGGCGTCGGCCGCCTTGGCCGCTGCGGCATTCGCATCGGCCGCGCGCTTGGCCTCGGCAAGATCGGCCTCGGCAGCGCGTCGCGCCAGCGCTGCTTTCTGGGCTCCCGCCTTGGCCGCTGCTGCGGCGTGCGCGTCGGCGAGCCGCTGCTGTTCGGCCGCCGCGACTTTGGCCGCGTCGACGGCTTTGGCAGCGTTGGCTGTTTTGGCTGCTTCGGCGGCCTTGGCCGCGTCGGCCGCCTTGGCCGCTTCAGCCGCCTTGGCCGCTTCAGCGGCCTTGGTCTCTTCGGTCGTCTTGGCCTCTTCGATGGCCTTGGCGTCGGCGGCCGCCTTGGCTTGATCGGCGGCAGCCTTGGCGTTCGCTTCGGCTTCCGCGCGTGCACGCGCGGCCTCCTGTTCGGCGCGTTCCCGCGCGGCCTGCGCAGCCTGCGCGGCGTTCACGACCTTCGAGTCCACGACCATGGCATCGATGGGCAGGGGCTGCAAGCTGGGCGGTGAGCGCCGGGCGGAGATCAACGCGGCGAGCACCATGCCGCCCACCAGTAGTCCGTGCAGCAGCACGGACACGACGACAGCCCAGGAGTATTCGCGCAAGAAATCGCGCATTTAACCCGCGCCGTTGCCGGCCCCATTGGTGCTCCCCCGCGGCGCCGGGCGCACGGGATCGGTCAGGAATCCGACCTTGGTGGCGCCCGCATGCTGCAGCAGCACCATGGCGCGCACCAGCGTGCCGTAGGGCACCGTGGTATCGGCTTTGACCAACACCGGAGTCTGCGGATCGCGGCGCAGAAGCGCGGCGGTACGGGCACCCACGGTCGCCTCGGACGCGGGCCTGTCGGGGTTGGGGCCAAAATTGATGTAGAGCCGCGCGTGCGAGTCGATGGTAATGATCAGCGGCTCGTGCTTGGCCAGAAATGCGGGGTCGATGGGCTTGGCACCGGCCTCCGGCAAATCCACCTTGACGCCCTCTTTGAGCAGCGGCGCCGTAATCATGAAGATGACCAGCAGCACCAACATGACGTCGATATACGGCACCACATTGATCTCTCCCATCAGCTTGCGGCGAAGTACGCGAGCCATGTTACGGTTGGGCCGGGCGGGCCGGGCCGTGGCGCTGCAGGATCGTCGAGAACTCTTCCACGAAGGTGTCGAACCTCAGCTCCAGGCGGCTCACCTGATCGGCGAATCGGTTGTAGGCCACCACCGCGGGAATCGCGGCGAACAGTCCGATCGCCGTGGCGATCAGCGCCTCGGCGATGCCCGGCGCCACGGCGGCAAGGGTGGCCTGCTGTACATTCCCCAGATTGTGGAAGGCACTCATGATGCCCCACACGGTGCCGAACAGGCCCACGTAGGGACTCGTGGATCCGACCGTGGCGAGCATCGCCAGATTGCGCTCGAGCCGGTCCATCTCGCGCATCTGCGCGACCCGCATCGCGCGGCGGGACCCCTCGAGCAGCTGATCCGCCGGCGTTCCCTGTTGACGCAGGCGGCTGAATTCCCCGAAGCCCGACTCGAAGATGCTTTGCTCGCCGGTACCCGCGCGCCCCTTGGTCTCGATGCTGCGATACAGGGTGGACAGATCGCCTCCCGACCAGAATGCGGTTTCGAATTGGTCCGCCTGGCGCCGCGAGTGCGAAATGACGCGCCCTTTCTTGAATATCACGGCCCACGATGCCACGGACGCTCCCATGAGCAATATCATGACCGCCTGCACGATGGGGCTCGCGTCGAGCACCAAGGCCCAGATCGACAAGTCATTGCCCATTAACGCCACTCCATGAATAAATCTCTGGGAATCGCACGCGGTTTCAGCGTGCCCGAATCGAGGCAGGCGACCCGGACGCTCGCGTCGATGAGCTGCTCATCGCCGCGCGTGATCAACTGCTTGAAAACGATTGTGGCACCGCTCAGGCGCTCGAGTTCCGCGGTGACGAGAATTTCATCATTGAGCAGGGCGGGACGCAGAAAATCCACGGCCACGCTCACCACCGCGAACTGCAGCCGGCGCTCGGCGCGCAAGCGCAGCTGATCGATCCCGAGCGCCCTCAGCCAGTCCGTACGGCAGCGCTCCATGAACTTCAAGTAGTTCGCGTAGTACACGATACCGCCCGCGTCCGTGTCTTCCCAATAAACGCGAAACGGAACCGAAAACCGCGGCGCCGGCGGCACTATGGCGCATCCCGGAACAGCGGCAGATTCAAGTCCCGGTCCATTGCGGGCGCCGCAAGTCCGAAGTGCGCGTAGGCGCTGCGGGTCGCGACGCGGCCGCGCGCGGTGCGCATCAGAAATCCCTGCTGAATCAGAAACGGCTCGATGACATCCTCGATGGTGCCGCGCTCTTCGCTCATGGCCGCCGCCAGGCTGTCGACGCCCACCGGTCCTCCCTCGAATTTTTCGATCACCGTCAGCAGCAATTTTCGATCCAGCATGTCGAAACCCTGGGGATCCACCTCCAGCATGTCGAGCGCCGCGATGGCGACTTCGGCGCTGATGAGCCCGGCCGCCTTGACCTCGGCAAAGTCGCGCACCCGGCGCAGCAGCCGGTTGGCGATGCGCGGCGTGCCGCGCGACCGCTCGGCGATCCGATGCGCACCCTCGGCCTGCAGGTGCAGCTTCAAGATCGAGGCGCTGCGCGTGACGATTTTGGTGAGATCTTCGGTGGAATAGAACTCCAGCCGCTGCACGATGCCGAAGCGATCCCGCAGCGGCGAGGTCAAAAGGCCCGCGCGCGTGGTGGCGCCGACCAGCGTGAACGGCGGCAGATCGAGTTTGATCGACCTCGCCCCCGGACCCTCGCCGATCATGAGATCGAGCTGCGAGTCCTCCATCGCGGGGTACAACACCTCTTCGACCACGGGACTCAAACGATGGATCTCATCCACGAACAACACGTCTCGAGGCTCGAGATTGGTCAACAGGGCCGCCAAATCGCCGGGACGCTCCAGGACCGGGCCCGACGTCTGCCGCAAATTGACCTTGAGTTCATTGGCAATGATGTTCGCCAGGGTGGTCTTGCCGAGCCCCGGAGGTCCGAAGATCAGCACGTGATCCAGGGCCTCGCCCCGTTGGCGCGCGGCTTGAATGAAGATGTCCATTTGGGTCTTCACCGTCGATTGGCCGACGTAGTCGGCCAGAGTCTTCGGCCGCACGGCGCGGTCGACGACTTCGTCTTCCCGCCTGGCGGGACCCGCGATGATTCGATCCTGTTCAATGCCCATGAGTGTTCTTCACGCCTTGGCCGCGGACCTGAGTGCGCGCCGAATGATCTCCGTCGTCGCGAGGTTCGGCTCATCGACCGATTTCAGCAGACGGACCACTTCGGAGGGCTTGTAGCCCAACGCGACCAGAGCGCTGAAGGCCTCGCTTTGCGGGGTCACGGCCGCGCCCACGCCCGCAGGGTCGCCGCCCGCCGCCGGCATCGACAACTTCTTGACGCTGTCGCGCATCTCGATGATCACCCGCTCAGCGGTCTTGCGGCCGATGCCGGGAATCCGCGTGAGCATCGCGACATCCTCCGCCTCGATGATGCGCAGGAAATCATCGACGCTGGCGCCGGAAAGAATGCCGAGCGCGATCTTCGGCCCGACGCCGGAAACCTTGAGCAGGCCGCGAAACAGCCGCCGCTCGCCGTCGGTGCCGAAGGCGTACAAAATATGCGCATCCTCGCGCACCACCAAGTGGGTGAACAGCGCGACCGGTTCGCCCGTGACGGGCAGGCCGTAAAACGTCGACATGGGGGCTTCCATTTCGTAGCCGACGCCGTTCACGTCCACCATCAGCATCGGCGGCTGCTTGACCGCCAATCGGCCCTTGAGAAAGCCGATCATCCGCGGCTCGCGGCGCGCAGCACGGAGATCCGCACGCGCCCCCGCAGAGCATGGCATACGGCGGCGGCCAGGGCATCGGCGGCGTCGGCCGACACCGGTCCCTCGAGCTTGAGAATGCTTTTCATCATGAGCTGCACCTGGGCCTTTTCCGCGCTGCCCGAACCGACCACGGCTTGCTTGATTTGCCGCGTCGCGTATTCGAACACCTCCGCATTCGCGTCCGCGGTACCGCAGATGGCGGCGCCGCGCGCCTGGCCCAATTTCAACGCGCTGTCCGGATTGCGATTGACGAACACGCGCTCGATGGCGATCTCATGGGGGCGGTATTCGGCAACGATCGCCTGTACGCAGCGAAAGATCTCGCAGAGGCGGTCGGCGAATTCGCCCTTCTCGGTGCGAATCACCCCGCTGGCCACATAGGTCAATCGCGGGCCCACGGCATCCAAGACCCCGAATCCGGTGCGCTGGGAACCGGGATCGATGCCGAGCACCCTCACTGAAACCGCATTCTTCGGATCCGTCATGGACGCGTATGATACCGACAATAGGCGCTTAAACCCACCGGCAGCGACAGCGCAAATCACGTGGAAACAACGGCTTCAATCCGAATCACGGCGAGCGAGCGGCTGCTCGCCGCCTTTGCAGCGGCGCGCGCGCTCGATCTGCCCGACGCCGCATCCGGCGTGCGGCGCGCGGGCCTCGACGTGGCGCAAATCGTTCAGACTCTCGATGCCGACGACGACGTGGTGATCGCGGCCATGCTGCAGCCCCTCCTCGATGCCAAGCTCATCGACCCGGAAGCGGCCGGCAAGCTTTTCGGTGCCGATGCGGCTCGACTGGCGCTAGCCTTACGCCAACTGGGGGAATTCGGCTTGAGCACGGATTGGACGCCCGAGAAAGGCCTCGAACCGGGCCAGGCCGAGGCGCTGCGCAAGATGCTGCTGGCCGTCATCGGCGACGTGCGATTGGTCGTGGTGCGGCTCGCCGGACAATTGCAGAAGATGCGCGCCGCCAAGTCCCTGGAACACGCCGAGCAGCGCAAGCTGGCCATGGAAACCCGCGAAGTCTATGCGCCTCTCGCCAATCGCCTCGGGGTGTGGCAATTGAAGTGGGAGCTGGAGGACCTCGCGTTCCGCTACCTGCAACCCGCGGACTACAAGCACATCGCCGCCGCCCTCAAGGTGCGGCGCTCCGAACGCGAGCGCTACATGGATGAATTGAAGGCGCAGCTGGTGCGCGAATTGCACGACGCGGGCATCGACGCGATCATCGAGGGCCGCCCGAAACACATCTACAGCATCTGGCGCAAGATGCAGGCGAAACAGCTCGCCTTCGAGCAGCTCATGGACATTCGCGCAGCGCGAATCCTCGTGAACGGCGTGGCGGAATGCTATGCGGCTCTGGGGGTGGTGCACTCTCTGTGGCAGTTCATCGCCGGGGAATTCGACGACTACATTGCGACCCCGAAGGACAACCGCTACCGCTCGATTCACACGGCGGTCATCGGACCCGGCGCGCAGGCCGTGGAAATTCAGATCCGCACGCATGAAATGCACGCCGATTCCGAGCGCGGCGTGGCGGCGCATTGGCGCTACAAGGAAGGAGGCCGCAGCTCGGCGGCCTATGAACGCAAGATCAATCAACTGCGCTCGCTGCTGGCGCCGGCCGAGGGCGGCGACGCGTCGCGCGATTTTCTCGATCGGATGCGCGTCGACTTGTTCCAGGATCGGATCTATGTGGTGTCCCCGAAGGGTGAAATCGTCGACGTTCCCGTGGGCGGCACACCCCTGGATTTTGCCTATCAAGTGCACACCGATCTGGGTCATCGCACCCGTGGCGCGAAGGTGAACGGGCGCATCGTCGCGCTCGACTACCAGCTCAAGAACGGCGAAACGGTGGAGATCATCACCGCCAAGACCGCCAATCCGTCGCGCGATTGGCTCTCCCCCCAGTCGGGTTTTCTCGCGAGCCCGAGACACCGCAACAAGGTGCGCGCGTGGTTCCGCAAACAAAATGAAACTCAAAACAAGGCGGAGGGCCGGGCGATATTCGATCGCGAGATGCAGCGCTTGGGGCTGGGCAGCCCGCCCATCCCCGAGCTCCTGAGCGAACTGAAATTGGCCAGTGCCGAGGCCCTGCATGAAGCCTTGGGATTGGGCGAGGTCAGCCCGGCACAAATGGCGGGAGCCATTCAGCGCATCCTGCATGCGCGCGACGCCCGTCCCGAGCACTCCATTCGCTCACGCAGTCCAGCCCCCGCCCGGGAACCGGAAACCGAGGTTCACGGAATCGGCGATTTGCTGTCGACCTATGCGCGCTGCTGCAAGCCCGTGCCGCCCGAACCCATCGTCGGCTACATCACGGTGGGCAGGGGCGTCAGCATTCATGCCGAGTCCTGCCCCAACTTAAGCCGGCTTCGCCTCAAGTCGCCCGCACGGGTGTTGGCGGTCGCGTGGGGAAAACTGGCCTCGAAGGAATTTGCGGTGGATATCGAGGTTCAAGCCTACGATCGGCGCGGGCTGGTGCGGGACGTGAGCGCCGCACTCGCGGACGACAAGATCAGCATCCAGGGCATGAATACGGTCACCGACAAGCGCGACCACGTGGCTCATATGCAGATCAAGATATCGATCACCGGCCTGCCGCAGCTCTCGGAAGTGTTGAGCCGCATCGCGCAGCTCCCCAATGTCATCAGCGCGCGCCGCAAGCGCTAGACGCCGGCTATAGACGCCCGCTAGCGACGGCCGCTCCCTCAACCGAACCGGTGCCGCCGCGCCCTTGAAGCGGGCGCGGCAGCGGTTTTGCTATTTCAGGTCCAGCCGCCGGATGAGCTGTGTGCCGAGAATTTCGCGCATGCTCTCACGATCGGCGCCCGCCTTGGCCGAGGCCTCCCGGCTGCCCCAGATCTTCTTCTGTAACGGCTCTACGCGATCCTCGAGACCGTCGAGGGCGGCCATGTTCTTATAGGTGATGACCAGGTACAGGTTGGGATCCTGCGGCGAGCGCGGCTGCACGGTGTAGACCGCATAATCGACGATGATGCCGGCCTTCTTCTCATCGTCTCTGATTTGTTTGCCCGTGGTATCAAGCCACTTCATGTACGCATCGAACATGCCGGGCTTGATGCGGATGGACGTAACCTCGGATACAGGTCCTTCGGTATAGGGTTTCGAATCATCGGCGAGTACGGGGGAAATCACACCCATCGACAATGCCGTCGCAGCCAGCAGGGCTATATATCGCAATTTCATTGGAGACCTCTTTAGTTCGAATAGTTAACGATGGTCGTCGGCGCAATTCTACGCCCTCTTTCGCCGGTCGCGTGGAGCCTCCATCATCGGCCGGGGTCAAATTCCAGAATCTCGCCATTGGCGAGCGACACGCCGGTCAATGCTTGAATGAACGCCCAGTGGCCGACCAACAGCGTCGTGGCACTGTCATCGCGAGCGGCCATGAGGGCGCGAAAAGCATTCGCCCGCCCGCTCGTCTCCTCCGCGGTTTCAACGCCCTCATGCCACCAGCGCGGCGGCAGGTGCCGAAAATCATGGTGCGGAAAGCGGGCCGCCAGCACGTCGGGTGGACTGCCGATGTCGCAGGCAAAGGCCGCCTGTTCGCGAACCTCCGGCATGATGGCGACCGGCGCCTGATGCATCGCGAGGATGGGCTGCGCGGTCTGCAATGCGCGGGTGTAGGGTGAAATGATGATGCGGGTCAGCGCCGCGTCCGCGAGGCGCCTGGCCGCCGCCGCCGCCTGCTGCATCCCAAGAGGCGTCAATTCCGGGTCTTCGATCCCCGGATCCACGCGCGTCGCGTTGAAATGCAGATTGAAATAACTTTGCCCATGGCGCAGCAAGAACATGGGGTCGCGAGGCTAGCGGTTGATGCCGTCGATGGATTTTTTGTCGACCGCCAAGGCGGCCTCGTGGATGGCCTCGGACAGGGTCGGATGCGCGTGGATGGTGCGCTGGATGTCCTCGGTGCTGGCCGAATACTCCATCGCGAGCACCGCTTCGCCGATCAGCTCCCCCGCCATCGGCCCGATCACGTGGATGCCGAGCACCTCGTCGTCATCCTTGGCGGATACGATCTTCGCCAGTCCCACTCCGGCTTCCATCGCGCGTGCTCTGCCGTCGGCTGCGAAGGGAAAGGTACCGACTTTGTACGGTCGGCCGGACGCTTTGACCTGCTCTTCGGTCGCACCGACCCAGGCGATTTCGGGCGCCGTGTAAATGACCGAGGGGATCACCTTGTAGTTCACTTCGGCATAATGCCCGGCGATGAGGTCCGCCACCATGGCGCCCTCCTCCTTGCCCTTGTGCGCGAGCATCGGCCCGCGCACCACGTCGCCGACCGCCCAGACATCGGGCACGCCCGTGCGGCAATGGTCGTCGACCTGAATGAAGCCGCGTTCATCGAGCTTGACGCCCGTGCCTTCGGCCAAGAGCCCGTCGGTGAAGGGTTTGCGCCCCACCGCCACCACCAGCTTGTCGACTTGAAGCGAGTGCTCGCCCTGCGCATCGGAATACACGACGTCGACCGCGGACCCGGCAACCGCCGCACGCTGCACCTTCGCTCCCAGCTTGATGTCCAGGCCCTGCTTCTTGAATTGGCGCATCGCCTCGCGCGCGATGGCCCCATCCGCGATGGGCAGGAATTGTTCCAACGCCTCGAGCACCGTGACCTCGCTGCCGAGCCGCCGCCACACGCTGCCGAGCTCCAGACCGATGACGCCCGCGCCGATCACTCCGAGGCGCGCGGGGACTGCATCGAACTCCAGCGCGTTCCAGGAATCGACGATGTAGCGTCCATCGTGCGGCACGCTCCTGAGCTGCACGGGGATCGAGCCCGACGCCAGGATCACGTGCTTCGCCTGCAGCGTCCTTTCCGTGCCGTCGGGAGCGCTCACCAGCACCTTGTTTCCGGGCAACAGGCGGCCGTGCCCTTGAATGCCCACCACGCCGTTCGCCTTGAACAAGGCCGTGATGCCGCCGGTCATGGTCTTGACCACGGCGGCGCGGCGCTTCTGCATGGCGGCGAGGTCGAGCTTCAGGTCGCCGAACTTGATGCCGTGGACGACGAATTCGTCCTTGGCGCGCTGATACAGCTCGGAGGATTCGAGCAGGGCCTTCGAGGGAATGCACCCGGCGTTCAGGCAGGTGCCGCCGAAGGCGAAGCTGCCGTCGGTGTTCTTCCACTCATCGATGCAGGCCACGCTCAACTTGTTCTGCGCCGCCCGAATCGCGGCGGGATACCCCGCGGGGCCGCTGCCGATCACGACGACATCGTATGCGTCGCTCATACGCCAAGCACCATGCGTGCCGGATCCTCGAGGCACTGCTTGACCGTCACCAGGAACTGCACGGCCTCACGGCCGTCGATGATGCGGTGATCGTAGGTGAGCGCGATGTACATCA
>Ga0209656_10000244_pt1 | contig 36553 bp, 33 predicted proteins | sample BogFormECP12_OM2_FD_188239 | JGI IMG/M metagenome (GOLD analysis project Ga0209656, IMG submission 188239) | Bog forest soil microbial communities from Calvert Island, British Columbia, Canada - ECP12_OM2 (SPAdes) (version 2) | ecosystem: Environmental > Aquatic > Freshwater > Wetlands > Bog ...
CGCTGGCTGCTCGCGCGCGGTTGCAACGGCCTGGGCGTCCTCGGCACCACCGGCGAGGCCAACAGCCTCGGCATCGACGAGCGCATCGCGGTGCTGGAGGGGCTCATCGAGCGCGGCATCGACCCCGCCTGCCTGCTGCCGGGCACGGGCACCCCGGCGCTGACCGACACCGTGATGCTGTCGCGCCGCGCCGCGCAACTCGGGTGCCGCGGCGTGCTGGTGCTGCCGCCGTTCTTCTACAAGTCGCCGAGCGACGACGGCTTGTTCGCCTATTTCAGCGAGGTCATCAACCGCCTCGGCGACGGCCCGGCCGTCTATCTGTACCACTTTCCGCAGCAATCGGCGGTGCCGTTCTCGCTCGACCTGATCGGCCGCGTGCTGCGCGCCTTCCCCGGCCGCCTGCGCGGCATCAAGGACAGCAGCGGCGACTGGGCCAACACGCACGCGATGATCACCGCCTTCGGGGCGGACGGGTTCGAGGTCTATCCGGCCGACGACAGCCAGTTCCACGCCGCGCTGCACGCCGGCGCGGCCGGCTGCATCACCGCGGCGGCCAATGTCGGCAGCGCGGTCAGCGCGGTGGTGTATGCCAACCGCAACACCAAGACCGGCGCGGACGCCCAGGCGATGCTGACTTCGGTGCGCCGCGCGGTGACGTCGGTGGCGCTGATCCCCGGCCTGAAGGCGCTGATCGCCCGCCACACGGGCGATCCCGCCTGGCACACGATCCGCCCGCCGCACCTGCGCCTGCCGGACGCCGACGCCGCGTGCCTGTTCGCCGCCTTCGACGCCACGGGCGCACGGCTGACCGATCCGGCCGAGGCCGCCTAAACGCCGGTTCGATATCTCCGCGACCGCGACCCATTGCCACGCGCGGGGCGGGGCGTAACCTCCCGGCCTTGCAACGACGGGGAACTGGGTCATGAAATACGTGCTGTTGGCAGGCGTTGCCTTGATCGCGCCATGCGCGCCGGCGCTGGCGCAGTCGGAGCCTCTTCTCGGTCAGATCATGATCTTTGGCGGCAATTTCTGTCCGCACGGCTGGGCGAAAGCCAACGGGGCAGACTTACAGATCTCGCAGAATGCGGCGTTGTTCTCGCTGCTGGGCACCACCTACGGCGGCAACGGCACGACCACGTTCAAGCTGCCCGACATCGCCCCGATGGAGACCAAGAAGAACGAGAACCTGACCATGTGCATCGCCCTCCAGGGCGTTTATCCCTCGCGGGACTGAGTATCGGCCTCGACACGGGCAGGGTCGCCTCGACCGATCCGGCGCCGACATCAGCTGCAACCAGAGCGCGTGCTGCGGCGCAAAATTGCTTGCGGCGCTTGCGTTGCCGCAAAGCAAGGGCATTCCGGTTATGGCAGCCCGGCGCAGCCGGGGACTGCGCCGTGATTGACGAATCCGACGCCGAACGCCTTGTGTGGCCGATCATGGAAGATGGCTCTCCCGAACTCCTGACGCTTCCGGGCGGTCAGGCCCTCGTTGCTTGGCGGCGCTCCCCCCGTGCCCGCCGGGTCAGCCTGCGCATCGACCCCCGCGAGGGCTCGGTCGTCGTCACGCTGCCCACCCGGGCCAGCCGCGGCGCCGGCATGGCGCTTCTGATCGATCACGCCGACTGGGTATCCGACCGTCTGGCCGCGTTGCCCGACGCCCTGCCGTTCGCGGACGGCGTGGAGGTACCGCTGTGCGCCGTGCCCCACCGCATCCGCCACCGCCCCGACGCGCGCGGCGGCGCCTGGGTCGAAGAGGGCGAGATCCACGTGACCGGCCGGCTGGAGTTTCTGCCCCGCCGGGTCCGCGACCTCCTGCGCGCCGAGGCACATCGCCGTCTGACCCAGCTGACCGCCGAGAAGGCCGCCCAGGTCGGCCGACCCGTCAAGCGGGTGACGGTGAAGGACACCTCCAGCCGCTGGGGCAGTTGCGCGCCCGACGGCGCGATCGCGTTCAGCTGGCGGCTCGTGATGGCGCCGGAGTTCGTGCAGGATTACGTCGCCGGCCACGAAGCCGCGCATTTGCGCCACATGAACCACGGCAAGCGGTTCTGGGCGCTGGTCGACAAGCTCACCGCGCACCGCACCGAGGCGATCGCCTGGCTGCACGAGAACGGCTCGGCCCTGCTGCGGATCGGCTGACGGGCTACCCGTAGTACCGCGCGACCACCGCCTCGACGCTCCCGACGAGCGACGCGATCGGAAAAGCGCCGAGTAGCCCCAGCGCCAGCAGCGCCGGGGTCCGCAAGCGCGCACCCGCGGACGCATTCGAGGGTGGCAGCAGGCAGGGCAGGAACAGCAGGATCGGGATGAAGTAGCGGCCCTGGATGCCCTCGACCCACGGGAAACCGACCGGTACCATGGGCGACACGAAGGCCATCCAGCCGAGGCACCCGCTCCAGACCACCGCCACGCCGGCGAGACGCACGCGCAGCCGCATCGCGGGGACGGCCAGCAGCACCAGGGCGAGCGGCGCGAGGGGAGGGCGGTCCACCGCCAGCAGCAGCAACGCCAGGGCACACGCCGCGAAGCCGCGCGGGTGCAGGCGGCGCTCGCTGCGGATCGCCGATGCCGCCAGTGCCGCCGCCAGCGCCGCGCAGCCGATGGCCGGCCCGTCGTGCGAGACCGACGCCATCTGCGCCAGCGTCGCCGGCAGGCAGAGCACCACGAACGCTCACGGCGCCACGGTCCCGGCAAGTCCGATCGCCGCCGGCTCCGAGCGCCACGCTCGCGGCACCCGAAGCGAGCCGCGCCAGCTGCAGGCTATGGACGATCGACAGATCGAGGGCCCGCGCCAGAGCCGTCGCCAAGGCTGCCGGCAGATAGAAGACCGGCGGATAGATCGCCGTGTTCGCGAAGCCTTGCGGCTGCGGCGCCGACCAGTGCAGCGCGGTCGCGGCGGGAAGCAGCGGGCCGGCCTTGCGCTCGGGGTGGAACTTCAGCGGCAACAGCGCCTCGGCCGCGCGGCCGATGTTGGGCTCGGTCAGTCCCCCGTCGATCGCGGCGCGCGGATCGGGCAGCAGCCCGCCGCGGCTGACCTGGTCGGCGCGCAGCAGATGGTTCGGCTCGTCGGGGTTCTGGAACGGCGGCATCAGGACCGCCTGACACGCCACCGCCGGCAGGCCGACGACCAGGAACCACAGCGCCGCCGCTCTCGGTACGCCGACGCGCAACAGGAGCCGGCGCACCGCCTCGCCCGCGCCACCGTCGCCTGGGGCGCGCGCCTCGACTCCCCGATCCATTTGCTTGCCCAAGCCCCCGGGGCGTTCAACGCCCGAGATAGCCGGCGGCGATGTCGTGGAACAGCCGGGCCGGCAGGCTGCCGCCGATGACGTTGCGCATCGGATGGTCATCGTCGTTGCCCAGCCACACCGCGATCACCAGCCCGTCGACGCTGCCGACGAACCACGCGTCCCGGCTGTCCTGCGTGGTGCCGGTCTTGCCGGCGACGGCATGGCCCGAGACCGCCGCTAGATGCCCGCTGCCGTCGGTCACCACGGCACGCAGCATGCGCGCCATCTCCTCGGCCTGCTCCGGCTCGATGACGCGCCCCGGCGGCGGTTTCGCGAGGGTGGCCGCGCGGCCGTCGATCTGCGCGCCCTCGATCCCGTACGGCGCCACCCGCATGCCGCCGTTGAAGAAGGCCGCATAGGCGGACGCCAGCTCCAGCACACCCACCTCGCCGGTGCCCAGCGCCAGCGACGCATTGTCCGGCAGCTTGTCGGCGATGCCGAGTCGGTGCGCCGTCGCCGCCACCGCGCGCGGCCCGCCGTTCTGCAGCAGCAGCCGCACCGAGACGGTGTTGATCGACTCCGCCAGCGCCTGCTCCAGCGTCACGTCGCCCCTGAAACGGCGGTCGAAGTTCTCCGGGCTCCAGTTGCCCACACGGATCGGCGCGTCGGTGACGACGTCGTCCGGCGTGCGTCCGTTCTCCAGTGCTGTCAGCCAGACGAACGGCTTGAACGCCGAGCCCGGCTGCCGCCGCGCCAGCACCGCGCGGTCGTACGGACTGCTGCGGTAATCCCGCCCGCCCACCATCGCGCGCACCGCACCCGTCTGCGCATCCAGCGCCACCACCGCACCCTGCCCGGCATCCGCCGCGAGGCCCGGCCCGTCCAGCGTGGCCGTCAGCGCACGCTCGGCGATCGCCTCCAGCCTAGGGTCGAGCGTCGTCCGCAGCACGGCATCGGCGTTCGGCGGTACGACGCTCGGCGCCTCGTCGGACACCCAGTCGGCGAACCAGCTCGCGGCCGACGCCGGACGCGGCGCGAACGCGATCGCGGCGCTCGCCTCCTGCGCCTGTGCGGCGGTGATGGCGCCGGTGTCCGCCATTGCCGCCAGCACCGCGCGCGCGCGCGCCGCCGCCGCGTTCGGGTCGGTGCGCGGATTGAACCGCGACGGCGCGCGCGGCAGCCCTGCCAGCACCGCCGCCTGCCACAGCGACACGTGCCGGGCGGAGATTCCGAAATACACCTTCGCCGCCGCGTCGACGCCCCACGTGCCGGCGCCGAGATAGACGCGGTTGAGCCAGATCTCGAGGATCTCGCGCTTGCTGAAGTGCTGCTCCAGCCATAGCGTCAGCAGCAGTTCCTGCACCTTGCGCCGCAGCGTGCGCGCGTTCGACAGGAACAGCGTCTTGGCGACCTGCTGCGTGATGGTCGATCCGCCCTGCACGACGTGGCCTGCGCGCAGATCGACCCACGCGGCGCGCAGCATGCCGACGATGTCGATGCCGGGATGCGACCAGAAGCGCCGGTCCTCGATCGCCACGGCGGCTTCGGGCAGGTAGGCCGGCATGTCCGACAGGCGCAGGCTGTCGCCCACCACGTCGCCGTAGGTGGCGATCACGCCGCCGCCGTGGTCCTCGATCGTCAGGCTCGGGCGGCGCGCCGCGTCGAGTGCCGATTCCGGCCGTGGCAGGTCCCAGGCGCAGACGACGACGAAGCCGCCGAGCGCCACGCCGCCCCAGATTGCGGCGATGACGGCCCAGCGGAACAGCCGCCAGCGCAGCCGGGCGCGAGGACGCGGCACGGGCGTGGCAATGGGCGGAGGCGCCGGACGCGAGGGCGGCGTCGGCGGCCAGGGCCGGTTGGCGGTGCGGTAGAGGCGCGGCACGACGCCCTGCTTAGCCGCTCGCGTCGCGTCGGGGGAATGCCGCGCTTGCCCGCCCCTGCCGGCGCCGCGACACTGAAGCGACCACACGGAGACGACGCCGATGAAGGGTACTTTCATAGACGCGAGCGACGCGCTCGCCGAGGTGTTCGCGCGCATGCGCCAGCCGGGCGATCCGCCCTGCGACGTCAACGAAGAGGCAGACGTTCCGGCCGACGCGCTGCCGACCCTGCTCGCCGGCTACGACTACGTCATCGACGACCACACCGCGCTGCCGACCGAGACGATGCGCCAGATCGCCGGGCTGAAGCATGTCGTGTTCCTCGGCACCGGCGCGCGCAGCTACATGGACCCTGAGGCGCTCGCCGCACTCGGCATCACGGTGCACACGATCAAGGGCTACGGCGACACCGCGGTCGCCGAGCACGCGATCGCGCTGATGTGGGCGGCCGCGCGCGGGCTCGCCTCGATGGACCGCGCGATGCGCGACGGCCAATGGCTGCGCACCGAAGGGGTGCAGCTCACCGGCAAGACGATCGGTCTGCTCGGCTTCGGCGGCATCGCCTCGGAGGTGGCGCGCATCGCCGGCGGCGGCGGCATGCGGGTGATCGCCTGGAACCGCACGAAGCGGACCGCGCCCGGTGTCACGTTCGTCGACCTCGACACGCTGCTCGCGGAAAGCCACGTGCTGTCGATCCACCTGCTGCTGAACGATGACACGAGAGGGTTCCTGTCGGCGCAGCGCCTCGCCCGGCTCCGCCCCGGCGCAATCCTGGTGAACACCGCGCGGGGTGCATTGGTCGACGAGGCCGCGATGATCGCCGCCCTGCGCAGCGGCCGGCTGGCGCATGCCGCGCTGGACGTGTTCGACGTCGAGCCGTTGCCCGCCGGCCAGGAGCTGACCACACTGCCCAACGTGACGCTGTCGGCGCACAGCGCCTTCCGCACGCCCGAGGCGAGCGACACGCTGATCCGCCGCGCCCTGGACATCGCCAAATCCGTGGCTAAGGGATAGCCCCACGCCCGCCTGGCGGAACGGTAGACGCAGCGGACTTAAAATCCGCGGCCAACGGCGTGGGGGTTCGAGTCCCCCGGCGGGCAGATCGCGCCTAACGCCGGCGCCAGGCCTGCGTGCGCCGGTCTACCAAGCCGCCGACGCCAACCTGGCACAGCTTCAGCATCGTCGTGGCCGCGAGGATGGTCACCGCCATCGCCGCCGCCGCCGACGCCTGACCCGCCTCGTCCATCTGCACTACCGCCACCGACGCGGGCTTGGTGTCCGGCCCGTACAGGAAGATCACCGCGGACACCGTCGTCATCGCGTTGACGAACAGATAGACCAGGATGTCGAGGATCGCCGGCAGGCAGATCGGCACGGTCACGCGCAGGAACGTCCGCCAGATCGGCACGCGCAGCGACGCGGTCACCGCCTCGAACTCGGGATCGAGCTGGCGGATCGCCGTCGTCGCCGTCAGATGGCACACCGTGTAGAAGTGCGTCATCGAGTTCAGCACCAGGATCCCCAGTGTTCCGTAGAGGAACGTCAGCGGATTCAGCGGATCGTTGAAGAACAGGATGTACGCCAAGCCCAGCACCAGCCCCGGCACCGCGAGCGGGATGGTGATGAAGAAGCGCAGGATGCCGATCAGCGGCCCCTGCTTCGGCCCGCGCTCCAGGATGTAGGCGACGACGAACACCACCGTGGTGCCGAACACCGCCGTCCAGGTGGCCATCCGCACCGACACCCAGAACGACGACCAGCCGGACCCGTCGAAGCGGGCGAAATCGTAGTTCGCCCAGGTCAGCGACAGGTTGTACGGCCAGAACTTGATCAGCGATCCCCAGATCGCCACGCCGACGATCCCCAGCAACAGGCCGGCCACGATCGCGCACAGCACCAGCAGCGGCACGTCGCGCCGCGCGCGCGGCTTGGGCACATAGGGCACCGCACGGCCGGTCAGCGACCCGGACTGCTTGCCTTGCGCCCAGCGCTCCAGCAGGAACGCGCCGACCGCGGGCAGCAGCAGCACGACGCCGACCACCGCGCCCATGTTGAAGTTGTGCAGCCCGACGACCTGTTTGTACACGTCGGTCGCCAGCACGTTGAACGAGCCGCCGATCACCTTCGGGATGCCGAAGTCGGTGACCACCAGCGTGAACACCACGACCGACGCCGATACCAGACCGAACCGTGCGCCCGGCAGCGTCACAGTGCGCAGGATGCGCGAGCGCGACGCCTTCAGCACCTCCGCCGCCTCGTACAGCCGCGCGTCGGCCATGCCGAGGGCGACGCTCAGGATCAGGAAGGCGTGCGGAAACGTGTAGAACACCTGCGCCGTCACGATGCCGCCCGGTCCGTAGATCGAGCCGCCGCCCAGCAGCCAGCGCAGCATGCCCTGGTTGCCGAACAGGTAGATCAGCGCCAGCGCCGGCAGCAACGACGGCGCGAGGACCGGGACCAGCGCGATGGCGCGCAGCAGCGGCTTGCCGGGGATGCACGACCGCATGATCGCGTAGGCGAAGGCGAACGCGGTCGGCACCACGATGATCGCCGTGATCGCCGCCGTCCACACGCTGTTCCAGATCGACGACAGCAGCGCCGGCGTCGTGACATACGAAACGTAGTTGGCGAGCCAGACGAACTCTCCATCATGGCCCTCGAAGCTGCGCAGGAACAGCATCGCGAGCGGCAGCACGAGCGCGCACAGCAGGAACAGCGTCGCCAGCCACAGGCCGATCCGCATCCGCTTCTCGTCGGCGGAGGCGACGATCCTGACCGGCGGAATGGGACCGAGTCGGGGCGCGAGAGGTGCCGCGAGCGTGTCAGCCATCGGCGGGGAAGACCATCACCCGCTCGGGAGGAATGCCGACCGGCACGCTGCTGCCCTCGGCAAGCCCATCCCGATGCACGCGATCCGACGGGATGTCGGCCGTCAGCGCCAGCGATCCCAGATCCAGGCTCAGCCGGCAGACCGGGCCGAGATACTCGATGCTGGCGACCAGCGCCTGCGGGCCGTGGACGCCGGCGGCGACATCGACATCCTCGGGCCGGATCAGCACACGCACGGCGGTGCCTTGCGTCATCGTCCGGGCCGACGCCGCCTCCAGCCGCACCCCCTTGGCATCGACCAGCCCGCCCGGCTGCACGACGGCATCGAAGGCCGAGCTGCGCCCGATGAAGTTGGCGACGAACGCGGTGCGCGGCGCGCGGTAGATCTCCTCCGGCGTGCCGATCTGCTCGATCCGGCCCTTGCTCATCACGACCAGCCGGTCGGACACCGACAGCGCCTCTTCCTGGTCGTGCGTGACCATGATCGTCGTCACGCCGAGGCGGCGCTGCAGCGCACGGATCTCGGAGCGCAGATGCAGGCGCACGATCGCGTCCAGCGCCGACAGCGGCTCGTCGAGCAGCAGCAGCCCCGGCTCCGATGCCAGCGCCCGCGCGAGTGCGACGCGCTGTTGCTGCCCGCCCGACATCTGCGCCGGATACTTCTTCGCGTGCTCGCCCAGGCCGATCAGGCCGATCAGCTCGGCCACCCGCTGCTTCCGGCGCGCAGCCGGCCACAGCGGGCCGCGCAGCCCGTAGCCGATGTTCTCCTCGACCGTCATGTTCGGGAACAGCGCGTAGGACTGGAAGACGATGCCGAAATCGCGCTGCGTCGTCGGCAGCCCGGTGATGTCCTTCCCCGCCTGGATGATGCGCCCGCTGGTCGCCGGATCGAGCCCGGCGATGGCGCGCAGCAGCGTCGTCTTGCCGCAGCCCGACGGGCCGACGAAGGAGACGAACTCGCCCGCGTCGATGGTCAGCGACACGTCCTCAAGGGCGACGAAGTCGCCGAACATCTTGCCGACCCGTTCGACGACGAGATACGGCGTGCCGGGCTGCGGCGGCACGGCGGCGGCTGCCGCGGACCGGGGTGCCGGAAGCGTTGCCGCGGTGGTTATGGCACGGCCTCCCTCAGTTCCGCGGGGCGGACTTGGTGTCGAACTTCGCGGACCACTGGGCCAGGATGTCGGCCCGCTGCGCCGCCAGCGCGTTGAAGTCGAGGTGGGCGAGCCGCTTGATGAAGTCGTCCGGGTATCCCTCGACGCTCGGCTCGACGCCGGGCAGCGCCAGCAGCGCGTAGAACTTGCCGTACAACTTGGCGGCGTCGGCGGTCACGGCGAAATCGGCCAGCCGCTGCGCCGCCTCGAGCTTGCTCGTGCCCTTGACGATCGCCGTGCCCTCGAGGTCGTAGCCCACACCGTCGGTCGGCACGATGATGTCGATCGGCGCGCCCTGGTTCTTCAGTGTCACCGCGCGCATGTCGAGCCCGATGCCGGCGGCATACTCGCCGCGCGCGGCGTTGGTGCACGGCGCGGAGCCGGAGTGCAGGTAGACGGCGATGTTGTCGTTGAGCTTCGACATGAAGTCCCACGCCTTGTCGCTGCCCATCTCGCCGATCCAGCCGGCGATCGTCAGGAAGCCCGTGCCCGACGAGTTCGGGTTCGGCATGACGATCTGGTTGCGGAACGCCGGGTTCAGCAGGTCCACCCATTGCACCGGCGTCGGCAGGTTCTTCTGCTTGGCGAGCACGGTGTTGAAGCAGATCGCCGAGGCGAAGGCGTCCATGCCCGTCCAGGTCATCGGCGACCGCTCGGAGCGGAAGTTCTCGCGCAGCTTGTCCGCACCCACCGGGGTGTAGGGCTGCAGCATGTCCTGCCCCTGCAGCTGCAGGATGCTGAACACCGACAGGCCCCAAATCACGTCGGCACGGGGATTGGCCTTCTCCGCCAGCAGGCGCGCGGTGATCACGCCGGTGCTGTCACGCACCCAGGCGATCTCGATGTCCTTCAGCGCCGCCTCGGCCGCCTGCTTGAACGGCTGCAGCTGCTCGTTCTCCAGCGCGGTATAGACGGTCAGACGGGTTCTGGTCTGGGCCAAGGCCGGCAAAGCCAGCAAGCACACGGCGAGCGTCAACAGCAGGCGGCGCATGGCGACCCCTCACGCTTTTGCGGCCGCGAAAGGTAACGCCGACGAGCTCACGCGTCCGTGAACATTCCGCGGCGGAATGATTGCAGTTCGGGTGTCGCCGACAGCCGCTCCCGGCGGGCGGCCCAAGACGCGGTCAGGCGTAGTCGCCCGCCAACCTGCTTTTCTGCTGCTTGTCGGGCCCGAAGTTCTCCGGCGAGAGCCACGCCTCGTAACCGGGCTTCAACCGTGCCCAGTCGCCGTCGGTCATCGCGAACCACGCCGAGTCCCGGTTCTGGCCCTTGACCACCATGTGCTGGCGGAACACGCCCTCGAAGGTGAAGCCGAAGCGCTGCGCGGCACGCTTGGACGGCTCGTTGAGGTTGTTGCACTTCCACTCGAAACGCCGATACCCGAGCGTGTCGAAGACGTAGCCGGCGAACAGGTAGAGCGCCTCGGTGACCACGCGGGTGCGCGCAATCGCCGGGCCCCACAAGATGTTGCCGATCTCGATGACGCCATGCTCGGGGACAATCCGCATCAGGGCCTGACGGCCCTCGGCCCGCCCGGTCTCCCGGTCGATGACCGCGAAGAACAGAGGGTCGGCGGAACCCGCCGCCTTCTCGAGCCACGCCAGCATGGCCGCGCGATCGGCCGGGGGCTCGTCAGGCAGATAGCGGAAGCGGTCCTCGGCCCCGGGCTGGCTGGCGGAGGCGAGCAGGTCCGGACCGTGCCGCACCGGATCGAGCGGCTCCAGCCGCGCGTAGCTGCCATCGAGGGTAACGCGGTCCGGGCGGGGCACGCCCTTCCAGTTGCGAAGGTCCATGTTGTCTCGTTCCCCGCAGTCTCCGCAGATCAGGCGTAGTCGCCCGCCACCGTCACGTCCTTGTGGCGATCCGACGCCACGCGATTGAGCGGCAGCGACACGATTACGGCGACCGCGATGTTCATCGCCACCGAAGACAGCGCGATGAAGCAGGGTACGGTGGTGCCGAACAGGTGCAGCGGGTAGATCGCCACCTTGAACTGGTTCTCCGCCGCCATCCAGGTACCGGTGCCGATCCCCGCCGCCCAGCCCATCAGCAGCGCCCAGCCGTTGAAGAAGCGGGTGTAGGCGCCGATCAGCACCGACGGCAGGATCTGGATGATCCAGATGCCGCCCAGAAGCTGCAGTTGCAGCGCATACGGCACGTCGATGGCGAAGACGAACAGCAGCGCGCCGACCTTGACCACCAGCGACGCTAGCTTGGCAACCTGGCTCTCCTGTGCGTCGGTGCAGGCCGGGTTGATGAACTCGCGGTAGATGTTGCGGGTGAAGATGTTGGCGGTGGCGATCGACATGATCGCGGCCGGCACCAAGGCGCCGATGGCGATCGCCGCGAACGCGATGCCCACGAACCACGACGGGAACGACGCCATGAACAGCGCCGGGATCGAGAAGTTGTTGCCGTACTGCTTGAAGCCCGCGGCGAACGTCGGGTCCTTGGACAGCCCGAGTGCGACCGCCATGAACCCCAGCAACGCCAGGAAGCCGAGCACCAGCGAATAGGCCGGCAGGATCGCGGCGTTGCGCCGGATCACCCGACCGCTCGACGAGCTCAGGATCGCCGTGAAGCTGTGCGGATACAGGAACAGCGCCAGCGCCGATCCCAGCGCCAGTGTCGCATACGCCGCGTACTGGCCGAGCGACGATCCGTCCGGCGGCGGCGGTGCGAGCAGCAGCTTGTTGACGTCGACCGCGTTGAACACCGCGCCATAGCCGCCGAGCTTGATCGGCACCACGATGATCGCCGCGAACACGGTGACGTAGATCAGCACGTCCTTGACGATCGCGATCATCGCTGGCGCGCGCAGACCGGCCGAGTAGGTGAACGCGGCCAGGATGACGAAGGCGATGATCAGCGGCACGTCGCCGGACAGGCCCGTGGTGTCGAAGCCCAGGCCGCCGATCACCACCTGCATGCCGACGAGTTGCAACGCGATGTAGGGCATCGTCGCGAAGATCCCCGTCGCCGCCACCGCCAGCGCCAGCCAGCGGTTGCCGAAGCGTCCGCGCACGAAATCGCTCGACGTCACGTAGCCGTGCCGGTGCGCCACCGCCCACAGGCGGGGGAACACGACGTACAGGATCGGATAGACCATGATCGTGTACGGCACGGCGAAGAAGCCGATCGCACCCGCGCCGAACATCAGCGCCGGCACCGCGATGAACGTGTAGGCGGTGTACAGGTCGCCGCCGAGCAGGAACCACGTGATGAGCGTGCCGAACCGCCTTCCGCCCAGCCCCCACTCATGCAGCTGCGTCAGGTCGCCGCGCTTCCACCGGCTGGCGACGAAGCCCAGCACGGTGACGAAGACGAACAGCAATACGAAGACGGTCGTCGCGACGGTGTCCATGATCCGCTCGCCCCGCCCTCAGTGCTCGATCCGGTAGACGATGCCGATGACAACCGTTCCCAGCACCACCCACAGCAACTGCCACCAGTAGAAGAACGGCACGCCGAAGATCTTCGGCTCGATCGAGTTGTAGAAGGGCACCCAGAGCACCGCCACGAACGGCGCCAGGAGCAGCAAACGCGCCCAGCTTGCGCGCGCGCCGGTCTTTTCCTTGTTGTCCATGTCGCCCTCCCGTCACACGCGACTAATAGAAAACGCGACGTGGGTAAACGGGTGAGACGGGTTGGGCCGCGTCGACGGCGGGGTCAGGCGGCGAGGCGCGGCGGCTCGTTCTGCTGCTCAGCCACCCGGTCGGCGAACTTGCGCTGCCGCCACTGTATCAGCCGCCAGCCGGCGCGCGCGGCGAGGTCGGACACGCGGCCGCGCGGCGGCAGGCCCACCGCCTTGAGCATCATCCCCGTCGCGCGCTCGACATGCGGGTAGCGGTAGAACGCCATCGCCCGCCCCATGTACGCGGCACAGCAGCGCTCGTGGTCGTAGGCCAGGCCTTCGGGCTCGTTGCTGCAATGGTAGGCGAAGGCCAGCTCGTCGTCCTCGGTCTCGCCCACCCGCCCGGCCGCGATACGCAGCCGCTTGAGCACGCTGATCTTCTCGCGCGCGAGGTAGCGGCGCATGTGGTCGTAGAACAGCTTGAAGTGGCGGTACTCGTCGCCGGCGATCAGGCGGCAGATCTCCTGCAGCGCCGGCTCGCGCGTCGCCTGGCCGAGTGCGGTGTAGTACGATGAGGTGCCGGTCTCCACCATGCAGCGCGCGATCAGCTCGCCGGTGCGCGACCCGCGGACCGAGGCGTCGACATCGATCGGCACCGAATAGCCGGTGCGGTAGCGCTCGAAGGCGGCGGGGTAGTCCCATGCCGGATCGGCCAGCGACGCCCAGCGGCCGAGCGCATCGCCGTGCTGGACCTCCTCGACGGCCCAGTTGTCGGCCGCCCGGCAGAAGTCGGGGTCATCGTGGAAGACGCGCTTCAGATAGGTCGCGTAGTCGGTGCCGTTCCGCTCGACCATGGCGGCGGCCTTGACCAGCGGCACGATCTCCGGGTCGACCTTGCTCGGGTCGAAGGCGGCCCAGGACACGTCCTCGATACGCCAGTGCTTCATCGGTCGGCCAGTTTCGGCTCCCTCCTGCCTGCCCCCCTTACGCGACAGGAGGGGCGGCGGATAATCAACGGATGGAAAATGGCACCGGTTGCCTCGCATCGGAAGCGGGAGTGCGGTACCCGCCCCACGCTGTGACCCCCCGGCCACAAAGCCCGGTCAGGTCCCTTACCCGGCCTGGGCGGCTTCCTGCATCGCCCGGGCGGACTGGATGCGGTCCATCGCCGCGTCCAGGGCCGGGACGTCGTTGCGGTCGGTCGCCGCATAGGCCGCTTCGGCGTCGGCCAGGCGGCGGTCGGCCTCCTCGCGCGAGACCTCGGCGACCGGGATCGCCTCGTTGGCCAGCACCGTGCAGCGCTCCGGCGTGATCTCGGCAAACCCGCCGGCAACGTACAGGCGTTCGGTGACGTTGTTGCCCTCGTAGATGCGGATCGTGCCACCGCGCAGCAGCACGATCATCGGGGCGTGCTGCGGCATCACGCCCAGCTCCCCCTCGGCGGCGGGGATCACCACCATGTCGACGGGGCGCGACAGCAGCAGTCGCTCGGGGCTGACGATTTCCAGGGCGATCGGCATCAGGCGGCCTGCTTGAGGCTCTCGCCCTTCGCCACCGCGTCCTCGATCGTGCCGACCATGTAGAACGCCGATTCCGGCAGGTGGTCGTATTCCCCGGCGACGATCCCCTTGAAGCTGCGCACCGTGTCGGCCACGGGGACGAAAATGCCGGGGAAGCCGGTGAACACCTCGGCGACGTGGAACGGCTGCGACAGAAAGCGCTGGATCTTGCGCGCCCGGGCGACGACCAGCTTGTCCTCCTCCGACAGCTCGTCCATGCCCAAGATGGCGATGATGTCCTGCAGGCTCTTGTACGTCTGCAGGATGCGCTGCACCTCGCGCGCCACGGCGTAATGCTCCTCGCCGACGATGCGCGGGTCGAGCGAGCGCGAGGTGGAGTCCAGCGGATCGACCGCCGGGTAGATGCCCAGCTCCGCGATCTGCCGCGACAGGACGGTGGTGGCGTCGAGGTGGGCGAAGGACGTGGCCGGCGCCGGGTCGGTCAGGTCGTCGGCCGGCACGTAGATCGCCTGCACCGAGGTGATCGACCCCTTTTTGGTGCTGGTAATGCGCTCCTGCAGCGTGCCCATGTCGGTGGCCAGCGTCGGCTGGTAGCCCACCGCCGAGGGGATGCGGCCGAGCAGCGCCGACACCTCGGCACCCGCCTGGGTGAAGCGGAAGATGTTGTCGACGAAGAACAGCACGTCCTGGCCTTCCTCGTCGCGGAAGTACTCCGCCACCGTCAGGCCCGACAGCCCGACGCGGGCGCGTGCGCCCGGCGGCTCGTTCATCTGGCCGTAGACCAGCGCCACCTTGCTGCCTTCGGTCGTGCCCTCGCCGAGCTTGATGACGCCCGCGTCGATCATCTCGTGATAGAGGTCGTTGCCTTCGCGCGTGCGCTCGCCGACGCCGGCGAACACGGACACGCCGCCATGCGCCTTGGCGATATTGTTGATCAGCTCCTGGATCAGCACGGTCTTGCCCACGCCCGCGCCGCCGAACAGGCCGACCTTGCCGCCCTTCAGGTAGGGTGCCAGCAGATCGACGACCTTGATCCCCGTGACCAGGATCTCCGTTGTCGCCGCCTGATCCTCGAAGCTCGGCGCGGGTCGGTGGATCGGATAGCTCATCGTCGCACCAATCGGCCCGCGTTCGTCGATCGGCTCGCCGATGACGTTCAGGATGCGGCCCAGCGTCTGCGGACCGACGGGCATCATGATCGGCTCGCCGGTGTCGGTCACCTCCTGCCCGCGCACCATGCCGTCGGTGCTGTCCATGGCGATGCAGCGCACCGTACGCTCGCCGAGCTCCTGGGCGACTTCGAGCACCAGCGTGCGCTCGCCGATCTTGGTATCCAGCGCGTTCTGGATGAACGGCAGGTCGCCTTCGAACTGCACGTCCACCACCGCGCCCAGCACCTGCGACACGCGGCCAACTACGTTCTTTGCCATCTTCCTGTCCTTCGCCCGGACCGCCTCAGACCGCTTCCGCGCCCGAGATGATCTCGATCAGTTCCTTGGTGATGTTCGCCTGGCGTGCGCGGTTGTAGTTCAGCGTCAGGCGCTTGATCATGTCGCCAGCGTTTCGCGTCGCGCTGTCCATCGCCGTCATGCGCGCGCCATGCTCGCCGGCCGCACTCTCCAGCAGCGCATGATAGATCTGCACCGACAGGTTCTGCGGCAGCAGGCGCGCGAGGATGGTCTCCTCGTCCGGCTCGAACTCGTAGATCGCGCGCGGGCCGGTGCCCTGCTCCTCGTTCTCGTTGGCCGGCATCGGCAGCGGGATCAGCTGCTGCTCGGTTACAATCTGGGAGATGACGGAGCGGAACCGGTTGTAGACGATGGTGACGACGTCGACCTCGCCCCGCGCCAGCATTCCGGCGACGCGCTCGCCGATCTCCTGCGCGTCGGCGAACGCGATGTTCTTGCGCCCGGCGTAGCTGATGTCATGCACGATGCGGTCGGCCATCTCGCGGCGCAGGAAGTCGCGGCCCTTGCGCCCGACCGCGATGATCTTGACCGTCTTGCCCTCGCCCTCGAGCTTGCGCGCGAGGTTGCGCGTGGCACGGCCGATGCTGGCGTTGAACGCGCCGGCCAGCCCCCGGTCCGCAGTCACGGCAATCAGCAGATGCGTGTGGTCCTTCCCCGTACCCACCAGCATCGCCGGCGCCGTCGGGCTGCCGCGCACGCTCGCGGCCAAAGCCAGCAGCATCCGCTCCATCCGGTCGGCGTAGGGCCGCCCGGCCTCCACCGCCGACTGCGCGCGGCGCAGCTTCGACGCGGCGACCATCTTCATCGCCGAGGTGATCTTCTGCGTCGATTTCACGCTGGCGATACGCCCGCGCAGGTCCTTCAGGCTGGGCATCGCGTGCGCCTCAGTTGAACGCCTTGGCGAACCCGTCGAGGAACGCGGTCAGCTTGTCCTCGGTCCCCTTCTTGATCTCGCGGTCGGTGCGAATCGCATCGAGCACGTCGCCGTGACGCGAACGCAGCTCGCTCAGCAGCTGCTGCTCGAACCGCGTCACCTTGCCGGTCTCGACATGGTCGAGGTAGCCGCGCGTGCCGGCGAAGATCGCCACCACCTGCTCCTCCACCGGCATCGGGTTGAACTGCGGCTGCTTGAGCAGCTCGGTCAGCCGCGCGCCACGCGCGAGCAGCCGCTGCGTGCTGGCGTCGAGGTCCGACGAGAACTGCGCGAACGCCGCCATCTCGCGATACTGCGCCAGCTCCAGCTTGATGCGCCCCGCGACCTGCTTCATCGCCTTGATCTGTGCGGCCGATCCCACGCGGGACACCGAGATGCCGACATTCACCGCCGGGCGGATGCCGCGGAAGAACAGCTCGGTCTCCAGGAAGATCTGGCCGTCGGTGATCGAGATCACGTTGGTCGGGATGTAGGCCGACACGTCGCCCGCCTGCGTCTCGATGACCGGCAGCGCCGTCAGCGAACCCGCGCCCATCGCGTCGGACATCTTCGCCGCGCGCTCCAGCAGGCGCGAGTGCAGGTAGAACACGTCGCCCGGATACGCCTCGCGTCCCGGCGGCCGGCGCAGCAGCAGCGACATCTGGCGATAGGCGACGGCCTGCTTGGACAGGTCGTCGTAGAAGATCACCGCATGCCGGCCGCTGTCGCGGAAATACTCGCCCATCGTGCAGCCGGCGTACGGCGCGAGGAACTGCATCGGCGCGGGCTCGGACGCGGTCGCGGCGACCACGATCGAGTACTCCATCGCGCCCCGCTCCTCGAGCGTGCGCACGAGCTGCGCGACGGTGGAGCGTTTCTGCCCGACCGCGACGTAGATGCAGTACAGCTTCTCCTTCTCGTTGCTGCCGGCATTGATCTTCTTCTGGTTGATGATCGTGTCGATGATCACCGCCGTCTTGCCGGTCTGGCGGTCGCCGATGATCAGCTCGCGCTGGCCGCGACCGATCGGGATCAGCGCGTCGATCGCCTTCAGCCCGGTCTGCATCGGCTCGTGCACCGACTTGCGCGGGATGATGCCGGGCGCCTTCACCTCGACGCGGCGGCGCTCGTCCGACACGATCGGGCCCTTGCCGTCGATCGGGTTGCCGAGCGCATCGACCACGCGGCCGAGCAGGGCCGGGCCGACCGGCACGTCCACGATGGAACCCGTGCGCTGCACCGTGTCGCCCTCGCGCACCGTGCGGTCGTCGCCGAAGATCACGATGCCGACGTTGTCGGTTTCCAGGTTCAGCGCCATGCCGCGCAGGCCCGAGCCGGGAAACTCGACCATCTCGCCCGACATCACGTTCTGCAGGCCGTAGATGCGCGCGATGCCGTCGCCGACCGACAGCACCTGACCGGTCTCGGCGACATTCGCCTCGGTGTCGAACGCCGCGATCTGCTGCCGCAGGATTTCCGAGATCTCGGCCGGGCGGATATCCATCTCAGGCAGCTCCCTTCATCGCGTACTGCAGGCGTTGCAGCCGGGATTTCAAACTTGTGTCGTACAGGCGCGCGCCGATCTTCACGACCAGGCCGCCCAGCAGGTCGGGCTCGACCAGCTCGACGATATTGACGTTGCCGTAGCCAGCCTCAATCAGGCGCGCGCGCAGGCTCTGGCGCTGCACGTCGTTCAGCGGCTGCGCGCTCGCGACCTGCGCGGTCACCACGCCGCGCTTGTCCGCGACCAGGGTCGCGAAGGCGGCAACGATCTGCGGCAGCGCGCGCAGGCGGCGGTTGTTGGCGATCACGCCCACGAAGTCGCGCACGGTCTTGCCGAAGCCCTCGGCGCCCAGCACCGCGAGTGCGGCGCGGCGGCCTTGCGTGATATCTATGAGCGGGCTTTCGATCAGCCGGCGAAAATCGGCGCTGCCGGCGATCAGGTGGCCCAACCGCTCCATTTCGCCGACGACTTCATCCAGCGCATGTCGTTCGCCGGCCAGCGCGTAGAGCGCCGCGGCATAGCGGTCGGCGAGGCCGCCGCGAGTTGATGTCGTGCCTTCCGAGGCCACCGTGTGTTCCCGAGATAAAGGCCGCGAAGGAAACGGCCAGTTTGTGCGCGGACCGGCCCGGTCCCGCCGGCCGCGGCTGGTAACACGGGGTCTGGAGGGGTGCAACACGGCGCCGTGACGGCCGACCCCTCGTGTTTTCCGCAATTGCGGTCCACGCAATCCTACAGAAACGAAACCGGATCGACGTCGACGTCGATCCGTGCCCCCCGCGGCGCCTGCACCTTCCCCAGCCACTCCCGCAGGATCGGCTGCACCGCGATATCCCGCCGCGTCTTCAGCAGCAGCCGCCGCCGATGCCGCCCGCGCAGGATCGCGAGCGGTGCCGGCGCGGGACCGAGCACCTGCACCCCGTCGGCATGCGGCGCACTCCGTCCGAGCGCGCGGGCCACCTCGTCGGCCACCCCGGCATCCCCGGCACTGACGATCAGTGCCGCCAGCCGTCCGTAGGGCGGCCAGTGCCCGGGCCGGCGGGCCGCCGCCTCGCTGGCCATGAACCCGGCGAGGTCGCCCACGCGCAGCGCCTCCATGACCGGATGGTCGGGGCTGTACGTCTGCAGCATCACGCGTCCCGGCGCCTCGGCCCGCCCGGCGCGGCCGGCCACCTGATGCAGCAGCTGAAAGGTCCGCTCCGACGCCCGCAGGTCCCCGCCCGCGAGTCCCAGGTCGGCATCGACCACGCCCACCAGCGTCAGCATCGGGAAGTGCCAGCCCTTGGCGACGATCTGCGTGCCGATGATCAGGTCAACCTCGCGCCGCTCGATGGCGGCCGCGGCCGCCGCGGCGGCGTGCGGGCCGGGCAGGGTGTCGCTCGCCATCACCAGCCGCCGCGCGTCGGGAAAGACCGCGGCCGCCTCCTCGGTGATCCGCTCCACCCCCGGCCCGACCGGCGTGAGGCTGTGGACGGCCCCGCAGGACGGGCATGCCTCCGGTGCGGGCACCGTGTGGCCGCAGTGGTGGCAGGTGAGCGCGCGGCGGACCCGGTGCTCGACCAGCCACGCCGTGCAGTTCGGGCATGCCATCCGATGCCCGCACACCCGGCACAGTGTCAGCGGCGCGTAGCCCCGGCGATTGAGGAACAGCATCGCCTGCTCGCCGCGGGCCAGCGTCTGCGCCACCGCCTCGATCAGCGGCGGCGACAGGAAACGGCCGCGGGCGGGCGGCGTTGCCCGCAGGTCGATCAGCGCGACCTCCGGCATCGCCGCCCCGGCATGCCGCGAGGCCAGCGTGATCCGGCCGTAGCGGCCGGCCTCGACATTGGCGAGGGTCTCCAGGCTGGGCGTGGCGGAGACCAGCACGGCGGGCGCCTCGGACAGCCGGGCGCGCACCACCGCCATGTCGCGCGCGTGATAGACCACCCCGTCTTCCTGCTTGAACGCGGTCTCGTGCTCCTCGTCGACGACCACCAGGCCGAGGTCGGGGAACGGCAGGAACAGCGCCGACCGCGCCCCCACCACGACGCTCGCCTTCCCCTCCGCCACCGCCCGCCAGGTGATCCGGCGCACCCTCGAGGTCAGGTCGGAGTGCCACACCGCCGGCTCGACGCCGAACCGTCGCGAAAACCGCGCCAGCCACTGCGACGACAGCGCGATCTCCGGTAGCAGCACCAGCGCCTGTCGTCCTTCGCGCAGACAGGCCGCGACCGCCTCCAGATAGACCTCGGTCTTGCCCGACCCGGTCACGCCATCCAGCAGGATCGCTTGGAACGCCCGCGCGGACACCGCCGCCCGCAGCGCGCCGGCCGCCTCCTGCTGCTGCGGGCTCAGCGTCTGGCCGGGATGCTCCGGATCGGGCCGCGCGAACGGCGCGCCCGCCACCATCGGCGCCGGATGCAACAGCCCGGCCTTCGCCATCCCCCGCACCACGCCTTCGCCCACCCCGGCCGTCTGCGCCAGCTCACGCGTGGTGTGCGGCTCGCCGGCGGCGGCTTCGAGCACATGGCGCCTCGCCTCGGTCAGCCGGACGTCGGGCCGCGTCTCGGCCGCGACCCAGCCATGCAGAGTCCGCTCGGCGGCTGGCACGCGCAGCGCCATCGCCAGCACCTCGCCGGGCGGCGCGAGCGTATAGCCGGCCACCCAGTCGACGAACCGCCGGCTCGCCTCGGGCAACGGCGGCGTGTCGAGCATGCCGGCAACCGGTTTCAAACGAGACGCCGCGACTGTTGCATCGGGCGGACCGTCCCACACCACGCCGACCTCCTGCCGGCGATTGAGCGGCACCAGCACGACGTCCCCCGGTTTCAGCGCAAGACCGGGCGTCACCGCGTAATCCAGCGGTCCTGCAAAGGGGTAACAAAGCATCACCGGGACGCGAAGCGGTGTCGCATCGCCGCCCGAATCTGTATGCTCCTTCCCCATGAGTGCCGCCGTGATGATCGCGCCGCCCGGCGGGTGCAAGCACGCATGAGTGCCACCACCCGCAAGCTCGACGACGAGGCCGAGGCCGTCGCCGCGTTCCTGCGCGCGCATCCGCACTTTCTCGCCGAGCGCCCGGACCTCTACCGCGCGCTGATCCCGCCGGTGCGGGTGCATGGGGAGACGCTCGCCGACCACATGGCGGCGATGATCCAGGCCGAGCGCGCCCAGTCGGCCGTGCTGGCCGAGCGCGCCGACGGCGTGCTGGCGGCCGGACGCGCCGCGGCGGGCATGGCCGCACGGGTGCAGGAGGCGGTGCTGCGGCTGATCGCGTCGTCCGACCCGATCGACTGCATCACCGCGGAGATGCCAAGCCTGCTCGCGCTCGACGCGGTGGCGCTGTGCACCGAGTTCCCGCTGCACGGCGCCCACCGCCTGCCGCGCGGCGCGGTCTCCGCGCTGATGGGATCCCGCGATGTGCTGTTCCGCGATGCGCCCACCGACATGGCCATGCTGTACGGCGAGGCCGCCGCCCTGGCGCAGCGCGACGCGCTGGTCCGCGTGCCGGCGGACTCGGGTGCGGCGCTGCTAGCGCTGGCCTCGCGCGGCGGCGCCTCGCTGGACCGCAGCCAGGGCGCGGGCGCGCTGAGCTTCCTCGGCCGCGCCGCCGCTGTCGCCCTGGAGCGCCTGGGATGACGGCCGAGCAGGCCCGCGAGGGTTTTCTCGCGTGGCTGGCCGAACAACGCCGCAGCCCGCCGACGACAATCGAGGCCTATGGCCACGACCTTACCGGCTTCCTCGGCTTCCTCACCGGCCATTGCGCTGCCGAACCGGACCTCGCCGCGCTGGGCGCCTTGCGCCCAGCCGACATCCGCGCCTGGCTCTCGCACGAGGCCGCCGAAGGCCGTGGCAACGCGACGCGGGCACGTCGGCTTTCCGCGGTCCGCAGCTTCTTCCGCTGGCTCGCCCGCCACCACGACGTTCCCGGCGTCGCGCTGACGCTGATCGCCACCCCGAAACGCCGCCCGCCAGTCCCGAAGGCGCTCACGCCCGCGGATGCACGGTCCGCCGCCTGCGACATCGGCGAGGTGTCCGACCGCGCGATGGTGCAGGCGCGCGACACCGCGCTTCTGACATTGCTATACGGCTGCGGCCTGCGCATCGCCGAGGCGCTATCGCTCGACGTACGCGACGCGCCTCGCACGGGTGCGCCGCTGCGCGTGCGCGGCAAGGGCGGCAAGACGCGCGAGGTGCCGGTCCTGCCGGTAGTCGCGTCCGCGATCGACGCGTGGTTGCGTTTGTATCCGTTCGCGACGCCCGATGCGCCGCTGTTCGTCGGCGTGCGCGGCGGGCGGCTGGATCCGGCGGTCGCGCAACGTGCGCTGCGGCATTTCCGCCGCCTCAACGGCCTGCCCGAGCACGCGACACCGCACGCGCTCCGCCACTCGTTCGCAACGCACCTGCTCGCGGGCGGCGCCGACCTGCGCGCGATCCAGGAACTGCTCGGCCACGCGAGCCTGTCGACCACGCAGCGCTACACGTCGGTCGATTCCGACCGCCTGATGGCGGTCTGGCGCGCGTCGCACCCGAGGGCGGAGTGACATGATCCTGCGCGGATGGCGTGGACGCGCATCCAGGCTGCGCGCCGACGCGTACCCCGCGCACTTCCGCACCTCGGTGCTGCCCGAACTCCGTCGTCTGCCTGGATTCCGCGGAGCGATTCTCAGCCAGCGCGAGAGCGGCGACACGATCGAGTTTCTGGTTCTGACGCGCTGGGACTCGATTGATGCCATTGCCCGCTTCGCCGGCAGCGACATCGGCAACGCGGTGGTCGAACCCGGCGCGGTGGGCGCCCTGCTCGACTTCGACACTACTGTCCAGCACTACGAGGTGATTGAGGAGGTCCGCCCGGAGTAAACTCCGTCACGACGTCGCTCGCCGCCACGCTCTTTGACAACCTCGTCCGACCAAGCCGCCCTCGCCGGGTCAGTGCGCGAACAGCACTGCCCGCAGCGCGAACGCCACCCCGCCGGTCACCGCCACCCCGGCCAAGTACAGCCCGAAGAACCACAGCAGCCGACGGCTCAATGGTAGTGGTCCCCGGCACGTACCTTGCCGCGGAACGTCCAGTAGGCGAACGCGGTGTAGCAAAGGATCATCGGAATCAGCACCGCCGCGCCCACCAGCAGGAACAGCTGGCTGTCGCGCGGCGAGGCGACGTCCCAGATCGTCAGCGACGGCGGCACCATGTACGGATAGATGCTGATTCCCAGGCCCGCGTAGCAGAGCACGAACAGCGCCTGCACCCACAGGAACGGCGCGTAGTCGCGGCTCCCGTGCAGATCGCGCCAGAACATCAGCGCGATGATCAGCACCAGCGCCGGCACCGGGCTGACCAGCACGATGTTCGGGAAGCTGAACCAGCGGATCATGAAGCCCTCGTTCAGGAACGGCGTCCACGCGCTGACGGCGACGATCCCGGCGAGCATCGCGAACAGTAGCACGCGCGCATGCCGACGCACACGTGCCTGCAGCACGCCCTCGGTGCGCCACACCAGCCACGCTGCACCCTGGAGCGCATAGGCGCACACCACGGCGACCGCGCACAGCACGCTGAATGGCGTCAGCCAGTCCCACCAGCCGCCCGTGTAGTGCCGGCCGTAGACCTTGATCCCCTGCAGCAAGCCGCCGAGCGTCAGCCCCTGGCAGAGGGCCGCGACCAGCGAGCCGCCGAAGAACGCCATGTCCCACCAGTACCGCCCGCGCCTGGACCGTGCGCGGAAGCGGAACTCGAACCCGACGCCACGGAACACCAGCGCGAGCAGCATGCCGATGATCGTCGGATACATCGCCGGCATGATCGTCGCGTAGGCGAGCGGGAAGACCGCGAACAGCCCGCCGCCGCCCAGCACCAGCCACGTCTCGTTGCCGTCCCACACGGGCGCGATGGAGTTGACCATCACGTCGCGGTCCTCCGCCTCCGTCTCGACGGCGAACAGGATGCCGATGCCGAGGTCGAAGCCGTCCAGCAGCACATAGGCGAGCACCGCGACCGCGATCAGCACGGCCCAGATGAAAGCGATCGTGTCGGACACTTCCATCGCACTACTCCGCCGGCTGCGGATGCGTCGGGTCGGCGACGCCGTCGTCCAGCGACGGCAGCGGCGTGATGCCGGCCGTGCGGACGGGCACGCCCTTGGGCGGCCCCGACTCGCCCACGCTCGGCGGCCGCATGATCAGGCGCGCCATGAACGTGAAGCCGGAGCCGAACACGATCAGGTACACGATCGCGAAGGCGGCCAGCGACGTCGCGATGCCGGGCAGCCCGATCGGCGAGTGGCTGTCGTCGGTGCGCAGCAGGCCATAGACGGTGTAGGGCTGCCGGCCGACCTCGGTGACGACCCACCCGCACAGCAGCGCGATGAATCCGGCCGGCAGCATGAACGTCATCACCCGCTGCAGCCAGCGCGTGTCGTACAGGCGGCCGCGGACCCGGTAGTACAGGCTGGTCAGACCGAGGGCGGCCATCAGGAAGCCGATGCCGACCATGATGCGGAAGGCGAAGAAGACGAGCGGCGAGTATGGCCGCTCCTCCGGCGGGAACTCGGCCAGGCCTTTGATCGACCCGTTCCAGGTGTGCGTCAGAATGAGCGCGCCCAGATGCGGGATCGAGATCTCGTAGTCGGTGCGCTCCTGCTGCATGTTCGGCCAGCCGAACAGGATCAGCGGCTGGCCCGGCTCGCTGTGCCAGTCGCCCTCCAGTGCCGCGATCTTGGCGGGCTGGTGCTCCAGCGTGTTCAGCCCGTGCTGATCGCCCGCCACGAGCTGCACCGGTGCGACGATCGTCGCCATCCACATCGCCATCGAGAACATGAGCCGGGCTGCCTGGTTCTGCCGGTCCTGCAGCAAGTGCCACGCCCCCACGGCGCCGACCACGAACGCGACGCTCAGGTACGACGCCAGCACCATGTGCGCGAAGCGGTACGGGAAGGACGGGTTGAAGATGACGTGGAACCAGCTGTCCGGCAGGAACTCGCCGTTCGGCGCGACCGTGTAGCCGGAAGGCGTCTGCATCCAGGAATTCACCGACAGGATCCAGAACGCGGAGATCAGCGTTCCCACCGCGACCAGGCAGGTCGCCAGAAAGTGCAGCCGCGGGCCGACGCGGTTGAGGCCGAACAGCATCACGCCGAGGAACCCGGCTTCGAGGAAGAACGCCGTCAGCACCTCGTAGCCCATGAGCGGGCCGACCACCGGACCCGCCTTGTCGGCGAACTGGCCCCAGTTGGTGCCGAACTCGTACGACATCACCAGCCCGGAGACGACGCCCATGGCGAAGCTGATGGCGAACACCTTCAGCCAGTACTGGAAGACGTCGAGATAGACCTGCCGCTTGGTGCGCAGCCACAGCGCCTCCAGCACCATCAGGTAGCTGGCCAGCCCGATCGAAAACGCGGGCAGCACGATGTGGAAGCCCACGGTGAAAGCGAACTGCAAGCGGGCGAGGAAAACCGCCGGGTCGCCGATCTGCATGACCGCCTCCTTCGTCGCGACAACGGCGATATGGGCGCAGCAACGCGTCCGGGCAGACCATGCCCGGATTGCATCTAAGGCAGGTTCAGCGCGGGCACTCTAACCAGCGGAAAGCGATCGAGCATCAGGATTCCATCCTTCAGCGTCACGGGCACATCGGCCGAGCGGATGTCGGAATTGTCGCTGGCCTGCGAGACGACGGACAGCACCGCGCGCGCGCTCAAGGCGGCGCCCGCGCCGATCACATGTGCGCGCGTCAGCGAGTCGATCGCCGCGCTGTAGTCCACCACTTGCGCGTCGCCGCTCCCGGACGGCTGCAACCCAGCGTCGAGCGTCATCGACCCCCGCCCGTGCAGCGCGAGCGTGCCCCACCCGAGCACGATGCGGGTGATGTCGAGCCGCCCGCCGGCGTCGCGCCACTGACGCGCGCGCTGCGCCGGATCGCCGGGCGGCGGCACCGGACCGGTCAGCAACGCCTCGATGACCACCGACGGCATGCGGTCGCCGAACGCGGCGCCGAGCGGGGCGACGGCGTCGGGCCGGACGCTGACGGACTCGGCGGCGATGACGGCGGCGAAGGCGGGCTCCTTCGCGTTTGCATCGGCGGTCGCCCGGAGATGGGCCGAGAGCAGCTCCACGCCGAACCCGGTCGCATCCGCGTCCGCGCCCTTCTTGCCCTCGATACCGGACCCTCGCACCTCGACCTCCGACGTCGGTCCCGGCTCGTTGAGCGGCACCGACACGGTCAGCCGGTCCGCCTCGTACGGGATCGCCGGCCCGTCGCCGAACCGGAGCGACTGCGCCCCGTCGGGCTCGATGCGCAGGTGGGTCGGCGAGAACAGGTCGACGCTCAGGCTGGCCTTGTCGGCGTGCCACGACACGCCGACCGGCAGCGTCGCGCCGGTCGCCGAGAGCGTAACGTCCGGCATCGTCAGGGTCGCCGAGAGCGGCCACCCGCCCGCGACCGGCTTGCCGGCGCGGATCGTCCAGCCCGCGCGGGTCCGCGCCGCCGCCCAGTCGTCGAAGCCAGTCTGCAACCTGTCGACGGCGACGCGCCAGTAGGCGAACTCCCCCACGAGCGCGACGGCGAAGATCAGCAGCAGGGCGGTCGAGACGCGCTTCATGGGCTCCGGAGACGCCAGCAGGGCGGCGGCTTATACGCCCTCCGCCGCCCGGCCCGAAGCCGTCTCGCGCATGCCAGACGCATGTCATCCCCATCCTGCACAAACGCCGCGCCGCACGCACTATCACATCATTTTCCCGCTCTAAATCAGGCGATTATGACATCAAGCTGCTGTAACCTTAAAAGTGCGGAAGGTCCGAACACACAGTTTCGTCCACAGGTGGGATCTGCAAATTCGCCACAAGCTGTGCCATGAACTCCGGTCTCGGGAGGCTGGCCGGGATGGGCTTGCCGATCCTGATCCGGACGGTGCCCGGGTATTTGCGAAACGCCCGCCGCGCCCAGAGGCGGCCTGAATCGGTCGCGACCGGCACCACCGCCGCGCCCGTCCGCGACGCGAGCAGCGCAATCCCCGGCTGCAGCGCCACCGGCGTCTCGTGCGGCACCCGCGTGCCCTCCGGGAAGATCACCACCTGCCGCCCGGCGTCCAGCGCCGCCGCGACATCGGCGGCCAGGCGGCGCAGGGCCGCGGGGCCGGCGGCGCGCTCGACCGGGATCATCCCGGCCAGCGGCATCAGCGGACCGAGCAGCGGGATGCGCACCAGCTCGGCCTTCACGACATAGGCGCAGCTCGGCACAAGCAGCAGCCAGACGAAGGTGTCAAAGGCGGATTCGTGGCGCGAGGCGATCAGCGCGGCGCCCGCGGGCAGGTTCTCCCTCCCCTCGACCACCCAACGAATGCCGCAGATGACCCGCGCCCCCCACAGCGTCGTGCGGCCCCACAGCGTTGCCACCCATAGCGCACGGGACGGCGCGAACAGCCGCACGGCGATCCCCGGGATCAGCAGCAGGATCGTCGCGGCGTAGAAGAACGCGTTGAACACCGCCGAACGCAGCCAAATCATCCGGCCGGCCGGTCCGACAGGCCGAGCGTGGCGGCGAGCCACTTGGTGTATTCCTCTGCCAGCAGGCGGAGCGTGCCGGCATCCCGCAGGCCCCCCGGCCCCTGCATCGCCGGCGGCACCACCGTGAACGGATACAGCCGCACGCCGGGCAGCGCTCGTCCCAGCTCGGTCAGCGCGCGCGGCATGTGGTAGCCGGCGGTGACGACGATCAGCGAATGGATGTCGTTGGCCCGCACCCAGGCCGCCGTCTCCTCGGCGTTGCCATGGGTGTCGCGCGCCGCCCGCCCCAGGGTCACGCGGCCCGCGAGTGCGCCCGGAGCGATGCCGGCCAGACGGGCGATCTCGGCGAGGTCCGCACCGCCGCCGATGCCCGACAGCAGCACCCGCTCCGCACGCCCCTGCTCCAGCAGGTGCAGCGCCGTCTCGACCCGGTCGGCGCCCCCCGTCAGGGCGACGATGCCGTCGGCGCGGGCGGGCGGCTCGGCGTGACGGTTGGCAGTGTAGATGAACCACGCAAGGCCCAGAGCCCACGCGGCGGCGGCGATCGTCAATCCGCCCGCGACGGCGCGCACGACCCTCATCGCAGACGCCTCAGCCAGCGCCGGACGGTGACCTGCGCCGTCGCCCAGCCGATTGCGCCTGCGAGCACCGGCAACGCCGGCAGGGTCCCGATCAGTGCCGAGGGCGCCGAGGTGCCTTCGCCGCCGCGGGCGAACGGGGCGGCCAGATGCGCGAGCTCGAACAGCAGCGGCACGCCGGCCAGCGCGCCGAAGACCCCGCCCCAGCCGGCCAGGCGCATGGCACGCGTCGCGAAGCGGCCGGCGATGTAGCCGTCGGTGGCGCCGAGGCCGTGGATGATCTCGACCGCCGCGCGCCGCGCCACCAGTCCCGCCCGCGTCGCCACCGCGACGACCGCGACCGCAACCGCAGCGACGACGAGCAACGCCAGGGCCGCGAGCGCCTGCAGGCTGCGCGCGAGAGCCGTCAGCCGGGCCAGCCACGGCCCGTGGTTCTCGACCAGCGTGCCGGGGGCGATCGAGTCGAGCTTGCCGGCCAGATCCGGCGGCAGGTCCCGGCCGTCGCGCAGCCGCGCCTCGATCACCGAGGGCAGCGGCAGCGACAGGCGCTCCACACCGGTGCCGAGCCACGGGGCCAGCAGGTCGCCCAGCTGGTCGTCGCTCAGCAGGTTCGCCTCGGCGATCGCGGGCGTGTCGCGCAAGGCGGCGAGCACCGCCGATGCCCGCGCCGCCTGCGCGTCGGCCGCCTGCGCGTGCGGCACCTGCACAGTCAGCGCCGAGCCCGCGCCATGCCGCCATTCCCGCGCGAGGTTGGCGGCGCCCACCGCGCCGGACAGCGCGAGCAGTGCGAGGAACGACATCGCCGCCACCAGGAACGGCAGGATGCGGTCGGCCATCGCGGTGCGCAGGCCGAACTCGTCGAACCCCGCCGGACGCAGGCGGCGGGCGTGGCGCTGGCGCTGGCGTTCGACCAGCCGGCTCACGACGCGGACCGCCGCTCGTGGATACGGCCGTCGACCAGCCGCAGGGCCGGCGCGGGATGCCGCGCAACCATCGCGTCGTTGTGGGTGGCGACGATGACGGTCGTCCCCAGCCGGTTCATCTCCTTGAACAGCGCCATCAGCCGTTCGGCCTGCGTCTCGTCGAGGTTGCCGGTCGGCTCGTCGGCGATCAGCAGGGTGGGACGGGCGATCACGGCGCGCGCGATCGCTGTGCGCTGCTGCTCGCCGCCGGACAGCGCGTTGGGGCGCGCGTCGCTGCGGCCCGAGAGGCCGACCCAGCGCAACATCTCCAGCACGTCCGCCCGGATCTGGCCTTCGGGGCGGCCGGCGATGCGCAGCGGCAGGGCGACGTTGTCGTAGACCGACAGATGCCCGAGCAGGCGGAAGTCCTGGTACACGACGCCGATGCGCCGGCGCAGCGCGGCGAGCGTGCCGCGGCTGGCGGATGAAACGTCGCTGCCCAGCACGCGCAGCCGCCCCTGTGTCGGACGCAACGACAGGCCGAGCAGGCGCATCAGCGTCGTCTTGCCGGCGCCCGACGGGCCGAGCAGCCAGCGGAACGAGCCCTGCGGCACGATCAGCGTGAGGTCGCGCAGCACCTCGCGGCTGCCGGCGGACGCGCCGGCCGGGCCATAACGAAGTGCCACGTTCTCGAACTCGATCACATCAGGCCTGCCGTTGCGGCTCGCTCGTTCTTCGGGGCGCGGCACGACGCGACTCGGGCGGCGCCGACCTCGTCCATATTCCCATGCCGGAAGCCGGGCGGGGAACCGGGTTCTGCGCCGCGGCCGGCGAGCACGACATTGCGCGCCGGCTTGAGTGCGACCTAGATACCGGTCGTTGTTCGGCCGCCGGGGTTCTGGCCGAGGAGACCCGATGCGGATCGCCTGTCCGAATTGCAGCGCCGAATACGAAGTGCCGCCAGCGATGATCGGCGCCGGCAAGAGCGTCCGCTGCGCGCGGTGCCGGACCGTCTGGTATGTCGGTGGTTCGCAAACGCCCGCCACCCCGCCGCCTTCCGCGGCGACAGCGGCCGGAGCCGCCCACCCCGCCCCGACTGTCGCCCCAATGGCCATCCCAATTGCCGTCCCCGCACCCGTCGCGTCCCCTGCTGTCGTCCCCCCAACCGTTGCGGTTGAGGCCGAGCACCCGGCGGCAGCCGAATCGCCCGCACCGCCACCGTCGCCCGAGCCGGTGGCGCCGCCGGCTCCGCCGTTGCCCGAACCGATGGCCATCGCTGCGACGACCGAGCTGGTGCCGATCTCCCGCGGCGAGCTGGCAGGCGAAGCCGAGGTAGCTCCGCCGGACGACACCGCGATGGCGGACCTGATGAGCGAGGTGCGGGGACGGCGGCGGCGAATGGCGCCGGTACTGGCTGCCTGGGTCCTGAGCCTCGCCGTCGTCGGGGGCGGCCTCGCTGCGGCCTATAAGTACCGCGGAGACGTCATGGACGCGTGGCCCGCGAGCCAGCGGGTGTATGCGGCGCTCGGGATCGCACGTTAGTCCTTTTGCGTAACGGTTGCGTACGCCGCGAGGCTCAGTGCCGGAAGTGGCGCATGCCGGTGAGCACCATCGCCACGCCCGCGGCATCGGCGGCGGCAATCACCTCGGCGTCGCGCATCGAACCGCCCGGCTGGATGACCGCGGTCGCACCGGCCGCGATCGCGGCCTCCAGCCCGTCGGCGAAGGGGAAGAACGCGTCGGAGGCCACAACGCTGCCGCGCGTCAGCGGGGCGTCCAGGCCGGCGACCTTCGCCGCCTCCGCCGCCTTCCATGCGGCGATCCGGGCGCTGTCCACCCGGCTCATCTGCCCGGCGCCGATGCCGACGGACGCCGCGTCCTTGGCATAGACGATGGCGTTCGACTTGACGTGCTTGCACAGGCGGAAGGCGAAGATCAGATCGGCCAGCTCCGCCGCGGTCGGCGCGCGTTTGGTCACCACATTCAGCGACGATGCGTCGGTCCGGCCGGCGTCGCGCGTCTGCGCGAGGAAGCCGCCGGCCACACTGCGGAACGACAGGCCGGGTGCGGCCGAGTCCGGCACGCCGCCGGTCAGCAGCAGGCGCAGGTTCTTCTTGCGGGCGAGCACCGCCTTCGCGGCGTCGTCCGCATCGGGGACGATGATCGCCTCGGTGAAGATCGCGGCAATGCGCTCGGCCGTCGGCGCGTCGAGTGTGCGGTTCAGCGCGACGATGCCGCCGAAGGCCGAGACCGGGTCGCAGCACAACGCCCGCTCCCACGCCGTCGGCAGGTCGTCTGCACTCGCGGCCCCGCAGGGGTTGGCGTGCTTGACGATCACCACGGTGGGGGCGTCGAACTCGGCGACGCATTCGAACGCGGCGTCGGCGTCGTTGATGTTGTTGTAGGACAGCTCCTTGCCCTGCACCTGCGTGGCCGTGGCGACGCCCGCGCGGTCGCCGGTGACGTAGAAGGCGGCCGACTGGTGCGGGTTTTCGCCGTAGCGGAGGCGCTGGCGCAGGCGGCCGGCGATGGCGACGCGGTCGGGCAGCGCGTCGCCGGCGAACCACGCAGCGATGGCGGCGTCGTAGGCGGCGGTCCTCGCATATGCCTCGCCGGCCAAGCGGCGGCGCAGCTCGAGCGTGGTGCCGCCGTACGCGGCAATCTCCTCGGCGATGGCCGCATAGTGCGAGGGTTCCGTGGCAACCACGACGAAGTCGTGGTTCTTCGCCGCCGCGCGGATCAACGCAGGGCCGCCGATGTCGATGTTCTCGATGCAGTCGGCTTGCGATGCGCCCGCGGCGACCGTGCGCTCGAACGGATAGAGGTTGACGCACACGAGGTCGATCGGCGCGATGCCGTGCGCCGTCAGCTGCGCCTGATGCGCCGGATCGTCGCGCCGGCCGAGGATGCCGCCGTGCACCTGCGGCACCAGCGTCTTCACCCGCCCGTCGAGGATTTCCGGGAAGCCGCTGAGCGTGGCGGCGTCGACCACCGGCAGTCCGGCCGCGCGCAGCGCCGCGGCGGTGCCGCCGGTGGAGACGACCTCCGCACCCGCGCGCACCAGTGCCTCGACGAACGGGACCAGCCCGTCCTTGTCGGAAACGGACACCAGCGCGCGGCGGATCGGAACGATGTCACTCATGGCGGCGGCGGATGCGCCGACAGGCCGAGGGCGTCAAGCGTGCGCGCCAGCACGGCCGATTCGTCATACAGGTCGAGCGCACGCCTGCGGCCGGCTTCGCCCATGCGCGTGCGCAACGCGGGGTCGGTGGCAAGGCGCGACAGGGCGATCGCGAGCGGGGGAACCGTCGCGGGCGGCACCAGCAGGCCGGTCTCGTTGTCGACGATCTGTTCGCGCGGGCCGCGGATGTCGGTGGCGACGACCGGGAGTGCGGTCAGCATCGCCTCGATCACCGACATCGGCAGGCCCTCGAAGTGGCTCGGCAGGGCGAAGATCTCGGCGGCGGCGAGCAAGGCGGGGACGTCCTCGCGGTAGCCGAGCAGGCGGAGGCGCTCGCCGAGGCCCGCCGCGCGCAGGGCGGCGGCGATGTCGGGGCCGCGGTCGCTCGGCAGGCGATCGCCGACCACCCACAGCTCGGCGTCGATGTCGCGCAGCGCGTGGGCGAGTTCGATCAGGCCCTTGTGCCGCACCAGACGGGAGACGGCGATCACGACGACTCGGTCGGACGCCACGCCGAGCGCGGCGCGGATGTGCTCGCGGGCGGTCGCGTCGGGGTGGAAACGCGCGGGATCGCGCCCGTTCAGGACGGCGATCGGGGCGCCTGCGATGTGCAGGCGGCTGGCGTCCCGCGCTTCTTCCGCCGAGACGGTAAGGAAGGTCGTCGTCACCCGGCCGGCCAGGAACTCCATGGCGAACGACGCGAACCGGCGCGGCCATGGCCCCGGCTGATTGAACAGGAAGCCGTGGCACGTATAGGCGATGCGGGGCACGCCGGCGCGCCACGCCGCCATGCGGGCGACGAAGCCGCTGATCGGCATGTGCGCGTGAACCAGGTCGGGGCGTTCGGCGCGGAACAGATGCACGAGCGCGCGATAGGCGCGCCACGCCGCGACCGGCGACAGGCTGCGCATCGGCGGCAAGGCGACGACGCGAAATCCCTCGACGCGCGCCGGGGCGAGCAGCGGACCCTCGGCGCAGGCGCCTATCACCTCGTGGCCGGCATCGCGCGCGGCGCGCATCAGCGGCAGCACGAAGTGGCGTAGCGAGAAATCGACGTTGATGACTTCGACGACCTTCACGACCGTGGCGATAGCCGGACGTCGCGCGCCCCGGCAAACTGCGGGGCGGCGCGCGACGCGCCTCGCCCGAGCCATTTCCGTTCCCCCGCGTAGGCGATCCGGGTAGACTTCGGCGGCCACTGGGTCAGAACCCGTGATCCGCCCAGATACGCGCTACGCCCGGAGCGGAGACGTCCACATCGCCTACCAGGTCGTCGGCGATGGACCGATCGACGTCGTCTTCGTCCAGGGCTTCATCTCGAACCTGGAGACGCAGTGGGAGGAACCCGGCCTCACCCACCTGTTCAACCGCCTCGCCAGCTTCTCCCGGCTGATCATCTTCGACAAACGCGGCTCCGGACTGTCCGACCGGGTCACCAATATGCCCGACCTCGAGACGCGCATGGACGACGTGCGCGCGGTCATGGATGCCGCCGGCTCTCGCCAGGCGGTGCTGCTGGGCGCCTCCGAGGGCGGCCCGATGTCGATCCTGTTCGCGGCCACCTATCCGCAACGCACGCGCGCCCTCGTCCTCTACGGCGCCTATGCTCATTTCCATTCCTGCGTGCTCTCCCAGGAGCAGGTCGAGGCCTTCATCGCGGTGGCCGAGTCGAGCTGGGGCGACGGCAGCACGCTGAAGAGCTTCTGTCCGAACCTCGTCGGCAACGAACGCTTCCGCGCGTGGTGGGCCCGCTTCGAGCGGCTCGGGACTAGCCCGGCTGGTGCGATCGCGCTGGCGCGGATGAACAGCCAGATCGACGTCCGCGGCGTCCTCTCGGCGGTTCGCGTTCCGACGCTCGTCATCCACCGCGACCAGGATGCGCGTGTGCGGCCGGAGGCGGGGCGCTATCTCGCGCGCAATATCGCCGGCGCGAAGCACGTGGAGGTCCCCGGCGTCGATCATCCGATCTGGGTCGGCGAGACCGACCGGGTCGTCGACGAGATCGAGGAGTTTCTCACCGGCGCGCGTCCGGTTCCCGAATCGAACACCGTGCTCGCGACGGTGCTCTGCGCCGACCTCGCGGACGCGGGCCGCGCCGGACGCGACCGCCCGCACTCCTGGCTCGAGCAGCTGCACGAGTTCCGCGAGCAGATCGCGGCCAACCTGCGGCAGCATCGCGGCCATGAGCTGCGGCCGCGGCCGGACGGAACGACCGCGATCTTCGACGGCCCGGTCCGCGCGCTGCGCTGCGCGCTCGCGCTGCGGGCAGCGGCGGCGCAGGCCGGCATCCTGCTGCACGCGGGCGTGCATACCGGCGAGGTGGAGATCGCCGGCGACGATGTCGGCGGCCCGGCGATCCGGCTGTCGGTGCGGATCGCCTCGGCCGCCCGCGCCGGCGAGGTTCTGGTCTCGGCAATGGTGCGCGACATCGTGCCGGGATGCGGCCTGCGCTTCACCGATGCCGGAAGGCGGCTGCCGGACGCCGAGCACGCACCCGCGCTGCTGATCCTCGAAGGCGACGGCGCGCGCCGGCCCGCCGGCGACGACGCGATGCTCGCGGCACTGACCGGGCGTGAACGCGACGTCCTGACATTGCTGGCGCGCGGCCTTACCAACGCTGAGATCGCGTCCGAGCGCGGCATCAGCGAGCACACGGTCAAGCGCCACGTAGCCAACATCCTCTGCAAGCTCGATCTGGCGAACCGCGCGGCGGCGGCGGCCTTCGCCGCCCGCCAGCAGCCCGAGACGGTGCCTGGTCGCGCCCTCCGCCGATAGAGCCATGAGGCGAATGGCCCGTCCGGGCGAAGCGCCGACGGACCGGCGTCGTCATGATGCCGCGCAGGCACCAGTGGGAGCCAGCGCATGTCGGCATCGCAGATCACGGCGATGGCGGTCGACCCGGACCGGATGAATGCGTTTCTCGGCCGCATGGTCGGCGACATGGGTGCGACGGCGAACGCAGCCCTCGTCCTGGTGGGCGACCGGCTCGGCCTGTTCAAGGCGCTCGCCGCCGGCCCGCTGACGTCGGCGGCACTCGCGCAACGCACCGGGACGGCGGAACGCTACGTGCGAGAGTGGCTCGCCGCACAGGCGGCGTCGGGCTACGTCGACTACGATGCGGCGACGCAGACGTTCCGGCTCGAGCCCGAGCAGGCGGAGGTGTTCGCCAACGAGCAAGGCCCGGCGTTCCTCGCCGGCTTCTTCGACATCGCCGAGGCGATGTTCCGCGCGGTGCCGAAGATCACCGACGCGTTCCGCTCCGGCCGCGGCCTGGGCTGGCACGAGCATTCGCGCTGTCTGTTCTGCGGTACCGAGCGGTTCTTCCGTTCCGGCTATCGGCAGAACCTGGTCAGCGACTGGCTGCCGGCGCTCGACGGCGTGGTGGCGAAGCTGGAGGCCGGCGCATCGGTGGCCGACGTCGGCTGCGGGCACGGCGCCTCGACCATCCTGATGGCTCAGGCCTATCCGCGCTCGCGCTTCTTCGGGTTCGACTACCATCTGCCGTCGGTCGAGGCGGCGCGCGATGCAGCGGCGGAGGCCGGTGTCGACGACCGCGTCACCTTCGAGGTGGCGACGGCCAAGGAGTTCCCCGCGCGGGGCTACGACCTCGTCGCCTGCTTCGACTGCCTGCACGACATGGGCGATCCGGTGGGTGCCGCGGCGCATGTGCACGCCTCGCTGGCGGAGGACGGCACGTGGCTGCTGGTCGAGCCGTTCGCGCACGACTGCCTGGCCGACAATCTCAACCCGGTCGGCCGCGTGTACTATGCGGCCTCGACGATGATCTGCACCCCGGCGTCGCTATCGCAGGACGTGGGCCTTGCGCTGGGCGCGCAGGCCGGCGAGGCGCGGCTGCGCGAGGTGGTGACCGCCGGCGGCTTCACGCGGTTCCGGCGCGCGACCGCGACGCCGTTCAACCTCGTGCTGGAGGCGCGCCCCTAACGTCCCACGGCACGTTGCAACCGAAACAGGAGAACGTTCATGTCATCGATCACGTCTCGTTCCGTCGCCGCGGCCGCCATCGCCGCCGTTCTCGGCTCATGGTCGCCGGCACGCGCGCAGGACGCGGCCGCGACCTACCACGACATCCAGGCGACGCTCGGCAGCGTGCCGACGTTCTTCACCCTGTTCCCCGAGGAAGGCATCGCCGGCGCCTGGGCGGAGTTCAAGACCGTGCAGCTCAACCCGCACAGCGCGCTGTCGGGCAAGGAGAAGGAGCTGATCGGCCTCGCGGTGGCGGCGCAGATCCCCTGCACCTACTGCATCTACTTCCACACCGCGGCGGCCAAGGCGAACGGTGCCACCGACGCCGAGATCCGCGAGGCGGTCGCGATGGCGG
>Ga0209656_10000245_pt1 | contig 36438 bp, 37 predicted proteins | sample BogFormECP12_OM2_FD_188239 | JGI IMG/M metagenome (GOLD analysis project Ga0209656, IMG submission 188239) | Bog forest soil microbial communities from Calvert Island, British Columbia, Canada - ECP12_OM2 (SPAdes) (version 2) | ecosystem: Environmental > Aquatic > Freshwater > Wetlands > Bog ...
CATGACACTATCCTGTAGCGCGGACCAGAAACCCGTCAACCTCTAGCGATGACGCGGGCGGTGTCACGGGCAATCATGACCTCCTCATCCGTCGGCACGACGAGCGCCAGGACCGGGCCAGCCACACTGATGCGCCCCCGGTCCGCCTATTCCTCCGAGGCCAACCGAGCCTACCTGCGCCGCCGCGGCATCCAGGCGGTCATCCCGGTCAATGAGGACCGGAAAGCACATCGCCGCACCGCGGCAGCGCGGGCGGCCGTCCGCTGGCCTTCGACCGTGGACGGTACAAGGAACGCAATACCGTCGAACTTTCTGCGGCGGGTCTGTCAGCTTGACGTATTTCATGGCCTGCTCAATTTCGCGGAGGATGTCCGGCCGGGCTTGGATCCCGGTTCAGTTGGCGGGCCCGGCGGGGTGCCGGGGAGCCGGCGGGGCAGGACGAGGAAGGCAAACACGGCGCCGAGGGCGACGACACCGGCGCAGACTAGCGAGCCCCGGCTGAGGCCGGCGACGAAGGCCTGGTTGGCTGCGTCGATGATCACCGCGTGGGCGCTGGCCGGCGCCTGTGCCGCGACCTGGAGGGCGGCCGCCGGGGACTGCCGGGCGGCGGCGAGGGCTGGCGCTGGAAAGCCCGCGCCGTGCAGGAGCTGGGCCAGGCGCGGGCCGTAGACCGAGGAGAACACGGCCCCGACGACAGCTACCCCGAAGGTTCCGCCGAGCTCGCGGGTGACGTCGTTGACCGCCGAGCCGACCCCGGCCTTGGCCAGCGGGAGGACCGCGAGGATGGCACCGGTCGACGGCGCGGTGACTAGGCCGAGCCCGACCGCCATCAGCACCATGGAGGCCAGGACCGGGCCGAAGTACGCGGTGCTGCTGTCGAGGGTCGAGGCGATGAAGAAACCGGCGGCCATCAGGATCAGGCCAGCGGGGACCACGATCTTGGTGCCCAGACGGCGGGCGAAAATCGGAGCGGCTGGCGCGGCAGCGCCGACGCCGAGGGCGAAGGGGAGCGTGCGCAGGCCGGCCGAAAGAGGGCTGTAGCCGTGGACGAGCTGGAAGTACTGGGTGATCAGGAAGATGAAGCCGAACAGGCCGAAGAACGCGACGGCGATCGAGAAGCTGGCGGCGCTGAAGCGGATGTTGCGGAACAAGGTGATGTCGAGCATCGGCTCGCTGACCCGGCGCTCCCAGAGCGCGAAGACCGCCAGCAGGGCGACCCCGGCGCCGTAGCCGGCCAGGGTGACCGGAGCCAGCCAGCCACGCCCCGGCGCCTCGATCGTCGTGTAGACGACCGCCGCCACCCCGGCGATCGACAGGGCGAAGCCGGGCAGATCCAGCCGCGGGGCTGCGGGGTCGCGGCTGGTCGGCACGAGCCACGCGCCGAGCGCCAGGGCCAGCACGGCGACGGGGATGGTCGCGAAGAAGACCGAGCTCCAGGAGAAGTGCTCGAGCAGCAGGCCGCCGGTGACCGGGCCGAGCGCCACGCCGAGGCCGGTGATCCCGGTCCACACGCCGACCGCCGCCGCTCTTTCCCTGGCGTCGGTGAACGTGTTGGTCAGGATGGCCAGCGTGGCCGGGAAGATCAGGGCCGCGGCCAGGCCCATCAGGCAGCGGGCCACGATCAGCATGTGCGTGCTGCCCGAAAGCCCGGCGAAGGCCGAGAACCCGGCGAAGGCCACCAGCCCGATCTGGAGGGCGCCCTTGCGCCCGTACCGGTCGCCCAGGCTCCCCCCCACCAGCAGCAGCGACGCGAAGACGAGGGAGTAACCGTCGACGATCCACTGCAGGTCGCTGGTCGTCGCGTGCAGCTGCCTGCTGATCGAGGGCAGGGCGACGTTGACGATCGTGTTGTCGACCAGCGCGAGGAAAACGCTCAGGCACAAGACGGCGAGTATCGCCCACCGCCGGGCATGCACCCGATCGGCGCCGGCTGGCGTGGCCCGTGCCCGCCACCAAGTCCCCGCCCGGCCGCGTCGGCTAGGAACGACCAGCGGGGGCGCCGCGTTCAAGCCGGACATTACGCGCGGCCTTCATCGAGCCCGAAACCGGACAGCAGCCCCCGCCGGGGATTGTGGGGATGGCGCGAAACGACCAGTGCTTCCATCGCGCCTCTCCCGGTTCGCCGAATGTCCATGTGGACACGGGGCGCCACCGGGGACCGGAGCAACGCTGTCGCTGTCAGTCTAGTACGCCGGCGAGCGCGCCTCGATGCCGACTGTTCCCTGGCACGTAGCGGGGGGCCGGACCTAGCGGTCCGGCCCCAGGAGCTACGGCTGCTGATTTACAGCTGAGTGGTGACGGCCTTGACCTCGGTGTAGGCATGGAGCGCCTCGTGGCCCTGGGACACGCCAACCTGTATTGCTAGCCGGCCAGGACTTGCGAGGATGGGGACGTCTTCGCTGGCTCGTGCCGTTCCACGGCAAGCGCGCCGCGCAGATCGGGACAGATGGTGAAGCTGCGGTCCAGGCCGGTAAGGCGCAGCAGCTTCGCGACCGGGAGGCTGGGAGCGGCCAGGCGCACGACGATGCCGAGCAATCTGGCGCGGCGTTGCGTGCCGATCAGCACGGCTAGCCCCGCGGGGTCACAAGACGGCACGCGTGACAGGTCGAGAACCAGCAGGCTCATGCCGGGATGAAGCACGCCGATCAGGCGTTCCCGCAGCGCCGGAGCGGCGGCACCGTCGAGGGCGCCACGTAGCCTGACAATGGTGCGGGCGGCCGGCAGGCCTGCCCCCGGACGACTGCCGGTATGGCCGGAGGTGGCACCGATGCTGGTCATGAGTGTCTCGGGCCGCCCGGCTGCAGGCGCAGCCGTAGCGTAGACGGCGACGTCAGGCTGATCGCCGCCCGGGTTTCTGTGGTATTGGACATGGTCTCTGCCCTTCCGTATACGACGGGCGTATGCTTCCTGCCGTCACCGCGCCATTGAGCGGTGACGGCAGCAAGGTCATCATGCTCCCCGGACGGCGGGTCCTAGCCCGTGCGGCCGGGGCCTAGTGTCAGCTGCCGTTCTTGGCCGCTGCGCCTGACTTCAGGGAGGTGCGCCCCTGGCCGACGCGCACCTGGATGCGCTTGGCCCGTACTTCGGGTGCCTTCGGCACCATGATCTGCAGCACGCCGTCCTGTGCCGAGGCCTCGATCTTGTTGGCCTCCACATGGCTAGGCAGGGTGATCGAGCGGCGGAAGGCGCCGTAGAACCTCTCGGTACGGTGCATCTTCTCCTCGGCGGAGTCGTGCGCGAAGTGCCGCTCGCCCTGGATGGTCAGCAGGCCGTCCTCGAAGGTGATCTCCACTTCGTCGGCCTTGACGCCAGGAAGCTCGGCCGTCACCAGGTAGGCGTCCTTGCGTTCGGATATGTCGACCGCCGGAGTCCAGACCGCAGTGCCGGCATCGCTGTAGTACTGCCGGCCGGTGGGCCGCCAGCCGCGTCCCCGTGTCGCCTGCAACAGCTCATCCTGCGCCGCACGCAGATCCTCGAACAGGTCCCAGCTCGTCATGGTGGTGGTCATTTCGTTCTCCCCTTGCATCTGGCCGGGTCGATGGCGACCTGGCGACCCGGAAGAACACCGCTCAGGTGAACACTATTCAGTTCCGAGCTACACTGTTCACTGTACTGTGAACATTGTTCACGACCAAACTGGGTACCGGCGAGACCAGCGCCTCGCGGTCCTGGAGTACCTGGTGTGACGGGGGCTGGCCCTGATCGCGACGACGGGAGTCCAGGCGGGCGGGAGCAGGCCAGTGCACGCCGGTCGCCCAGCCGAAGCGCTCGAAGATGCGAATGACTCGGGCCGAGATATCGATCTGCCAGGGATCGGCGCCGTGCCTGGCGCAGGTTGGATCGGAATGGTGCATGTTGTGCCAGCTCTCACCGAGGGAGAGCAGAGCCAGAGGCCACAAGTTGGTGGCGCGGTCGTAGCGGCGAGTAGTGAAGGGGCGGGCGCCGATCACGTGGCACAGCGAGTTGACGCTCCAGGTGACATGCTGCAGCAAGGTGACGCGGACCAGTCCGGCCCACAGCAGGGCGGCCAGTGCGGCCCGCCAGCTGCCGCCGATGGCCCAGCCCAGGGCGAACGGCAACCCGAGCGATACGGCGCACCAGGCAGGAAACGCTGCCGAGATCGCCCGCATGACCGGGTCGGCCACCATGTCCGGGGCATAGCGCGCCGACGGGGTAGGGTCGTCGCGCAGCAGCCAGCCAACGTGCGCATGGGCGAGACCGCGGAGCTGCCCGGACAGGCTGGTTCCGTACCGGTACGGCGAATGCGGGTCGCCCGGCCGGTCAGAAAAGGCGTGATGACGGCGGTGGATGGCGACCCAGCCGATGACATCCCCCTCGAAGCTCATCGACCCCGCGATAGCCAGCACGACCCGCAGCGCCGGCGCCGCAGTGAAGCTGCGGTGGGTGAGCAGCCGGTGGAAGCCGATGGTCACCCCGAGCCCCGTGACCAGGTAGAAAGCTGCCGCGAGCAGGATGTCTTCCAGGTGCAGGCCGTGGCCCCAGGCGAGCCACACCGCCACCGCCAGCCCGCAGAACGGCACGATGACGATCGCGGCCGTCACCGCCACCCGGACCCCGCCTTCGAAGGTGCGCGGCGTGCTGCCGCCGCCCGGGAACGGCTCCGTACCTTCATAGCCGCCTTCATAGCCGACAGCGAGCTGATCAGTCATGGCGGTCGTTCCTCTCTGAACGCAGCCGGAGTCGCGAAAGCACGGCAACGGCCAGGCCCAGAAAATGCACGCGGCAACTCTGGCGGCCTGCATCGAATGGGCAAGCTCAGGGCGATGCCCGGGCATGAAAAACTCCGGATCCCGCCGCCTGGCCTGCTATTTCTCAGGCCGCTATTTCTCGGTCGTAACCGCTGCCGGGGTCCGGAGCAACATTATTGACACTACCCTGCTTTTACCTTCACGCCTAGCCTCGATGCTTCGCGGAAATCCCTCAGCCGCGGCGGCCCCGGCGGCCACGGAAGCTTCCGGACGCGGCCGCGGCGCCGCGGCCAGTGGCCTGGGTGGCGGACGTGGGGGCCGGGGCCGGGACCCGGACGAGTTTGGTCACCGGAGCGATGCGCCTGACCGCGGGACCCGCGATCGAGCGCAGCACCGCTGAACCTGGACCGGCGGTAGCTGCCTGCGGCGTCACGCCCGCCTTGCGCATCAGGATGCGGACATCGTCCGCCTGCGCGGCGGTCTGCACGGTGACCACCGCCCCGTCGGCGCCGGTGCGGGCAGTCCGGCCAGATCGGTGCACGTAGGCCTTGTGCTCGGCCGGCGGATCGCTGTGAATCACCAGGTCGATACCGTCCACATGGATACCGCGGGCAGCGATGTCGGTCGCCACCATAACGCGCACCTCGCCGGATCCGAACGCCGCCAGGTTACGGCTGCGAGCACCCTGGGCCAGGTTCCCGTGGAGTTCTGCCGCGGGCACCCCCGCCATGTTCAGCTGACGGGCTAGCCTCTGCGCTCCGTGCTTGGTCCTGGTGAAGATCAGTACGCGGTTGTCACCGCTGGCCAGGGTCGCGACAACCTCCACCCGGTCGGCCGGCGTGACGGTGAGCAGATGATGGATGATCTGGGCCGGCGGGGAGGCATCGTCGACAGAGTGCCGCGCCGGCCGGGTCAGGAAACGCCGGGCGAGGACGTCCACGGCGCTATCGAGGGTCGCCGAGAACAGCAGCCGCTGGCCTTCGGGCGGAGTTGCCTCAAGCAGCCGGCGGACGGCCGGCAGGAACCCCAGGTCAGCCATATGATCCGCTTCGTCGAGCACGGTGACCTCGACATCGCCGAGGTGGCAGTGGTCCTGCCCGATGAGATCGGCCAGCCGCCCCGGGCAGGCAACGACGATATCGGCGCGGTTCCGCAGGGCAGCCACCTGCGGATTCTGCGGGGTGCCACCGAAGATGGCCGCGACGCTTAGTCCCATGGCGCCCGCCAGCGGCGAGAGGACCGCCTGGACCTGGGTGGCCAGCTCGCGGGTTGGCACCAGCACCAGGCCACGCGGGCGGCATGCCATCGTGTACCCTCCGGCCAGCCTGGCCACGAGCGGGATGCAGAACCCGAGCGTCTTCCCGGAGCCGGTCTGGGCCCGCCCGAGAATGTCGACGCCGGCCAGGGCGTCGGGCAGCGTAGCGGCCTGGACGGGGAACGGCACGGTGATGCCGTCTTCGCCCAGGACAGCCACCAGGGGTGCCGGGACGCCTAGATCAGCAAAGGTAACGACGGGAGCCGCAATCAGCTTGGGGTGCTGTTCGCGCCGCCGGCGCCGGACCGTTCGCGGCTGGCCGACGGGCCTAATTACGGAGTTTTCTGCAGGCAGAGCGGTCAAAAGAATGGTCTCCAGGATTTGAGTGGCCGCGTTGTCGAAGGCGCCACATCCGTGGAAACCAGTTCGCTTACCGAGCGACAGACGACCGGCGTGCCCTCATGGCAACGCCTTAGTGCATTCGCACAGCGTACCGCACGCCATCCCGGCCGAGAGCGGTGCCCGGCCACGTGCACCACGGCCCGTTCGGCCTCATGGTTTTATCGCCGTTACAGCGGCTCGCTGATCCACTGCCAGCCACGCGTCTCGTGGTAAGCCGCCCGCACCAGAAAGGCGCCCGCCGCGTCCGACAGCTCGGCGACGACACGGATCAGCTGGCGGTGAAAGTCGTCAGGCCTGTGCTCCTCATGATGCGTCCTGTGCCCGGCGATCACAACCGCGCCGTCTCCGCCGGTCAACCGCACCGTGACGTTTCCGTCATAGTCCAGGCTGGCGCCGGCGATGTCCCGCGCGCGGACGATTTCCGTACCTTCATCATTCGCGACCCACACGTCCGTTACGTCCATGCATGCCTCCTCCGCCCACTATCGCACTCTGCGGGCCATCCCCTTTGCGGCCGCGGTCAACCTAGGTGCACCAGCGGCTCGCCCTGGCGCATCCCGGGGTCATGGGCGACGCACAGGAGAACCCGGGCGTGGTGGGTGAGGAAGGTCCAGCTCGCCATCCTGATAAGTTACCAGATTCCGGAAATATCTTGCTAGTTTCCTGATGCAGGTATAGCGTTACTACTAGGCACCGGACGTCAGCCTTCACCAGCGGCCCGCTTCCCGGGGCTACCGGAGGAGCTCAAGCGCACCGCTGCGGTCATCGCGATCGCTGGTACCCATGACGCTCATAATGCCGCGTCTCGGCTGACTCTGCCGGTATCTGATCGGCGCCGCCAGTCCAGCATCCTGGCCTGGCGGTGCCGGGGGACAGCTTGGCTGCCTGCCACTAGGCCACGGCGCCCTGACCCATCCGCGAAAGGAAGACACCATGCCCGAGTCGGCTGCATCCCATCCGTATCCGAGCGCTACCATCACACGGCCGCCCTCATCCCCCGACGGCACCGTCCCGCCCATGCCATCGGAGGTCCCGAACAGGCACACGCGTACGCACCGGCCGGCCGCGGCCGGTAGGTGGCGGACGGCCATGATGCCGCTGCGCAAGATGATGCACCGAACCCCGTGAGGCGCCGCTTAGCCAGGCACTGGCCTCAGCCAAGGCACTGGTGCCGGCCAGGATGACGTCTCCCGGTCCTCACCTGATGGTTGCCTCGTCCAGCCCGAGCAGGCGCGGGCGGAGGTAGCTGAGCGACACGACCCCGCGGTCACGGAGATCTGTCGCCCGCCGATCTGTGGGCTTCCTACAGCGCGGACTCCCGGTCACGGCGGCGATTGGCCTCGCGCTGGCGGCTGGTCCTGGTAGATACTCCACTGCGGGCGAACGGCGGCGCCTCGCGGCCGTAACCGCCGGAGTGGTTATGGCGACGGTTCAGCGGGCCCCAGACCAGCAGCGACAGCAGCAGGCCGAAGACACCGGCTAGCATCACGATGACGCCCACGACGTGCACGTTCAGGCCGTGGATGAACGTTGCGGGGACAGCGAACCGCAAGATCGCCCCGGTCACGACCAGAGTGATGCCGACGCCAGTGCTCATCACCCGCCGACAGCCCACAGGCTGGACGAGGCTGGGCCTGTTCACCTGCGCGCTCTCCCATGGCCGACCCTGATGATCCGGCTCGCGACCGGATAACGGGACAGCGGGATCGCTACGCCGATAACGGAGCCTTGCGGTCCCTGCCTGTCAGCCAGGACGGGAACGGGCCAGGCGATATTGTCCACAACCGACTCCTCAGTCAGCGACAAATTGACGTGCGGCCAACGGGCAGGTCTCGCGGCTACTGTGTGCCACTCAGCCGGCGATCCGCGCCGTGATGAGCGTTATCGAGAGATACTGGCAGGTCGCCGCGGCGCAGACGCAGGCGTGGAAGACCTCGTGGTAGCCGAACACCGCCGGGGAGGGGTCGGGCCTGCGCCGGTAATAGGACCAGGCTCCGGCGATATAGACCAGGCCGCCTGCGAGCATCAGCGTTCCTGGTGCGACGCCAGCATGGATCCATACCTCCGGCAGCGCAAGGCCGGCTAGCGAACCAAGCCCGACGAACGTCACGCCGACCAGCACCTCGGGTGCGCTCATCCAGGACAGGTGGATGCCGGCGGCAGCGAGTATGAGCGCCCACATCACGACCAGGCAAGTCAATCCGTACGGACCGCGTGCGGCGAGGACGAACGCAGGAGTTGCCGTGCCCGCGATGAGGAAGAAGATCATCAGGTGGTCCATGCGCTGAAGGCGCATGGACCACCTGGGCCCCCAGGTGCCGCGGTGATACAGCGCGCTGATCCCGAACAACCCGCTGACGCTGACCGCGTAGACGGCAAGTGCAGTGATCGGCCAGGCTCCGTGCCCGCGGGCCACCAGCAGCGGTCCGGCCACCAGCGACGCCCCGAACCAGAGTACGTGCAGCCAGCCGCGCAGGACCGGCTTGGCATAGTAGACGCGGCGCCGGGCGTCATACAGCCGACCCGCAGGCAACGCCGATGCCGCATGCGGGTCAATGGCAGTCAACGGACCCTGACCTCATCACCAGCAACGAGCTGAGCAGGCACGCAACAGTGTCAGTGCCGCCCGGCCGCGGCAACCGATGCATACGGGGTTCAGCTGGCAGCAGGGTCCGGCGCATATGCCCGCCTCCGGTCGCATCAAGGTTGCCACCGAGGTCTGGAGCGGCTCGCTAAGGCAATCACGAGACCTGGCCCGGACAGTCCCAGGCAGTCCCGTGCAGCGGTAATAAGCCTAATGACCGCTACCGTCTACGGCAACGCCCAGCCGGCCCGGCAGTCAGGCAAGCCCGCGGCAAGTGAACACCATTCAGTTCTGAGCTACAATGTGCACATTGACGTGAACATCGTTCACAATCGATGCGGCTGGGCCGGAGGCAAGCATGGCAGGTCAGCAGGCCAAAGACACGGACACGCGCTCGCTCTGGTTCAACCCGCCGGACGACGGGGAGAGCAGCCGCCGCGCGCTCACCCGCGAACGGGTCGTCGCCGAGGCCCTCGCGGTCATCAGCACGGATGGCGCGCAGGCCCTCAGCATGCGCGCCCTCGGCCCCCGCCTCGGCGTGGTTCCCGGCGCGCTGTACCGCCACGTCCGCAGCAAGGAACAGCTCTACGACCTTATCCTCGACGCTGTGCTCGCCGAGGTCGACTGCCGGGCCGACCCTGCTCTGCCCTGGACCGCACAGGTCGCCATGCTCGCGCACCAGCTGCGGGCGGTCCTGGAGAACCATCCCGGCATCGCCGCCCTGCTCAAGACGCGCGACCCCGTCAGCCCCGCATCCCTGGCCCTGGCCGAGGCATTCCTCGCGCCGCTGCATGCGGCCGGCCTGTCCGGCCGCCAGGCCGCCCTAGCCTTCCGCCTCATCTACGACTACACCCTCGGCTTCGCCCTCGCCGACCTCGCCTCGCCCGCCGAGCAGCGACTGCGCGACAGCACGGCCAGGCAGCAACTGCACGCATTCCTCCGCTCCCTGCCTGCCAGCAGCTTCCCCACCCTGGCCGCGCACGGCACCCACGCCTGGACCGATGACCGCGACCAGCGCTTCACCTCCGGCCTCGACACACTCATCTGCGGCCTGCAGAGCGCCCAGCGCTCACCCTGTCAGCCGGCCGAAATGAGCCCGCCAGGCCCGGACCTGGCGCGTTGAGGACGGGGCTTGGCGAAGCGGCAATGCAGCGCGATAGCGGCGCTGGAAACGGCCGCCCACCCGCACCACACGGAAGCGAACCCGGAAATGGTGAGCCGGGCGATGACGATGACGGCAACGAGGTTGACGACGCCGAACAGCGCGACGTTACGGTAACCCGACGCCAGCAGCGGTCCGCACACGGCCACGACATACAGCGCGACAATCCAGAAGCCGTCGGACAACCGGATGCTGTAGGAGAGGTGGTACGGGGCCAGTTTCACGCCGACCGGGCCACGGACCATCGCCGCGAACAGCGTCATCGCGATTAGGAACCCGAGCACCGCGAACGGGGCCATCATCTGCTTTCGCCGCCTCGTCGGCTCAAGCGCGATGACGGCGAGGGGGACGAATACGGGCAGCACGACAAAGGCGATCAGCAGGTAAGCCCACAGCGCGACGTGGCCGATGCCGCGCGGCACATGGCCCTGGAGCCACAGCCACACCAGCGCCTCGATGAACTGGTGGGCACCGAGCAGCACGGGGATCCACGCCAGGGCGATGAACTCCCGGCGCTGGCGGATATGGCGGACGGCGACAACGCCGATCGCGCCAATCAGCAAGCCGCCGACGACGTCGGCCTGAGGCGAGAAGCACACGCGGTTCCCTCTCTAGCCGGCGTACCTACTTGCCCGGCTGCTGGCGCGGCTGTCCGTCGCCAGGTAACTGCTGCCGGGACCTGCTCGCGACCGGGCCGGTGAAGGTCTCAGTGCCGTTGACGAATGCCTGGGCCAGGTCGGACAGGCGGCGGTTGCTGGTCCGGGCACGGTCGCGGAGCAGGTCGAATGCCTGGTCCATGTCCACCGCGAGGCGCTCGGCGAGCTTGCCCTTGGCCTGCTCGATGATGACCCGGCTGTTCAGCGCGGTCTGCAGCTGCTCAGTGAGGGTGTCACTGTGGCGCATGCTGCGCTCGTGCAGCAAGCTGATGGTGGCCACGTCGGCCAGGGCCTGGCCGATGCGTATGTCCGCAGAGGAGAAGGCGCCCGGGCCGACGCGGAACAGGTTGAGCGCGCCGATGACCTGCTCGCGCAGCCGCATCGGCAGGGCCTGCACGGCGGCGAACCCGGCCTGCCGGGCGGCGGGAGCGAACCGCGGCCAGCGCTGCGCGGCAACAGCCAGGTCCGCGGCGGTGACGGGCTGGCCCGATCGGAAGCATTCCAGGCAGGGACCCTGGTCGTTCTGTATCTGGAACAGCTCAAGCAGCCGGGCGGCTTCGCTGGAGGCGGCTACCACGCGCAGCTCACCGCGCGGGTCAGCCAGCAGCAGCCCGGCCGCGGACACGTCGAGCAGCTGAACGCTGCGGTCGGTCAGCACATGCAGGAAGTCGATCACGTCAAAGCCGACGACCATCGTGTCGGTCAGTTCGACAAACGTATCCGACAACAGCTCTTGGTCCATCCCCGCTCACCCTCTCAGGAACAGGCAGCAAGACCGGCCAGTGCGGGTAAGCATGTGCTCTTTCACACCTGGCCATCCTGGCGTGGGTCTCGGTCAGGACTCAGCCGCAGGCGCCGCGCAACGATGTCGCGGGCCAGGTCGGACAGTCCTCGATCATGAGCATACGCGTAGGCGCGCAACCGGATAAATGCCTCGGCGATGCCGACGCCGAGTTGCTCGGTGAGCATACCGGTGGCCTGGTCGATCTCGGCGCGGTGCAGGGCCAAGTCCGGAGGCTGGCCACCCGGGCCGGACCCGGCCACGGCCTCGCCCGCCGTCTGGTCCTGGGCGTCGAGCATCAGCAGTGTCGCGGTATCGGCGAAGACCAGCGCATCACCCAGCTGGAAAGCGCTCAGCGAGCCGGGCCGCTCCCGGTACAAGCCCATGACCCCGGCCCGGATCGCCCCCACCTGCAGCGGGAACACGAAGATCGCCGCCGCCCCGGCCTGACATGCCGCCGGGGCGAACGCCGGCCAGCGGCGGACCGCTTCCACCTCGTCCATATCCGAAGTCAGCACCGGCCCTCCGGAGGCAACCGCATCCGGGCCCGGCCCCTCCCCCAAGGTCAGCTGCAGCTCGGCTAGCAGCTCGCTGACCTCATCCGTCACCCGCATCAGGTGCCCCGCCCCCGCGCCGCGCCCGGCAATCAGCCACGCCCCGCTGACCTCAACCGCCGCCACAGCCGCCGCACACGCATCCCCGGCTGACACCCGCCCGCCGCGGCTGGCCGCCTGCCCCGCGACCAGACCCCAGATCCTGGCCGGCCGACTACCCGTCATCCGCGCAACCTCGGTCGGCGGCTAATCACCCAGCTCCCCGCCCAACGCGACAACGACATGGCCGTCGCATTCGCGGGTGCTCAGATCCACGCTGAACATAGCTGCGCCTTCCTGCTTCAGCAGCAAAGGCGGGGTCCCGGCCTAGCGGCGACTTCACCAGCTCTCGCACTAGCAGACTACCTCGAATACCCGCCGCGTCCTAGCTGGGTGATGCCCCCGAGATGCCGATGGCGAATGCGGGCTCGCCCGTGGTAACTTCGGGCTGTTGCCCTGGACCTCGGCGGCTGATGGGGTTCGCTGTCGGCGAATGCCGCCAAGATGCCGGGAGCATGTGATGCCGGGATTTAGCCAGGTAATCCGCCCTCGCGCTGCGGCCGCGGCCAGCGCGCCCGGTAACCGGGACGCGGGAGGCTACGACCGGTCCGTGACCCGGCGGCGGACGAGGGCTCCCGCCGATCCGGGCACCTCTCGCCGAGCGCGGCCGATCACGGCGGAAGCCCGTGCTTGACGTGGATCTCAGCATCCGTGACTCCGGCGGTCAGGCCATCGTCACCTTGCGCGGGGAACTTAACCTGGCTGACATCCCCGGTGTCGCGTCCTGCCTGATCGCGGCCGTGGCGGCCTGCGGGCCGTCAGTCATCGTAGACCTGGCGAGCCTGGAGGGCATCGGCTACAGCGGCCTGTCCGTGCTGCTGCGAGTACGGAAATGGACCCGGCGAAGCGGCGGCGACCTGCTGCTAGCCGCGCCGCGGCAGCCGGTGCGCCAGATCCTGCAAGCCACCGGCCTGATCGATGTCTTCTCGGTGTATCCCAGCGTGGAACAGGCCGCGAGCGGCGCACGACAGGTCCAGGCCCGGCCGCCTGCCGCCCCGCGGCGGCCCCGTGCCGCCGCGGCTACTCGGCCGGGCAGCCTGCCGCCGACCTGCCCCGCCGCCCGGCACTCGCCGGCCGGGCCACGGCCCGGCCGCGCAATGTGCCGGCCGCGGCACATCGCACGCCAGGCCTGCGTTAAGCGCCGCTCACCAGGCGGGACCACCGCGCCCTGACCGACCACAACTGATGGTTCTCAGGTTTGTGGTGGCCGACGCCGGTCGCGGCGCATGACCATGCGTAGCTGAGTGATTCGGGCGGTACCTGCCGCGGCCATCAACAGGGCTCCCGCGATGGCGGCTATCAGCAGGGCTACCGCCAGGGACACCCGGACCTGGGCGCCGAGGAAGCTGATCTTCACGGCGTCCGCGTTCTGCATAATGAAGATCACCAGCACGATTAGCGCTAGGACGCTGATGATCAAGGCGGTACGGGCGCTGCTGATCGAGGTGCGCAGCCGCCGATCGCGGATTGGTGCCGCGGCCGTGGGCGGCGGGGCCGAGCCGTTAGCGGACGGCGGTGGCAGCGTGCCAGCGGTTCCGGCCTGATTCGGGATCTGCTCGGGCATGGCGTCTTCTTCTTTCCAGGGACCAGGACGGTGCTACGTTTCATCGCACCAGCGGTCCTCTTCGGCGGCTCTGGGTTCAACGGCCGTGTCGGCCGATGGGCCCGACGCCTGTTAACAGGCTATACTTGCTTACTAAGACTAGCAATTATTTTCCAGAAATACTTATCGTATCTCTGATGAGAGAGCGGTAGGGCACGCCCTGCCTTCACCTTTCAGCGATGGGTCGTCCATCGGGGCCCGGTCAGGGACCACGCGGATTCCCACGCGGCCAGCCGCCGCCGGTTGAGCGCGAGCCGACACAGCGCATAGGAGATGAGCAACGCTATGCCGGCACCCCCGGCCACCGCGGCACCCGCGGCCAGCGCGTTAACGATCATGGCGACCTGACCGCCCGGAGACGCGGCCGGCTGACCTGAGCGATCCAGCCAGACCGATATCCGGGCGCCAGCAGCCGCACCGATGATGCCGGGCGCGGTCGCGGTGGTCAGCACGCCGGATTGCTCGCCGCCCCCCGGGGCGCGCCAGCGCGCCTCAGCCTTCCCCAGTTGGGCCTGGCCGCCGTAATAAAACGGCCCGGCCTGAACCAGCACCGCCACAGCCGGGCGCAGGCCGACCGAAGCCGCGCGCTGCGACTGATACGTGTGCGCACCAAGGACGGACGCCACGGCTACGGCCGCCAGGAAGGCGGCCGACAACACCACCAGGACCGCGCCCTCGATCCTGTCAACGGGCCGCCTGAGCGCGTTCCGTCCGGCCAGCCATCGCACCAGGCGGGACATCCGGCGAGTCGCCCCGCGGGCCTCGACGTTCATAACAGGACTGGGTCTGATTCGGAGGATTGCACTGCGGGACTCCTGGAAGGCACATCGCGGCTGGGCTGGTCGATGTGCCGCCGGGGTCCCGAGCGGCGGATGCCGGGCAGGAGCCGCGTCGTCAATCGCGGCAGCAGCCCAGACTATTCATTACCACGATAACCCCTCAGCCGACCGACGGCGGTTACCGGCAGCCTTGGCCACCGCCGCGTACGGCCTGCCGACCGCTACCGGCAGCCGATCACCCGCACCGGGCGGGCCGGCGGATCCCGATCATGATCCCGAACGGGCTGTGGTGACAGCCCTGCGCAGGGCTATCACCACGGTCGTTCGGAGTCTGAGGCGCCCGATTCAGATCAGGCCTGGCTGGCCGGCGCTGATGCGGAGACCGGGGTCTGTCCGTTAGCGGGGTGGCCGCTGAGGATGTCGACTGTCGGGGAGACGCGGCGGGCGTGCATCAGGCCGAGCCCGCTGAGCACCAGCATGACGGCGGCGGCGATGAACGCGCCAATCGCAGCGATACCGGCGATCATGCCCATGGTCCCGAAGGCGTAGGCGTTCAGCAGCAGGCCGCGCAGGGTCTCACCCTTGAACACCGTGGCGACCTGGGCGGCCAGCGCGGCGTTCTTGGGCTGCGCGATCGCCTCGGCCGACAGCTGCGCGTAGGTCTTGCCGCCGCCGATCACCTTGAGGTGATTGGCGATGAAGTGATCGGCGTAGACCTCGGCCTGCGCGCCGGTGGTCAGCTGCTGCCCGGCGTACTGGTGCATCGCGGCGAACTCTGGTGCCTTGATGGCCGGGCTGTTGTTAGCTGGGAAGTAGATCTGCTGCGCGGCGAGCTGGGTGTGTACTTCGTTGTCGATGAAGGTGTGGGCCCAGGTCAGCAGCACGCCGGACGCGATCAGCACGACCGCGAGGAACAGGCCTGCGGTGGCCATCAATACGTCGAAGGTTCTGCGTTTCATCGCGGTTCTCCTTGGTTGAAGCGGTGTAAGTGGGGTTCCCTGTCCGGATGCCGTGCCTGGCTGCCTATGCGCTAGCTCATGGCCGTTCCGTTGGCCGTAGCGGCGGGCGCGAAATGATGTGTGCGACAGTCAGTTATGCAGGGCGGAGCACGGAGGGAGAATAATTCTCCCGCGGGGTTCACCATCCCTCGAACCGCGGCGTCCTGGCCGGTACTGCTGCATATAACGAAAAACTCCGGAGCCCTGCCGTGCAGCCGCGGTTTTACGCGGATGCAACTGCCGGGGTCCGGAGCAACATTCTTGATGTTACTACACTTTCCCGGATTGTCGAATTGACGTGGATCATTCTGGTACAGATAGCGAACGGCTTGCCTTTTCACGTGTGCCGGGCCCGGTGGCCAGGCGCCTGTGCGCTGACGGCGGGTCACGGCGGCGCCGCGACCCGCCCTGTGCATCGGACGGGCAGGCCTGCGCCAAGGCCGAGAACGATCCATGCGACGATACCCATAACCGACTCCTCAGTCAGTGACGAAATTGATGTACGGGTAGCCGGTCCTGCGCGACAGATCGCGGTGGAGAAAATAACTCCTACGGGCTCTTGCCCTTTTCTGGGCCGCTACGCCTTTCATGGCGTCGGCCCGAAAGAAAAAACTCCGGGTCCTAGCTGTGCCAGCGGAAGCGCCAGGCGGCGAAGGTGGCACCAGCCGCGGTCCAGAGGGCCAAGTTGGCCAGGTCCCAGGCTGGGAAGGGGCGCACGGCGTAGGCGTTCTGCAGCACCTCGGCGAGCGCCTTGACCGGGAACGTAGCCACCAGGCGTGACAGCCAATCCGGCAGCCCGCTGAAGGTGGGGTCGAAAACGCCTGAGATGATCGCGATCGGCAGGAAGCTGGCGTACGCGACGGGACCGGCGGATTCGGCGCTGGTGATGACCGAACTGATGGCCAGGCCGAGCGTGGCGAAGCACACCGTACCCAGGATCAGGCCGCCGGCCAGCGCGAGCAGCTCGCCCGGCCGCGGGACCGCACCGAACGCGAGCCAGCCGATCATCCCGGTGGCCGCGGTGATGAACATGACGGTGGCGACCGTGCTCACCAGCAGGCCGCCGATATAGGACACCGACGGCAGCGGCGTGGTCCTGATCCGCTTGAGCACGCCGTCGTGGCGGAGCACCGCGACCTTGGATCCGAGGTTCACGTAGGCGGCGACGATCACGCCGAAGGCCAGGATGCCGGGCACGAAGACGGTGGTGTTCTTGATATCGGTGCCCGGCAGGTGCGAGCCGGCGTTAGCCGCCCCGATCAGCAGCAGGATCATCAGCGGGAAAGCGAAGGTGAACAGCGAATACTCGGCGCTGCGCCAGAAACTGCGCTGCTCGAGCAGGGCCTGCCGGACGGCGAGGTGAACCGTTCTCGTCACTCGTGATCTCCGTTGGTGCTGGTGAGCTGCAGGTAGGTGTCTTCGAGGCGGGGAGCGGTCACGGCCAGGCCGCCCAGGTCACCGAGGCGGTGCTCCACCGCCCAGGCGAGCAGCAGCCGCAGCGTCATGTCCGCGTTGGCGGTATGGCAGACCGACTCCGGCCCGCGGACCGTCAGGTCGATCCCGTCCGGCAGCGGGACCTGACCGCGGCGCAGCGCGGACGGCGTGGTGAAGGAGATGCGGGTGGCCAGGCCGGCCCGGACCGCGACCTCGTGCGTGGTCCCGGCCAGCTCGATGCGGCCTGCCCGCAAGATGGCGATCCGGTCGGCCAGCTGCTCCGCCTCATCCAGATAGTGCGTGGTGAGCAGGATCGTCTTGCCCAGCCGGCGCAGGTTCTCGATCGCCGCCCAGCATCGCCTGCGAGCTTCCGGGTCGAAGCCGGTAGTCGGCTCGTCGAGGAAGACCAGATCGGGGTCGCCCGCGAGGGCCAGGGCGAAGTCCAGGCGGCGTCGCTGGCCGCCCGACAGCTTGCGGACCTGAGTGTTCCTGACCTCGGTGAGTTCTACTACCTCGAGCAGGTCGCTGAGCGGGCGCGGGTTCGGGTAGTAGCTCCGCCACAGGTCCAGGAGCTCGGCGACCCGCGCCTGCCGGGGAAAGCCGCACTCCTGCAAGACCATCCCGGCTCGCTCGCGCAGCCTGGCCGGCTGCGCCGCCGGGTTCAAGCCGAGGACCCTGACGTGCCCGTCCGCTGGCGCCCTGAAGCCCTCGAGGATCTCCAGAATGGTGGTCTTGCCCGCGCCGTTCGGGCCGAGCAGGCAGAACACCTCGCCGTAGCGGACGTCGAAGTCGACGCCATGCAGGACCTCGGTGGCACCGAAGCTCATCCGCAGGCCGGCAACATGAACCGCCACCTCGTCCGTCATCGCGTACCGGCCGGGGCCGGGCTGGCCTGGGCCGGGCTGGCGGGGACCGGGCCGACCGGGACCGGGCTGGCGGGGACCAGGGCGTGCACCAGCGCGTCCACCGCCGTGTCCGCGGCCAGGTCGTCCGAGATGGCGGCGCCGTCCGGGTCGGAGAACCGGTGCCGGGCGAACCAGGTCAGCGTCTCGAGCACCAGCCGGGCCGTCGCCGCGGTATCTGGCGTGCGGCGCAACGTGCCGGCCTCGACGCGGCCGCCCAGGTACTCGGTCAGCGCCGCCAGGACCGGCGCGCGGATGCCCGCGTTCAGCAGGTCGGCCATCTCGGGCAGCTCGCGGGCCGAGCGTTCGAGCATGTCCGCGGCTTCCCTGGTCCGCGCTTCGAGCTCGAACAGCTCGCGGAGGATCTTCTCGAGCTCGGCCGCGGTGTCACCGGAGCCCTGGCCGGACAGGGCGTCGGCGAGCGCGCCGAACGGCACCACCTCGGCGATGAAGTCGCGCGCCTCCGCCACGGTGGCGGCCAGGGACGCGGGTGACAGCGGCAGGTCCCCCGCGGGCAGGTCCTCGAGCAGCAGGGCGTGGCGGATGGCCAGCACGAACAGGCTTTCCTTGCTTCCCACGTACCGGTAGATGGCCCCTTCGGACAGGCCCATCTCGGCCGCGACGTCGCTCATCCTGGCCAACCGGTACCCTTCGCGGGTGAAGACCCGCACGGCCGCGGCGATCAGCTCGGGAAGCCGCTCGTGCGCGTCGCGTTTGCCTGTCATGTTCCGGATCATATGTGTAAGTGAGTGGCTCACTTACACAACCAAGCGAAATCGTCAGGAAACTCTCAGCTCCGCCGGAGCACCGGGGACACTGGGGACATGGCGATGAAGCCAGCCGACGTGTCCTCGCTGCGGATGCTGCGCCGGGCCAGGGACCGGATCGACCGCGACTACGCGGACCCGATCGACATCCCGGCGCTGGCGGCCGGGGCCGGCTATTCGCGCGAGCACTTCATCCGCGCCTTCCGCGCCGCCTACGGCGAGACCCCGGGGCGCTACCGGACCAGGCGGCGGGTGGAGCGCGCCTGCGAACTGCTCCGCTCGGCCAACCTGACCGTGACCGAGATCTGCCACCTGGTCGGCTTCACCCTCCACGTTCAGCGCTCGGTTCGCCGAGCTCACCGGCATGTCCCCCATCGCGTACCGGCGGCAGGCGGCCGAACAAGGCGGGCCCGCGCCCATCCCCGGCTGCTTCGTGCTGATGTGGCAGACCGGCCTGCCCCAACAGAACCGGCACCGGCCGAACGCGTCACTTCCGGAGAAGCCCGGGCCCGCGCCCTGACCGTAGAGTCGCCGCATGACCATTAACCAGGCAGGTGAGGCCCCATGATCAAAGGCATCTCCATCGTGTCGGTCTGGGTCCTCGACCAGGACTCGGCCAAGGAGTTCTACGCCGACAAGCTCGGCTTCACCATCACCAACGATCTCAAGCTGGACAACGGCATGCGCTGGCTGACCGTCCGGCCGCCCGGCAGCGAGAACCAGGAACTGCTGCTGATGGACCCGCTGCACTCCATGCTCGACGACGAGACGGCGCAGCAGGTGCGGGCGCTGGTCGCCAAGGGGGCGCTGTCGCCGGGGGTGATGGCGACGTCGGACTGCAAGGGCGATCACAGCACGCTGGCCGAACGCGGCGTCGAGTTCACCCAGGAGCCGGCCGAGCGGCCCTACGGCGTCGAGGCGATCATGCGCGACGACTCGGGCAACTGGTACAGCTTCACCCAGCACAAGTTCCTGCAGGGCACGCCCTGAGCCAGGCCGCCAATTCAGCATGCGGCGAGCGCAAGCGAGCCGCCAGTTCGGCATTGCGGCTGATCTTCGCCGGATCCGGCTACGGCGGTCAGCGGCGGCAATGCGCGTAGTACCAGAGAAGTCCCTGCCTTAAAGTTTGCTCATGGCGGAATCCGAACCCGGCGGGGAGATAGCCCGCAGCGAACTGCGCGCCTCCTACGACGACAGGGACCGGGTGGTCGAGCTGCTGCGGGTGTCCGCCGGGGACGGGCGGCTGACCGCGGAGGAACTCGACGAGCGGCTGGAACTGGCCATGACGGCCCGGACTTACGGCGAGCTGGCCCGGCTGGTCGCCGACCTGCCCGCGGAGGGATCCGTGGCGAGCCCGGCGACGGCGCCCGCGGCCAAGGAAGTGGCGCGTATCGACTGCGCGAGCGCGCACGTGCAGCGGGTGGACCGGTGGGTGGTCCCGCAGCGGATGGAGGTGAAGGTGACCAGCGGCCACGTGAAGCTGGACTTCACCGAGGCGGTGATCACGCATCCGTCGCTCAAACTCGACATCGACGTGCGCAGCGGGTACGTCGGGCTGGTGACCAAGCCCGGGATCGTGGTAGACACCGACGACGTGGCTATCCGCAGCGGCCACGTCGAGGTCCGCGAGCCGTGGGGTTCCGACGTTCCGGTCCGGCTGCGGATCGAGGTCACCGGCAAGGTGGGCAGCGGCCACTTCCGCGCCGGACCGCGGCACCGGACGTTCTGGGAGTGGCTGACCAGGAAGCCTAAGCCGTACGCGATCGCGCCCCGCTGAGCTTGACGCCGACCGGCGTACCTTGCCGGCCGGCTGGCGCGAGTGGGAGGCTGGCGGGATGCCTACTCGCCTGGTGCACCTGGTTATCGACGTGCCCTGGACCGTGCTGGCCGGCCCGGAAGGCAGCGAGTTCTGCGTGCTGTCGCCCCGGGGAAGCCGGTGACACCCGCGGAGGCCAGGACCCTCGCCCAGGTCCGGGCCGAACTGGCCCGGCTCATCCGCTACGACGACGAGTCCATCGTGCACGAGGCGTGGATCAGGCAACGTTACGACCTTGGCGCCGCGGCCAGCTACGCGCCCGCCCGGACCGCGGCGGTGCGGACGGCCTGGCACGAAGCCGGCCACGCGGTGGCCGCGCTGGCCGTCGGGGCACGGTTCAGTTCGGCCAGCATCCGCCACGGCTCTGCCGGTCAAGGCCGGGGCAGCCAGGGCCGGGTCCACGGCGTCCAGGGTGGCGGTGAGCAGGCGTTCGTCATCGACGCGGCCGGCCAGATCGCCGAGCGGCTGCGGGACTGGTCGATGCTGACCGGCGACGACGAGCTGGGCGCGTGGCTGCCGACCTGGCGCGCCGACGGCGGCGACGCACGGCGGTTCCGGCGCGGGATCACCGCGCGTTTCGGTGCCGACGAGGTCGTGGCCTGGCGGCATTGCGAGCAGGCCCTGACCCCGCTGCGGCCGCGGATCCGCCAGCTGGCCAGGGCGCTGCTCGTGCACCCGCGGCACCTGCCCTACCGGGTGGCGGCGGCCATCGCCGACAGTGCCTAATAGGACGGCGCCTAGGCCGACCGGTACCAGGCCGGGAATGCGTCCAGCGAGTCGAGCACTACCTCGGCGCCCGCGTCTGCGAGGTCCTCGTCGCTGAACGAGCCGGTCGCGACGCCGACCGCCCGCACGCCGGCCTGCACCGCGGCGGCCATGTCCGGCGGAGTGTCGCCCACGTAGGCGGTCGCCTTCAGGCGGCGCAGCACCGCCGCCTTCTCCGGGCCATGGACCAGCGTGAACAGCTCGTCGGCGGACAGCCCGACCGCCCGCAGGCTCGGGCCGACCGAGATGGGGTGCTTGGCCGTGATGATGACCACGCGCTGCCCGGCCGCCCGGACCGCGGCCAGCGCCTCGTGCGCGCCGGGCAACGCCGTCGTCATCCGCTCCGCCAGGTCCACGTAGTGCCGCCGGTAGATCTCGGCCGCCGCGGCACCCTGCTCCGGCGGAAACCAGAACGCCAGTTCGTCGTCCAGCTTGATGCCGAGCCTGCGGTCTACCGCGTCCAGGTCGATGGCCGTGCCAGTCTCCCGCGCAACGTCGGCGAACGCGGCCAGGATGGCCGGGCGCGAGTTGATCAGCGTCATGTCGAGGTCGAAGCCGACCGGTCCCATCCCATCCCGTCCCCGTCTCCAGAGCCCCTGAGCTCGCTACGTCCCGGAACCCGCGGCGCGCTCCTTCTTCGGCTCCATCCTCCCAGCCAGAGCCTGGTCACAGTCAAACGAGTAGGGTCACAACCTTTTTCATCCGAACGACTCTGGGGGGCTTTACGCACCCGCTGCTCTCTGTTTGGCTGCGCTAATGTGCCGCTATGACGTGGGAAGACCGGCCGGGACGTTTCACCGGAGACGGAATGACGGCGTGCCGGGCACGCACCTGGACCGTTCGGAATAATGGTTTTTGGAGTTTGCGGGCTGGAGGTTTCGTGATGTGGGGGTGGTGAGCGGCGACGGCAAGGCGGATTCGGCCGCACAGGAGGCTATACCTCTCCCGGGTATTCCGGCATCCGCGGGGGCGCTCATCTTCGACCGGGCGGGCCGGCTGCTGATCCTCAAGCCGACCTACAAGAGCGGCTGGACGATCCCCGGCGGTGTCATGGAGGCGGACGGGGAGTCGCCGTGGGAGGCGTGCCGACGCGAGGTCCGCGAGGAGACCGGCATCGAGGTGGCCCGCGGCCGGCTAGCGGCGGTGGACTTCCGCCGCCCGCGCCCGGACCGCCCGGGGGGAATTCGGTTCCTCTTCGACTGCGGGAAGGTGAGCGACAAGGCACTCGCCGACCTCGTGCTGCAGCCCGAGGAGATCTCCGAGTCCCGGCTCGCCCCGCTTCCTGACGCGCTCGCCCTGCTCAGGGGCCCGATCAGGCGAAGGGTGCGGGCAACCACTCGCGGTCGGCGGCTGGTCTACCTGGAGGACGGCCGCCCCGTCTCCGGAGTGCCGGGAGGGTCCTGATCCTACCATGAGACCTGAGGAAACGCTGGTGCGGCCGAGCAGGCCGGCCCAGAAGCGCGCGAGCGCCCACGGGTCCCGGCAGTCGAGCACCACTTCCCTGATCCAGCCGATCGCCGCTTCGCCGCTCATCCGATCAGGACGGTCGGCTACGCGGCCGGCTGGTAGCTGAGGTGCACCACACCGGTGCTGAACGACTCCGAGCCGGCCAGCGTCATGGGCACCTGGCCATCCGGCTCGCTGAACAGGCGCTTGCCGCCGCCGATCACGACCGGGAAGACAAGCAGGTCGAGCTGGTCGAGCAGGCCGTGCCGGAGCAGCCAGCTGACCAGGGTCGAGCTGCCGCTCATGCCGATGTTCCGGCCCGGCTGCTGCTTCAGCTGGCGGATCTGTTCGGCCACGTCATCCCCCGTGCCGTTGATCAGGGTGGAGTTCTGCCAGTCGGCCGAGGACAGCGTGGTGGACACGACGAACTTCGGGGTGTTGTTCATCTGGTCGGCCATGCCGCCGGACTGGCCGCCGAAGGCGGCGGCGAACCCCTCGTAGGTCGTGCGTCCGAGCAGCAGGGCGTCGTTGCCGGCCATCATGCCCCCGACCGCTTGCCCGACCTGATCGTTGAAGTACGGACCCGTCCACTTCTCTGGTGACTCCACCACGCCGTCCAGCGAGATGAACAGTCCCGCGGCGATCTTTCGCATGATTTCTTTCCTTCCTTAATTATTGTCGTTGTTGCTGAAGAACCCGGTCAGCACGGGGGCGATGGCCTGCGGCTTGACCATGTGGTTCTGGCCGGGCAGCGTCCGGTGCCGCGCGTCCGGCAGGGCATCGGCGAGTGCACGCGTGGCGTTGGTCATCCAGGCCGGGCTCTTGCCGCCGACCGCCACCAGCGTCGGGGGCTTGACCTCGGCCCACTCCGCGGCCGTGAGCGGCTTACCCCGCTGGTGGTCGTGCAGGAGCGTGATGTCGTAGGGCAGGGTGGGCGCCGCCGCCTTGAGCTTGGACCAGACGGGCGTGAGCGGCATGATCGCGGTGAAGATGGCCGGCGTGCCCACGAACCGCATGAACATCTTGACCGCTTCGCCGCGGCGCCCTTCGGCCACCGCCCGGCGGAGCTCGGGCAGGTAATCGTCGGGCATCGGGGGCCTGGTGCCGTCCACGATGAACGGCGGCTCGTACACCGCCAGCTTGGCGATCGCGGGGATGCGCTTGGCCGCCGCCAGGGCGAGCGCTGCGCCGGACGACGTGCCGTGCACGCACACCGTTCCGCCGGCGCCGGCCATGGCGGTCAGTGCCTCGAGGTCGTCGACCTCGCGGTCCGGCGCGTACGGCGGCGTATCGCCGCTGGCGCCGCGACCGCGGCGGTCGTAGGTGTAGACGGTGAAGCGCGGCGCGAGTTCGGCGGCGAGCTTGGGCATCGGCCCGAATGACCGGCTGCACAGGGCGCCGTCTACCAGAATCAGCGGCGGTCCCTGACCGGCCCTGGTGAACGCGATGGTGGTGCCGTCGGCCGACTGGACGGTGTTCATGAGGTCCTCCCTGGTTTCTCGATGTGCTCGTGGTTTCTCGATGTGCCCGCGGTTTCTCGATGTGCCCGCGGTTTCTCGATGTGCCCGTGGTTTCTCGATGTGACGGTCAGCCGAGGGTCCGGCTGAGCCAGGATTCCCAGGCGAGCTGGGCCTTGGCGGCGTCTCCGGCGAACAGGTGGTGGGCGGCGATGGTCGGCTTGGCGAATCCGCGCAGGAACCGGTACAGCGCGTCCTGCGTGCGCACGCCGATCGCGTGGGCGTTGGCGAAGTAGACGACGCCGTCCACTGATCCGATGTCGTCGGCAGTGACCCTGGCCTGGTCGCCGGGCGTGGCGTCGTCGGGCAAGCCGAGCGCGCGGCACAGCAGCGCCCGGTCACGGGTCCAGCTCATGCCCGGCGGCCCGAACGCGGTCACCGGCTCGGCGAACCGGCCGGCGAAGTGGGTGAGGTACTCCACGAGGGTCCGGAAGTACAGCTCGCCGCCCAGCGTCATCGCCTCGAACTCCTCCGCCCAGTCGTCGCCGGGCAGGAAGCCGCTGGTGACGGTGCGCAGCACGGTGCTGCCGCCCGCGCGCCCCTCGACCAGGAACTCATAGGCGATGAACCGCCCGTCCGGGGCCTCGCCGCTGCGGTAGGCGAACCGGCGGACCGGATCCCAGGCGGTCACGTCGAGCTCCGGCGCGTACTCGCCGAAAACGGTGCGGACGGTGCCGCCGGCGCCGGGCTGCACCTCGTTGCGGCCCATGAACCAGGAGTTGATCCCGGGCCCGGAGGCGATGGCGGCCCAGACCTCGTCGGGGGTCGCGGGCACCTCGGCCTCCTTGCGCTGTTCGAACGGGTGGCCCATCAGGTCTCCTCGGTCTCGGCGGCCGTCGCGCCGGTGACGCTCGGGTGGACGGCGATGACGAGATGGTGGTCACGTCCGCCTTCGGCCTGCTCGTCGTGGTACTTGGCTACCAGCGAGGTCACGGCATCCACCAGTTCGGTGGTGAAGGCGGCCCGGTCGGCGGCGGACGCGAACCGCACGTGGCCGTCCATCGCGAACGTCGCGAGCTTCTTCTGCGCCCGGGTGGCGCCGGCGATCAGGTCGCCGACATCGCGGACGAGCTGCGCGGCCAGCGCCAGCAGCCAGCGGGCGGACAGGCGATCGGGCGCCCGGGCCGGGTCGGGGGCCACGGCGGCCAGCGCCGACGGCGAGATCACGTAGGAGGCCGCCGCGGCCCGGAGCAGCCGTTCGGTCACGTTGCCCTTACGGCGCTCCTCCACCAGCTCCACCAGCCCGTGTCGCTCCAGTGTGCGCAGGTGGTAGTTGACCTTCTGCCGGGGCAGGCCGACGGCGGCGGCGAGCATGGAAGCAGACCTCGGTTCGGTCAGCTGGGCTAGCAGGCGCGCCCGGGCCGGCTCCAGCGCGGCCTCGGCGGCGGCCGGATCGGCGATCACTGCTACATCGATCATGAGGTTAGTCTGCCGTCCGACAAAAAGATTTGTCAAGAAAATTTTATTTGTCGGCTAGCGCGGCGGTCGGATCGAGGGGCGATCGTACAGGGGCGGAGCTCGCAACCCAGGCGGCGGCCTGGCCAACGGGATCGCTTAGCTGGCACAGCGGCGGACTGGCCAACGGATCGCTTAGCTGGCACAGCTGAATCGAATTATTGTGTGTACTTACCTCCCGAAAATGAGGGGTAAGTACACACAATAACGAATTTCGTCGTCTGGGTGACGGGGCGCGGAGGTTAGTGAAGCGGGTGCGCAGCTTGTGGCGGGGAAGGCGGCGCAGGGGGTTAGCGGGACGGGAGGGAGGCGCGGCGGGCTAGCTCGGTTTGGCCGGCGGTGCGCATCTGGTCCAGGGGGGCGGGCTTGATGCCGGTCATCAGCTCCGCCTGGCGGGCGGCCTGGTGGAGCAGCAGGTCGAAGCCGCTGACGACGACGGCGCCGGACGTGGTGGCGGCCTGCGCGAGCCGGGTGGGCCAGGGGTCGTATACCACGTCGAGCACGGCGGAGGGGCCGGGGCGGGGAGGTCGGGATCGTTCGGCATAAAAATCGGCGGCGCCGGACGGGACCGTGGAAACCAGCAGGTCCCCGCTACGGACCCCCGAATCGAACGGGCGCAGGTCCACCACCATGCCAAGCCGGCCGGCGGCCATCAGCAGGCCGGCGGCCCGGGCCGGGTCGCGGACCAGGACCACCGCCGACGTCAGGCCGGTCTCGCGGAGGGCGGCAAGAGCGGCGCAGGCGGTCGCGCCGGCGCCGAGGATGGTGGCGCTGGACGGCGCGGTCACCCCGGCCTCGGCCAGGGCCGCGACCATGCCGGGGACGTCGGTGTTGTACCCGTGCCGGTCCCCGCCCTCGAAGACCACCGTATTGGCCCCGCCGACGTCGATGGCGAGCGGCTCAGTGCGGTCGAGCAGTGGTAGCACCGCCCGCTTCAGCGGCATGGTCAGCGACAGCCCGGCCCACTGACCGTCGCAGGAGGCGAGCAGGCCGGGCAGGCCGGCCTCGTCGCATTCGATCGCGGTGTAGGTCCAGTCGCCGAGGCCCAGCGCGGCGTACGCGGCCGTGTGCAGCACCGGCGACAGCGAATGCGCGATCGGCGAGCCGAGCACCGCGGCCCTGTACCCCCGGGGGGACGACCCCCCGGAATCCCGGTCACAGGGGGGTTTCACCCCCCCGTACCCCCCTGACCCTGGCCCAGGTTCTTCTGGAGTTCCTGCCGGAACTGCTCGAACTGGGTCTCGCTCGAGGTGAATAGGGTCTCGCCGGTCTTCGGGTTGACGGTCACGAAGTACAGCCAGTTCCCCGAGGCCGGGTGCAACACGGCCTGGATGGCCGCGTTCCCCGGGCTGTCGATCGGACCGGGCGTCAGGCCCATGTGCCGGTAGGTGTTGTACGGCGACGGGCTGTTGAGCTGCTGGTCACTGGCGAGGATGCCGAACGTGTTCAGGCCGTACAGCACGGTGCTGTCGAGCTGCAGCGGGATGCCCTGCACCAGCCGGTTGTAGATCACCCGGGCGATCTTCGGGTAGTCGGACAGCCGACCGCCTTCGGCCTGCACCAGGCTGGCCATGGTGATCACCTGGCCCTGGCTGAGGTGCACCTGCCCGGCGGCCACGGGCAGGTTCACCGTCGCGGCCTCCTGGTCGAACCGCTGCACCATGCCTTTCAGCACGCCGAGCGCGGTTTCGTGCGGCAGGACCTCGTAGGTCGCGGGGAACAGGTAGCCCTCTGGCTTGCCGTTGGCGTAGCTGGGCAGGCCGAGCGATGCCGGGTTCTTGAGCGCCGCGGCGTAGGCGCTGGCCGGGATGCCGGATTTGGCGCCGAGCCAGGCTAGAGTCTGGCTCAGCCGCCAGCCCTCCGGGATCGTCACCGTGACCTGGACCAGGTTCTTCGGGTTGAGCAGCAGCGCGTAGGCCAGCGACGCTTGCATGCGCTTGTGCATCCCGTAGAAGCCAGGCAGCAGGCCGGCCGGATTCGAGCTGTGCTCGGCCGCTAGGACGAACGCACGGGAACTGGCCACCACGCCCAGCTTCACCAGCTCTGGCCCGAGGCTGCTCGCGGAGGCACCCGAGGGGACCTGGACCACGACGGAGCCGGTCCCGTCCCCCGAGTAGTCGGCCGGGTGGTACTTGCTCTGGTAGAGGCTGTAGGCGTAGACGCCGCCTACCGCCAGCGGGGTGACGATGATGAGCAGCGCGGCCAGGGGCGCGATCCAGCCGAACCTGCGCCTGCGACGGCGGCCGCCTCGCCCGCCCCCGCGGCTGTCCTGGCGGCCGTGGCGGGCCCGGCGGTCGGGCCGGCTGTTCTCGTAATCCGCGTCGCCGTCGTCGCCGAAGCCGGGGACGAACCTGCCCCCGGCCCCGTACTCGTCCTCGTACTCGACGTCGCCCGGCTCGCCGTAATGGCCGCGCTCGCTATACGGGCTGCGCTCCTCGTACTGGTCCGGGGGGCGGAAATCGGCGGGGTCGTTGCTGGCCTGCGCGGGCTGACCGGGGTGCCACTCCTCGGCTTCGGGGCGGGAGAGTCGCTGGGTCCTGCGCCAGGGCGAGTCTTCCGGGTCTCTGGGTCGGCCCAGGTCCTGCGGCCTGGCCGGCCGGGGATCGTCGTACCTGGGCTCGTGGTGCACCGGCTCGTACCCGGGCGGCAGCGGCCGGAGGTACTCATCCGGGCGCCAGGCGTCCCCGTCCGGAAGCCGGTGCGACCTCGGCGGCCTCTGGGGTATGCCGCGGGGGTCCTGGAACCCGCGTGAGGGCTGCGGCCGGGGGCTCTGCGGCGGCCGCGGGCTGGACGGCCATCCGTCTCCGTTCTGGCTCACGCGCCGCCACCCGGGACGAGTTGGCCAGCGGGGCGGCCCGTGGCGCGTTCGGCGTCCAGGGCGGCTTGCAGCAGGACGGCGGCGGCCGCGGCGTCGACGACCTGACGGCGGGCGCGGGCGTCCTTCCCGCCGCGGCGCAGCGCGTCGTGGGCCTCGGTGGTGGTGAACCGCTCGTCGACCAGCCGGACCGGGATCGGCGCGAGCCGTCCGGCGAGGTCCGCGGCGAACTCCCGGGCGCCGGCCGCCGCGGCGCCTTCACGGCCAGACAGCGACGTGGGCAGGCCCACGACGACCTCGATCGCGCCGTGCTCGGCGGCCAGCCTGGCCAGTTCGGCCCGCGCCCGCTTGGCCTTCGCACCAGGACCCGACGCAAGAACCGTCAGCGGGGTGGCCAGAACGCCGCCCGGGTCGCTGCGAGCCACCCCGATGCGGACCGAACCCACGTCCACCGCCAGCCGCACCCCATGCCTGAACGGATGCTGCGGCAACGGATGCTGCACAGGCGGAAGCTGCCTCACCGGCGCGGATTCTGGCACGGTGAAGACCCCGGAAGGGCGCAGGAGCATGCCAATACGTTACCTACCGGACCTGACTGTGTCCCGCAAAGCCCGACGAACAGCCTCAAATGCCTCATCTATGACGCCTGGGTGACTATCCGAGATCGGCGCGCCGCCACCCTGGGCGACGTCCGGCTTCCCGCCGCCGTTGCCGCCGAGGGCCCGCGCAGCCGTCCCCACCAGGGAACCCGCCGACACGCCGAAGCCGCGGCCCGCCTCGTTGACCGCGACGACCACGACCGGCTTGTCCGCGGGCACGCCGATGATCACGACCACCGCGGGACGCTCGCGCGGCACCCGGCCGCGCACGTCGAGCGCGAGCTTGCGGATGTCGTCGGGCTCGGTCCCGTCCGGCACCCGGTGCGCGACCAGGGCCACCCCGTTGATGTCCGCCGCGCTGGCCGCGATTTCGCCGGCCGACTCGAGCAGCCGGGCCGCCCGCAGCCGCTGCAGCTCGCGTTCGGCCTCCCTGAGCCGGGACACCACGCCCGAGATCCGTTCGGGAAGCTGCTCGCGCGGCGTCTTGAGCTGCTCGCTGAGCTGGCTGACCAGTACGCTCTCCCGGGCCAGGAAGCGGAACGCGTCGATGCCCACCAGCGCCTCGATCCGGCGCACGCCCGAGCCGATGGACGCCTCGCCGAGCACCTTGATCAGGCCGAGCTGGCCAGACCGGGCCACGTGCGTGCCGCCGCACAGCTCGCGGGAGTAATCGCCGACCTCGACCACGCGGACCTGGTCGCCGTACTTCTCGCCGAACAGCGCCAGCGCACCCATCTCGCGGGCCTCCTGCTGGGAGGTATAGAACGCGCGTACGTCCAAGTCGTTGACCAGGATCTCGTTGACCTCGTCCTCGGTGTCCCGCAGCACCCCCAGCGGCACCGCTCCCGGCGCGGTGAAGTCGAACCTGAGCCTGCCCGGCGCGTTCTCCGAGCCCGCCTGCGCCGCCGACTCCCCCAGCGCGCCGCGCAGCGCGCGGTGTACAAGATGGGTCGCGGTATGCGACCTGGACAGCGCGCGGCGGCGCTCGACGTCGATCTCCGCGAACGCGGGCGCGTTCACCCTGACCGCGCCGGAGATGACCTTGCCGCGGTGCACGATGAGCCCGGGCAGCGGGGTCTGCACGTCAGAGACCGCGACCTCGCCACCGGCCACCGTGATGGTGCCCGCGTCGGCGAGCTGGCCGCCGCCTTCGGCGTAGAACGGAGTGCGGTCGAGCACCACGTCCACCTCGGCGCCCGCGCCCGCCTCGGGGACCGGCACGCCGTTGACCAGCAGGCCGAGGATGGTCGCCTCGCCGGAGATCTGGTCGTAGCCGGTGAAGGCGACCGCGCCGGACCGCTCGAGCATCTCGGCGAACGCGGAGATGTCGGCGTTGCCGGTCTTCTTCTCGGCCGCGTCGCGCTTCGCGCGGTCCCGCTGCTCGGCCATGAGCCGGCGGAAACCCTCCTCGTCGACGGTCAGGCCCTGCTCGGCCGCCATCTCCAGGGTCAGGTCGATCGGGAAGCCGTAGGTGTCATGCAGCTGGAAGGCCTGCGCGCCGGACAGCGTGGTGGAGTTCCTGCGCCGGTTCTCCTCGACCGAGGCGTCGAAGATCGCGGTGCCGGTGCGTAGCGTGCTGGCGAACGCCGCTTCCTCCGCTTCGATGACCGTGCGGATGTTGGCCGCGTCCCGCCTCAGCTCTGGGTACAGCCCGGCCATCGCCTCGATCGCAACCGAGGTGAGCTCGGGCATGAAGCGCTCCCCGGTGGTCGAGGCCGCACCGCCGCCGCCGCGCTGGCTGCCGGCCAGCAGGCGCAGGTTCCTGATGCTCCGCCGCACGATGCGCCGCAGCACGTAGCCGCGTCCCTCGTTACCGGGCAGCACGCCGTCCTCGACCAGCATGACCGCGCTGCGCACATGATCGGCGACGACACGGAGCGCCACGTCGGTGGCGGTGTTCCGGCCGTAGTTCTGCTCGGTGAGCTCGGCCGCCCGGTCCAGGATCTTCCAGGTGGTATCGATCTCGTACAGGTTGTCGACGCCCTGCAGGATGGACGCCATCCGCTCCAGGCCCATCCCGGTGTCGACGTTCTTCGACGGCAGCAGGCCCTCGATATCGAAGTCGTCCTTGGCCCGGACCTTGCTCAGCTGGTCCTGCATGAAGACCAGGTTCCAGACCTCGAGGAAACGGTCTTCGTCGGCGGCCGGGCCGCCGTCGCGGCCGTATTCCGGGCCGCGGTCGTAGTAGATCTCCGAGCACGGGCCGCCGGGGCCCGGCACACCCATGTGCCAGTAGTTGTCGGCAAGGCCGCGGGCCTGGATCCGGTTCTCCGGCAGGCCGATCTCGTTCCGCCAGATGCTGAACGCCTCGTCGTCACCGTGCAGGATGGTGGCCCACAGCTTGTCCTCTCCGAACCCGAACCCGCCGTCGGCCTCGGACTTGGTGAGCAGCTCCCAGGCGTACCTGATGGCGCCCTGCTTGAAGTAATCGCCGAACGACCAGTTCCCCAGCATCTGGAAGAACGTGGCGTGCCTGGTGGTCTTGCCGACCTCTTCGATGTCCAGCGTCCGCACGCACTTCTGCACGTCGGCCACTCGGCGATACGGCGGCGTCCGCTGGCCGAGCAGGTACGGCTTGAACGGCTGCATGCCCGCGATGACGAACAGCACCGTGGGGTCGTCGGCAACCAAGGGGGCCGAAGGCACGATCTCGTGCCCCTGCTGCTCGAAGTACGCAAGGAAGCGGCGGGCGATCTCTGCCGACTCCATCAGTGGCCATCCTCGGGTTGAGCGTCATGGTCTGTTGACAGCGTGTGGTCTGTTGGGAAAGTAGAGCCTGCGGGCCCGGAATGCGCAACCCGATAAAGCTCCATACCCTCCCGGACGTCGTGGGTGAAGCGGTAGGTCTGCTTGGCCAGGCGCAATGCTCCCGTGCGAGCCGACATTACCCGGGGCTTCACGCCGGCCCCCGGGGTGAGGCTGGCCCCGGGGGTAAGGCTGGCCCCGGGGGTAAGGCTGGCCCCGGGGGTAAGGCTGGCCCCGGGGGTAAGGCTGGCAGACAGGCGCCGGCCGACGGCGGAGACACGCCGGTAGCCATAGATGCCGGTCACCACGCCGGCCGTGAGCCAGAAACCCCTGCGGATCATCGTGTCGCCTTCCCTCGGGTCAGCTCGCCGCGTTCCATCACGCGGCCGGGCAGCGCGGCTTTCGGCGTCCGGCGCAGGTTCACGGCGTGACGTACCCCGTAGGCGAGCGCGCCCATCCGGCCCACCGGGCCGCCCGCGATCGCGCGGCCGAGCCCGGCCAGCGCCGAAACCTGGCCGGCCAGTTCGGTCATCCCGGCGCCGAGTTCGTCCATGCTGGCCGTGACCGATTCGGACTGGTCGAGCTGGCGCCCGGCCCGGTCCACGGCGACCTGCGCCCCGTCCACGGCCGCGTGCGCGCGCTGCAGCAGCACGTCGCCGCGCTCGCGCACGTCGGCGACCAGCTTGCTGCTCTCGGATAGCAGCCGACCCAGCCGGAACAGGACGAACACGCCGACGCAGACCAGCAGCGCCCAGAACACGGCGGCGATCAGCGCGGCGAGCTCCGCGGCATTCATGCCCGGTCCGTCCGTGTCATTCCTGCTCCTTCTCGGCCTTGTCGAGGATGGCCCGGATGCGCTCGGCGCGTTCGGCGATCCGGGCCTCCAGGCCATGCTGTGACGGCTCGTAGTACCTGCGGTCTGCCACCGAGTCGGGGGCATAGCGCTGCGGGACGATGCCGTCATCGAAGTCGTGCGGGTACCGGTAGCCCTTACCGTGGCCGACCTTGCCCGCCCCAGGATAGTGCGCGTCGCGCAGGTGCGCGGGCACCGCGCCCACAAGCCCGGCCCGGACGTCCGCGTCGGCCGCCCCGATGGCCTTGATGACCGCGTTGGACTTCGGCGCCAGCGAGATGTGGATCACGGCCTGGGCGAGGTTGATCCGCGCCTCGGGCAGCCCGACGAACTCCACCGCCTGGGCCGCGGCGACGGCGGTCTGCAGCGCGGTGGGATCGGCCATCCCGACATCCTCACTGGCGTGCACGATCAGCCGCCGGGCGATAAACCGCGGGTCCTCTCCCGCCGCGATCATCCGGGCCAGGTAATGCAGCGCCGCGTCCACGTCGCTGCCCCGCATGGACTTGATGAACGCGCTAATCACGTCGTAGTGCTGGTCGCCATCGCGGTCGTACCGGACCGCGGCCCGATCCACCGCGCGCTCCAGCGCCTGCACGTCGATCCGGCCACCCGCGGGCAGGCCGAGCGCGGCGGCCTCCAGGTAGGTGAGCGCGCGGCGCGCGTCACCGCCGGCCAGCCGGACCAGGTGATCGGCGGCTTCGTCGTCGAGCGCGACGGCGCCGCCGAGCCCGCGCGGGTCGGCCAGCGCGCGGCTGATGACCTCCCGCACGTCATCGTCGGACAGCGGCTGCAGGGTGAGCAGCAGCGACCGGGACAGCAGCGGGGACACGACGGAGAAGAACGGGTTCTCCGTCGTCGCGCCGATGAACGAAACCCACCGGTTTTCCACCGCGGGCAGCAGCGCGTCCTGCTGGGTCTTGGAGAAACGGTGCACCTCGTCGACGAACAGCACGGTCTGCGCACCGCTCATGCCCAGCGTGCGACGGGCGGCGTCGACCGCCGCGCGCACGTCCTTGACCCCGGCGCTCACCGCGGAAAGCTCCACGAAGCGGCGCTTGGTCACCTGGCTGACCACGTAGGCCAGCGTGGTCTTGCCGGTACCAGGCGGCCCCCAGAGCAGCAGCGACATCGGCGCGTCGTTGTCGATCAGCTTGCGGAAGGGCGTTCCCGCACCGGTCAGATGCCGCTGGCCGATCACCTCGTCCAGGGTACGCGGCCGCATCCGGACCGCGAGCGGGGCAGCCGCATCGGCCGCCGTCGCTTCCGCCTCGTCGAACAGGCTCTCGGACTGCCCGCCCGCCTCCCCATCCCCCCTCACTGCTCTGGCCATCCTTCGACCTTATCTCCGCCCGCGCAGCGCGCCGGATGCCGAGCTATACCACGTCAGGGGGCCGCGGGCGCGGGGGCAGGGGTGGCGGGGACCGCGTCGATGCCGGCTTCGCGGCGCTGTTCGGGGGTGATGGGGGTGGGAGCGCCGGTGAGCGGGTCGAGACCGGAGGCCGCCTTAGGGAAGGCGATCACGTCGCGGATACTGGCCGCCCCGGCGAGCAGCATCACCACCCGGTCCCAGCCGAACGCGATCCCGCCGTGCGGTGGCGGCCCGTACTTGAACGCGTCGAGCAGGAAGCCGAACTGCGAGCGGGCTTCTTCCGGGGACAGCCCGATCACGTCGAACACGGCCTGCTGCATCGTGGACTTGTGGATACGGATCGACCCGCCGCCGATCTCGTAACCGTTGCACACGATGTCGTACGCGTCCGCGAGCGCGCCACCGGGTTCGGTGGCGAACTTGTCCGCCCACTCGGGCAGCGGCGCGGTGAACGGGTGGTGCACCGACGTCCAGCCGCCCGCGCCGTCCTCCTCGAACATCGGCGCGTCCACGACCCACAGGAACGACCAGGCCGACTCGTCGATCAGGCCGCATTTCTGGCCGATCTCCAGCCGGGCCGCCCCGAGCAGTTCCCTGGCCGCCTTGGCCGTCCCGGCCGCGAAGAACACGGCGTCGCCCGGGGCGGCGCCGACGGCGGCGGCCAGCCCGGCCCTCTCCCCCTCGGACAGGTTCTTGGCCACCGGGCCGGTGATCTCGCCGTCCGGGCCGATGAGCGCGTAGGCGAGGCCGCGCGCCCCGCGGGACCGGGCCCACTCCTGCCAGCCGTCAAGCTCGCGCCGGGACTGCGCAGCGCCGCCCGGCATCACCACGGCGCCCACGTACTCCGCCTGGAACACACGGAACTCGGTCCCGGCGAAGTACTCGGTCAGGTCGGTGAGCTCGACGCCGAAGCGTAGGTCGGGCTTGTCCGAGCCGTACCGCGCCATCGCGTCGGAGTAGGTCATCCGGGGCAGCGGGGTGGGCACCTGGTAGCCGGCCAGCTCGGACCAGAGCCGCGCCACGATGTCCTCGGCCACGGCGATGACGTCATCGCGGGTCACGAACGACATCTCGATGTCGATCTGGGTGAACTCCGGCTGCCGGTCCTTGCGGAAGTCCTCGTCCCTGAAGCACCGGGCCAGCTGGTAGTACCGCTCAAGGCCGCCGACCATGAGCAGCTGCTTGAACAGCTGGGGCGACTGCGGCAGCGCATACCAGTTACCGGGCCGCAGCCGCACCGGGACCAGGAAGTCGCGCGCGCCCTCCGGCGTGGACCTGGTCAGGTAGGGCGTCTCCACGTTCACGAACCGGTGCTCGCGCATCACGTCGGAAAGCAGGTAGGCGGCCTGCGACCGGGCCCGCAGCGCCCGCGCGGTGTCGTCGCGCCTGATGTCCAGGTAGCGGTACTTGAGCCGGACGTCCTCGCTGACCTCGGCGGAGCCCTCGACCGGGAACGGCAGCGGGTCGGCCTGGCTGAGCACCTCGACCTCGTCCGCGACGACCTCGATCTCGCCGGTGGGCAGCTCGGGATTCTCGTTCCCGGCCGGGCGGGCACGAACCGTCCCGGTTACCAGCACGCAGAACTCGGCCCTCAGGTCGTGCGCTACGGCCTCCTCGCCGCGCCACACCACCTGCACCACGCCACTCGCGTCCCGCAGGTCAATGAAGACCACGCCGCCGTGATCCCTGCGCCGCGCCACCCAGCCGGCCAGCACCACCTGCTCCCCGGCGTGCGACGCCCGCAGCGTCCCCGCCTCATGGGTGCGGATCATCGAGCTTTGCCCCTCTCTGTCACAGCTTTGCGTCCCCGACGTGCCGCTGCTCATTTCCTGCGACCTTTTTATCCGAACGGACCTGGCTGCGCGCCTCGGCCCATGGTCACAGGCCCCGGCTGGGTCCCGACGTCGGCTCCAGGCCCGCCAGGAACGGGTTCGTCCGCCGTTCGGTGCCGATGGTCGTCTGGGGGCCGTGCCCGGACAGCACCACGGTCTCGTCCGGCAGGGTCAGGCAGACCCGCGCCAGGCTGCGCAAGATCGTCGGGTAGTCCCCGCCGGGCAGGTCGGTCCGCCCAATCGATCCGGCGAACAGCAAGTCACCAGAGAACAATACGCCATCGTCGATTTTGCTTTTACGTTGTGCTGTAATCGGCGAGTCCAATGGCAGCCGGAATGTCACGGATCCTCCGGTGTGCCCAGGCGCGTGGTTCACGACGATCTCGAGCCCCACAAGACTCAAAGTCATCCCATCGGCCAGTTCTTTTACGTCATCGGGTTCGGTGAATTCCAGGCCGCCGAACAGCTGCTGTCCCGTTCCGAGCGGGAAACCCTTGGCTGGATCGCTGAGCAATGCGCGGTCGTCCGGGTGGATGTA
>Ga0209656_10000247_pt1 | contig 36172 bp, 34 predicted proteins | sample BogFormECP12_OM2_FD_188239 | JGI IMG/M metagenome (GOLD analysis project Ga0209656, IMG submission 188239) | Bog forest soil microbial communities from Calvert Island, British Columbia, Canada - ECP12_OM2 (SPAdes) (version 2) | ecosystem: Environmental > Aquatic > Freshwater > Wetlands > Bog ...
TGCCGAGGGCATTCAGATAGTCGCCGACCGATTCCCAGGTCACATCGACCCCGGCCTTCATGACCGGGAGCGGGATCTGTTCCGCGTCGGAGAAGAATTCGAGATACCACTCGCCGTCGCCGGGCCGGACCGGGGCGATGACCTGGCCGCACTGGCCGACGACGACCGTGGTGTGGCCGTTGTGCACCCACGAGCCGCAATACGGGTCCCACACGGCTTGCGGGTCGAAATGCGTGTGGTGGTCGATGAACCCGGGGCAACGACGCGCCCTCTCGCGCGGGCGCGGTTGACTGCAGCCGTTCCTTAGCGTGTCAGTCTCGGGTCGGCAAGGATCACGGCCCGGATCGCCTCGTAATACCGTACATAACCGGTGCAACGACAAATGTGGCCGTCCATCGCCGTGAGGATTCGCGCGTCGACCTCCGCCCGCGGCACCGGCTCACGCGCCAGGCTCTCCAACAATACCTGCGCCTCGTTGACGAAGCCCGGGGTGCAGTATCCGCACTGGAATGAGAAGTGGTCGAGAAACGCCTCCTGAAGAGAGGTCAAACGGCCGCCCACCGCGTGGCCCTCGATCGTACGCACCTTCTTGCCGTTGAAGTCGGAGGCGGCGGCGAAGCAGGTCGGCACTGCCGCGCTGGTCCCGTCGTCATGGTCCACGATAATGACGCAGGCTCGGCACGCGCCGATGCCGCAACCGAACCTGGTGCCGGTCAGACCGCAGTATTCGTGCAGATAATCGATCATCGGCAGCGTCTCGGGAACCTGGTGCGGTCCTGTCACCGCGCTGTTGATCGTGAGGCTGATGCGTACGGCTTTCATCCGAGCACCTCTTTGATCGCCGACGCCGTAACCGGCACGCTGGTAAAACGGTGGCTTGTAGCGTCGTAGATCGCGTTCAAAAGGGCCGGCCCGATCGGGATCATCACGACTTCGGCGATACCCTTTGGCACATCGGTGGGGCCGAGCGGCGGCAGGATTTCAACTTCCAGGTTCCATAGCGGCAGATCGGAAGCCCGCGGCACGTGATAGCGATCGAGGTTCCAGTCGCCGCTTCCCGGCCCGCCTTCGAACAAGGGAAGAAACTCGGTCATCGCAAAACCGACACCCTGCGCAAAGCCGCCTTGCGCTTGACCCGAAACGGCCTCCGGCAGGATTGCCCGCCCGCATTCGAGCACCGAGTAGGCCTCGACGATCTTGACGACGCCGGTCGAGCGCTCGATCTCGACCACGGCGATGCTGCCGCACGCGGCCACATAGTTGGTGCCGAAGCGCTGGAACCGCGTGTTGGGGAAGTCAACCGAAATCCGGTCCAGCAGATGAAAGCCGCTGGAGTCGAGCAAAGCCCGCCGCTCGCTTGCGGCTCCGCGGCCATATTGAACCGCGAGCGCATCGATCGGCGCCTCCCAGCGGGCCCCCAAGATTTCGAAAGCGGCAGCCGCCCAATTCCAGCGGTTAAAGCCGTGCACCATCGCGGTGGTCACCAACCCCATCTCGTGCGCTTTTTCGGCTAGCCGCGCCAGCGGCAGCGGCTCCATACCCGCAGCAGTAAGCGCGTCGCCGACGAAGCGCGCTCCCTCCGGCCGCAGGAACTCGCCGGCTGCCTGTCCTCCCATCACGCCCTTGCCCCATATCGCAATGGCGGCGGGCCAGACCCCAAAGCGATAGACGATCCGCGCTGCCTCCGCCACGACGTGCGTGTCCACATGGGCGCCAATTGAGGCATAGGTCGATACGTTGAGCCGAGGGACCCAGCGCGGGTTGGATGCCGCAGCATCCTGCTCGGCCTGGCCGATCGTGTACGGATTGCCCGATGTTTCCAGGCGCAGAGGCTTCCATTCCGACAATGCGCCCATCGTCACCCGATCGGCACAGGCGCCCAGATGCTCCGTTGTCCGCACTGCGATGGCTGTCGATAACCCCGTGCCGATTTCCACCGCACTCGAGGTGACAAGGATGCGGCCTTCCGGCGTCATCTCGACCTTGGCCAATGCAGCATCCGCGCCGCCGCCATAGTCCTTGTTGACGCAGGCGACACCGACACCGTAGGCCTTTTCGGGATAAAGGGCGCTGTGCCGCTTTTTGTCGGCGGAGCGTTGCGTCCAGAGCCGATGGCGGGCGAGCTTATCGAGCACCTCTTGCGTGCGCACGGCACCGCCAGGGATGTTGCCGGTCAGGTTTCTTTGCCCCGATGCCAGCGCGTTCGCCTCGCGGAATGCGATCGGATCGCGACCCAGCGCCTCGGCCGCGCGATCGATCATCACTTCGAGGGGTGTCATCGACTGCAATGTTCCGTAGCCGCGCATCGAGCCGGCCGGCACGGCGGTGGAGGCCAGTACCACCGAGCTCACATCCACCTTTGGAATATTGTAGATGCCGATTGCGGCTGCGGCGGCGACCAGGCCGACGCTGGCGGAATAGTTGGCCAGCCCACCGCCCTCGCCGGTCAGATCGGCGGCATAGGCGACAAGCCTCCCGGTTTTCCGATCGATGCCGAGCTTGCTTCTAATCTCAAAGGCGTGACGCTTGAGGCCCGACTGAAACTGCTCGAAACGGTCATTGGCCAGGCGAACCGGCGTATTGGCGGCGAACAACGCGGCCAGGGCCACGTAAAGCGGAAAGATCGAGTGATCGCGGCCGCCAAAGCCGCCACCGATCGAGGTGCAATGGGCAACGACGTTCTCCACCCGGAGATCGCCGCTGGTCTCGCCTACCAGCTCGCCGATCGAGGATGCCGAATCATCCGGCGACTGCGTACCCAGCACCAACTCCAGTGTGCGGCGCGAGGAATCGTGCCACGCCAGCCCGGTTTCCGGCTCGAGGAAAACCGGATCATTCGAGGGAGTGTGAAAAGTCTGCTCGATAACGAGAAGATCCGGGTTGGGGTTATCGAGCAATTCTCGAACCTGCTGCCCATAGTAGGAAGCGCGAGCGGCAGGAGAACCGGAGGGGTTGGGCGGATCCCACTCGGCGGCAAATCGCGGCGCCGCCGGCCCGGACAGCTGCTGCGGCGGCAGCGGCTGATACCGCTCCGGCACCGTCCAACCGTCGAGAACCGGTGAATAAATGTCAGCCGAGTCGGGTGTTGGCCCGGCAACCCGGACATAGCGCATGCCGCCGTAGGGAGTGCGCGGCTGGGGTCCGGCGATAGCACCATGGCGCACCGGATTGGCGGCGCCGCGCAAGGCCTGCCGAGCCTCGGCAAAAGCGGCGAAATCGTTCCAGATCAGCAGTGCGAGCGGCTGGCCGAGATAAGCCGGCGCTTGCCCGACAGGACATAGCAAGTCCCCGGCATAGAATGACGGTACGCGAAGCCGCGCCGCGGCCAAATCTACCGCAAGAACGGTCCGGTCCGGCCGCAGCGAAGGCTCCAGTCCGGATAAATCGATCCCGGCAAAGGCCTGGCTGACATCCCGTGCGCGGACCAGCATCGCGTGGGAGGTGCGGCTTGGCCAACCCGGCATATCGGCGGCACGAAAGTCCGCCGAATAGAGTTTGGCGCCGGTGACCTTCGGATAGCCGTCGACGCGCCGGTGCGGCGGACCATTCCGCGCATCCGGGGAAGAGGAGGGCAACCCGAACGTGTCGGCGCGCACTGAAGGAAACGGTAGCACCGTGACACCGATACCGCCCACGATAAAGCGTCTGAGGAATTCCCGGCGGTCAAGGGTGCCGCATCCGCGAGCGGTACGGGTCATCGGGCCGCCCAATGCGTCGAAGGACAGCTGACGTTGTTGTGACCTCTCGTCCTGGTGTCAAGCACGCTTGCGGTCGATAAAAAGCTTATCGGTTTCCGACTCCAGCACGCCGCCCAGAATTTCGCCGCGATAGAACGGCGCGGCGGCGATGACGGCGGTCGCCGGCAGCAGGATTTGCTCGATGCCGACTTTCTGCAATGTCTCGATCGAAGTGCCATAGACGACACCGCCAATCCGTGCCCAGGCCAGCGCGCCCATGCACATCGGGCAAGGCTCGCCCGTGGCGTAGAGAATGACCTCGGCCCACCCGCGATTGCCGAGCCGCGCAATATAGTCGTTGATCGCGACAATTTCTCCATGAAAGGTCGGGTTGGCACTTCTATTATTCACACCAGTCGCCAATACCTCACGATCACCGGCCCGGACAATTACCGCACCAAATGGGAAAAAAGGATTGGCGCTGGCTGCTACGACCGCCAGCCGCATCGCCTGCTCATGGACCGGCAACGGGATCGCGGCAAGAAAGATCGACTGCATCAGTACTGAGCCTGGGGGTGATGCGTGCACGCCAGCGAGCGAAATTATAACGACCCCGCGCTCGTTCGTCGAATTGCCAGCACGCTGTTGACACTGCGTAGCCCGCATCGGTGCGTCGCCAGATTGCCGGCCGGGCATCGGGCGTCAGCAGCTCCCACGTATCAGCTTTATTTGTCCTCGGCGGCGATGTCTGGGACAAGGTTCGGGCGTTATTCGTTTATCAGGCCCGGGCTGTCTTCCCGACATCTGCGAGCACCTAACCCACCCTGGCGTGGCGTTGCCATCACTTCCTCGTCTGACATTGCGTCGAGACGTTGCCAGTCGGTGGCTCCTTTGGGGAGGGGCTCACCAGCTCTCACGGTCATCCACGTAATACCTGTCTTACTCACGTCGATCAGCTTTCCGCGCCGAAATGATGTGACAGAGGTCTTCGCTGCGCACCGTCACGACCGCGAACAAGATGCGCCTTCAGCCATTTCTATGACCTGAAGTCGCGCCTCCCCATAGGCGAGGCGCGCATCGATATCCTTCAGCCGATTCGGATCCTCAAGCGCGGCGGCATCCCTGAAATCGACGCCGTAGCGGGGCAGGTTCGAGGCTGCCTTTCGGTGGTTCCACTCGTATTGCACCTGAGCACGCCACCCCGTATCCGGATATAAGAGCGAGGACGGGCTGTCATCGATCTGGCGCGTCTTGAATCGCGCCGGGCGCGCTTTGGTGCGAAAGCCCTCAAGACGCGCCCGACAACAGTACTCAGCGCCTAGCTCTGTCGGACCGGCATGCCCGGAAGCGGTCCGAGCATGCCGTCCGATTAGGGGGTTAGGCCTGTGCTCCTTGGTAGAGCGGGCCGCGAATGATCTGACCGGGCAAGGCGTCGGTCAGTTCGCCCTTGTCGAGCAGCACGGTGCCGTTGACGATTACGTGGTCGATACCGACCGCGCCGCGCTTCACCTCGATGCCCCCGGCCGGCAATGTCGCGACCGGCTCGCGCGGCTTCGATGCGATCGTGTCAGGATCGAAGATCGTGATGTCGGCGACCTTGCCGGCCGCGATGAAGCCGCGATCGGTAATGTCGTGCATCAGCGCGGTCTTGCCGGTCAGCCGGTAGACAGCCTGTTCGAGCGGCATCACCTGCTGTTCGCGCACCCAGTGGCCCAGCAGATTCGTGCTCGTCTCGTGCCGGTCGGCGGTGTGCGGCCGACCGCCGCCGTCGCTGGTGCCGATCACGGTGAAGGGCGAGCCGAGGAGGTGCTTCTGCGTCGCCGGATTGTTGTTGCGGTCGATCGCGATGAAGCAAGTCTGCAGGTCTTCGTCGAGCGACAGATCGAGGAAGGCATCCATGATGCCTTTGTTCTGCTCCTTGGCGATCTGCTCGACGCTCTTGCCCTCGAGGTGCCGGTTCTGCCCCTTCACGGTCATGAACACCTTGACGAGGTCCCAGCGCCGGTTGAACAGGCCGCGCGCGCGACCGCGCCGGTCGGTCATGGTGCCCTGTTGCGCGACCGTGCCCTCGACCGCCTCGTCCGACATCGCCTTGCGGATTTCCGGGTCGCGGAAGGCGCGCATCCTGTCCTGATAGGGCAGCGCCATGACCCGGTCCCAGGTCGGCATGCCGCGGAAAAAGCCCTCGGGATGCGTGATGTCTTCGTCCTGCGGCACGTTGAGGCCGCGCTCGAGGTTGAAGATCGCGCCGGCGACGGTCGAGAGGCACGAGCCGTAGCAGCGCGCCCCGCCCTTGAACCCGTCTTCCAGCCACTTCAGGTGCTCGACCCATTCGTCGGGGTTGGCGATCGGATCGGAAACCAGGTTGTAGATCGAGGGCCGGCCGCTGCGGGCAGCGAGCTCGCGCGCGACACGACGGGTCTCCTTGGTGCCGCCCGGCGCGCCGCCGGCGACCTGGAAGACGCCGGTGCCGAGTTCGCCGAGCACGCTGGCAAGCGCCCAGCGCTCGTCGTCGTCGCACACGCCGGCGGGGTCGCCACGATCCTTCGGCGCCGTCGAAAAGCCGAGTGCCCCGGCATGCATCGCCTCGCGCACCAGTTTTTGCATCTGCGCGAGCTCTTCGGGTGTCGCCTTGACCCGCTCGCCCGAGGCTTCGCCCATCGCATAGCGGCGAATCCCGGAATGGCCGACCAAGGTGCCGACATTGATGCCGCGCTTTTTGCCGAGCGCATTCAGATAGTCGCCGACCGACTCCCAGGTCACGTCGACGCCTGCCTTCAGCACCGGCAGCGGGATCTGTTCCGCGTCGGAGAAGAATTCGAGATACCAGTCACCGTCGCCCGGCCGGACCGGCGCGATGACCTGGCCGCATTGGCCGACGACGACCGTGGTGTGGCCGTTGTGCACCCACGAGCCGCAATACGGATCCCAGACCGCCTGCGGGTCGAAATGGGTATGATGGTCGATGAACCCGGGTGCCACGACGCGCCCCTCGGCATCGATCGTCCGCTTGGCGGCGGCACCCGCATATTTCCCGACCCCGACAATCTTGCCGTCCTGCACCGCGACATCCGCTGCAAATGCCGGCTCGCCCGAGCCGTCGACGACGCGCCCGTTTTTAATGAGCAGATCAAACGCCATGCTTATTCCTCCTTGTTGCCCCCGCTCGGTCCGAGCGCAGCGGCCTGTCGCAGCGAGCCGCCATTCCTGGGCGCATGGCCCGCCAGCACCGCTTCGCGCGGCGCGAAATGACCCTACGCTCCGAAGGGAAGTCCAGCAACACATTCTCCCAGAACGCAACTCGGGTATGCGACGAGCGATGGTCGGCCGACGGCTCACTCGTTCCGTCATCCCATGAAGGGAGCGTGTGAAAGAATTGAAGGGCTGCATCACGGTCGTGCGTACTTCGAGACGCGCTTCCTCATCCTGAGGAGCCGCCGCAGGCGGCGTCTCGAAGGGGGAGCGCTCCTCAGCATGAGGTATGTCCCTGATGGCATTGACGAAGTTACTCATCCTGAGGAGGCCGCAAAGCGGCCGTATCGAAGGACGCAGTGCGCCGATCCAGTGCGTTTTCGATGCTTTCTCACGCTTTTTGGCAGCGTGAGAAGTAACGCTTGATGCTACAGATTCCAGTTTGTGTCAGAGGATAAGTGAGATGACGGATCTGTTGGAGACGACGGAAGACGGTATCGCCTGGTTGACGCTCAACCGGCCGGACCGGCTGAATGCGTTCTCCCCGGGAATGCTGACCGCCCTGGGGGAAGCGCTGCAGCGTCTGAGCGGCGATGCGGCCGTGGGTGCGGTCGTCATGACCGGCGCCGGACGCGGCTTCTGCGCCGGCGGCGACGTCAAGACGATGCCGAGCCGTGCCGCCCAGGGGTTCGAGGAGCGCGTCGAGGGTCTGCGCCGGATGCATCAGCTGCCCCTGCTGTTGCGCACGATGCCTAAGGTCGTGATCGCGATGATGAATGGACCCGCGGTCGGTGCAGGGTTGGGTCTGGCGATGGCCTGCGATCTGCGTATCGCCGGACGCTCGGCCCGCTTCGGAACAGGCTTCGCCGGGGTCGGCTATTCCGGCGATTTCGGCGGCTCGTGGACCTTGACCCGGCTCGTTGGCACGGCAAAGGCGCGCGAGCTCTACTTCCTCGGCGAGATTATCGACACCGAGGCGGCGCGCTCGCTCGGCTTGGTGAGCCGCGTCGTCGAGGACGAGGCACTGCGCGACGAGACTACGGCCCTCGCCCGGCGCATCGCCGACGGACCCCGAATCGCCTACGGCTACATGAAGCGCAATCTGTTTGCCGCGGAGACCGAGCCGCTTGCTGCGGTTCTCGAAATGGAGGCGGTGCACCAGGCGCGTGCCGCAATGACCGAGGACCACCTCGAAGCCGCTCGCGCCTTCGCCGAGAAACGCCGCCCGGTGTTCAAGGGGAAATGATATCGGCTCATCAGAATTCCCGTTCCGCCGAATTAATTCTCTGTTAGCCCGAATTAAGTCCCTGTTCGGACGAATTAATTCGCTGTTCGGTCGCTTCGGGAATTTGCCCCGAGGTTTGACGATAAAACAAAGACTTACGGGTGCGGATCCCGCCGTGAAACGGCTTCGAACCCGGTTTTTGGCAGTATATTCCCGTCGAGCACGGAAGCCAGTCCCAGGCGATGTCGCGATTCTACCGTTCGACGCGGTGCGAAGACAGGCGCTCGCGGGTCATCGCGAGGCCCTCCGGGGTGCCGACGTGGTACCACTCGCTATCATGCACGATCGCGGAGAGGCGACCCGCGGCTTCGGCGCGATCGAAGAGCCGGACCAGCGAGAAGACGCGGCCGGGTGCGTCGTCGAAGAGCCGTCGGTGCAGCAGCTGAATGCCGGCGAAAAGATAGGGGGCCACCTCGCGCTCGCGGCGGCGGCGCGGGTTTCCCCTGACGTCGAGGAAGTAGTCGCCGCTGCCCTCGTAGCCGACCGCGGTTACCGTCCGCTGCAGCAAAAGAACGCCGTCCATGGCTGCGGGATCGAAGGCGCCGGCGAGGCGGAGCAGGGCGGGATCCTTACTGTCGAGCCAGAGCACATCGCCGTTGACGACGAAGAAGGCTTCGCCGAGCAACGGCAATGCCCGCGCGACCCCACCGCCGGTGTCGAGCGCCTCGGCCTCCTCGGAGAGCTCGATCTGGGGGTGGTCGCGGCGGGCGAGGTGTTCGGCCATCATCCGCGCCTTGTAATGGACATTGACGACAACGCGTTCGACGCCGGCCGAGGTCAGCCGGTCGAGCGCATGGTCGATCAAGGGCCGGCCGTTGATCTCGACGAGCGGTTTGGGGATGGCGTCGGTGACCGGGCGCAGCCTCGTGCCGAGCCCGGCCGCCAGCACCATCGCCGAGCGCGGTGGTGCTGTCACTTCTCGCTCCGTAAATTCGGCATGCACCGGGTTTCGGGCGGCAGATGGCGATCGAGCCAGCTCGCGATCGGGGTCAAGGCCGGGTGCCGGAGGTCCGCTTCGAGCAGCCGCCAAACCCGTGGGATGTGGGCGAGGTATTGCCGCTTGCGGTCGCGTTTCCACAGCCGCGTGAAGATGCCCAGGATCTTGCAATTGCGCTGGGCCGAGAGAATCGCGGCAGAGCGGGTGAAAGCCCCTCGGTCGAGGCCCGGGAAAGCGGCGAGGTAGCGCTCGGTCATCGCTCGGCGCAAGAAGGCCGGAACATCGCGCCGGGCATCCTCGAGGAGCGAGACGAGGTCATAGCTCGGCGGGCCCGACACCGCGTCCTGGAAATCCAAGAGCCCGCATCCCCGTATCCCGGGGCGATCGGGCAGCAGCATCAGATTGTCCACGTGGTAGTCGCGCAGCACCAGGGTCGGCGGCGACACCATGGCATCCGGCAGAACCGCTCGCCAGAGTGCGATATATTCCTCGCGCAGCCCGCTCCCGAGCGGTCTATACCAATCGACGAGAAGGGCTGCTTCGTCGAGCAACCGCTCCATGTCGTAAGGGGGTATTTCGGGGGTGCCGCGCGGCTCGGCGGCTCGCTGCAACGCGATCAGAGTGTCGACCGCGAGCGTATAGAGGGCGGGCTCGTCGGCGCCGCGCTCGAGCAGCCGCGTGTAGGTGTCGTCGCCAAAATCTTCGAGCAGCAGAAAGCCTTCGTCACTGTCCTCGGCGAGCACCTCAGGGGCGCTGAAGCCGAGCTCGCGCAACAGCGCCGCGACGACGACATAGGGGTGAATGTCCTCCTGCGGCGGCGGAGCGTCCATCAGCACCGCACTGCTCCCATTGCGCTCGAGGCGGTAATAGCGGCGGAAGGATGCATCGACGGCCAAGGGCATCGCCGAGACGTCGCCCCAGCCCGCTGCGCCGAGGAACACCGCCATGGCACGGCGGCGCGGATCACCCATCCGCGGAGATCCCGGCCAAGCGTTGCGGCCAACCCTCGCAGGCATCGATGAGCGCGCGTCGCGCGTTAGGCCGGTCGCCGAACAAGAATTCGATCTCGAGGCAGCGTCGCGGCAGCAGAGGGCCGAGACGCTCAGGCCATTCGATCAGCGAGATCCCCTCGCTGAAGGCGTCCTCGATGCCGAGCTCCCAAACTTCCTCCGGCGATTTGAGGCGGTAGAGGTCGAAATGCCAGATCGCCGCGGACCCGAGCTCGTAGATCTGGACTAGGGTGAAGGTCGGGCTCGGCACCTCCTCCGCGCCGCCGCGCGCACGGATAAAGCTGCGGGCAAAACTCGTCTTGCCGGAGCCGAGATCGCCCTTCAGGGCAATGACGTCGCCAACCTCGGCGAGTGCGGAAATTTTCGCGGCCAAGGCCGCGGTGGCGGCTTCATCGGGCAGATCGACGACCGGCATCGCCTATGCGTTGTATACGCTCGCGGCGATTGCCCGCAACATCGCCTCGCGTGCCGCGATCATCTAGTGTCGTTTCGAGAAAATCCGAGCCCCACCGTCTCCGACTTGGCCCGAATCGCCCTGCCGCGCGCGGTCAATGCTTGATTGAGGAATAGGGCAGGATCGGCTCTCCGGCCTTGTACTGATCCGGCCACAGCACGACCTCGCCCTTGCCGTCGCGGAAATCGTCCACACTCGTGCCGGCGATATTCTGGAACTGGATGGTCAGGACGCGCGCCTTCTTCCATTCGCCCTTTTCGCCGAAGGCAACGTCACCGACTACGGTCTCGAAGGTATGGGTGCGCATGTAGTCGGCGATCTTGTCCTGGTCGAGGCTCTTGGTCTGCTCGACTGCGTCCCCTACGACCTGCAGATCGGCATAGGCCCAGGGTGCCAGATAATAGCCGAGCGGATCCACACCCTTGCCGGCCGCCTGCTCCTGGTAGCGCTGCAGAAACTCCATCACGCCGGGGAAACGCAAAGTGGGAGCCGGCAGCCACCAGTCGAAGGTGATGATGCCGTTCAGCATCGGACCCAACGAGGTCTTGATCGAGGTGCTCTGCGGCCCCGTCATCGTGCCGCAGCAAATCTTGGTGTTGAGCCCGATCTCGTGCATCGCGCGGATCAGACCGACGCTGTCCGGAGGGTAGGAGGCGATATAGACGATATCGGGGTTCGTCGCCTGGATCGCACGGATGATCGGACTAAAGTCCGTCGTCGTCGGGGGGTAGGTTTTGTCGTAGACCACGTCGAGACCGGCCTTCTTTAGATTGACCCGGGCGCCATCGGCGGTATTCCGCGTCGCCTCGCCGTCATCGACCGCCAGCGCGATCGTTCTCAGACCGAGCTTGTCCTTATTGGCCTTGATGATCTCGAAGAACCCTTCGGAGATCGCCGCCCGCGGATCGGGCCCGACCGGCAGCATCGAGAAGTATTTCGGGTAATGGAACTCTTCGTTGACGTCCATCGCGAACAGACCCATGAAGGTCTTATTGTGCTGGATTACCACCGGTAGCGCCGGTGCCGTAACATTGGTGCCGTAGGCCGAGACCACGAGGTCGACCTTGTCGACATCGAGCAGCTTCGTATAGATGCCCGGCACCAAGGACGGGTTAGTCTGGTCGTCGTAATAGACGAGCTTGACCGGGCGGCCGAGGAGCCCGCCCTTCTTATTGGTGTCCTCGGCCCAGATTTGCATCGCGAGCAGCCCGGAGGTGCCGTTGACCGCGAGCCCTCCGGTCAGCGGCATCGAAAAGCCGATCGTGATCGGCGCCCCCGCCGGCGTCTCGGCCCGGACCGCGGCGGACGCGGCGAACGTAATCGCGACGGCCGCAGCGATGGCCGCTCCAGCCGATCTAACCCGCGTCCTCTGTCGAAGCATGTTTCCCTCCCCAAATTTTCCGTATTCGTGAAGTTAGTTCCGCGCTTCTCGTACCCCCCTTGCCAGCGCCCGGACATCGGCGAGAACGGCCTCGACGAGGCCGGGCTGGGCGCGGCTGTCGGGGTCAAGGTTGCACGCGAGACGCTGGACGAGGGAGGAGCCGACGACCGCGGCATCGGCGGCTCGCGCCACCTGGGCGGCCTGTTCCGGGGTTCTTATTCCAAAGCCGACGGCGACCGGCAACCGGGTGAACCGCCGCAGCTTAGTGACCGCAGTGGCGACATCGGCGGAGTCGGCCGAACGGGTGCCGGTGATCCCGGCAATCGCGACGTAATAGATGAAGCCGCTGGCGTGCTCGACGATCAGCGGCAGGCGCCGCTCGTCGCTGGTCGGTGTCGCGAGGCGGATTAAATCGAGACCCGCGGAGCGTGCTGGCCGGGTCAGCTCGGCGTCCTCCTCGGGCGGCAGGTCGACGACGATAACCCCGTCGACCCCGGCGCCGACCGCATCGCGCGCAAAGGCCTCTGGACCATAGCGGTAGATCGGATTGTAATAACCCATCAGCACGATCGGGGTCGCAACGTCGGCGCGGCGCAGCTCGTGCACCAGCGCCAGGGTGCGGCGCAAATTCATACCCTGCTTCAAGGCACGCTGGCCGGCTTCCTGGATCGCCGGGCCATCGGCCATCGGGTCGGAGAACGGCATGCCGATTTCGATCAGATCCGCACCCGCCGCGGCCAGTCCGGCGAACAGCTTGGCGGAAGTGTCGGGATCAGGGTCGCCGGCGGTCAAATAGGTGACGAGCCCCGCGCGTCCCTCCTCGCGCAGCGCCGAAAAACGACGTTCTATTCGACTCAAAGCCTGACCCCGAGATGGTCGGCGACGGCGAAAACGTCTTTGTCGCCGCGGCCGCACATGTTCATCACGATCAGGTGCGCGCGCGGCAGGGTCGGCGCGATCTTGGCGACATGGGCCAGCGCATGAGCCGGCTCGAGCGCCGGGATGATGCCTTCCATTCGGCTCGACAGTTGGAACGCTCCGAGCGCCTCCTCGTCGGTGATCGAGACGTATTCGATGCGTCCGATATCGTGCAGCCAAGCGTGCTCGGGGCCGATGCCGGGGTAATCGAGCCCCGCGGAGATCGAGTGCGCATCGCGAATCTGCCCGTCCTCGTCCTGCAGCAGGTAGGTGCGATTGCCGTGCAATACGCCGGGCTTCCCGCCGGTCAGCGAGGCCGCATGGAACCCGGTCTCGATGCCATGCCCGCCAGCCTCGACGCCGATCATCGCCACACTTGGCTCGTCGAGAAAAGGATGGAATAGCCCTATTGCGTTCGAGCCGCCGCCAATGCAGGCCACCAAAGTGTCGGGGAGCCGCCCTTCCGCTTTCTCCAGCTGGGCGCGCGTCTCGTGTCCGATGACCGATTGGAAGTCGCGCACCATCATCGGATAGGGATGCGGCCCGGCGACCGTGCCGATCACGTAGAATGTGTCCTCGACATGGGCCACCCAGTCCCGCAAGGCCTCGTTCATCGCGTCCTTCAGGGTAGCGGTACCCGAATGCACCGGGATCACCTCGGCGCCGAGCAGCTTCATGCGGAAGACGTTGGGTTTTTGCCGCTCGATGTCGGTGGCGCCCATGTAGACGACACAAGGCAGGTCGAAGAGGGCACAGGCCGTCGCCGTCGCGACCCCGTGCTGACCGGCGCCGGTCTCGGCGATGATGCGGGCCTTCTTCATGCGCCTCGCCAGCAGCACTTGGCCAAGGCAGTTGTTGATTTTATGCGCGCCGGTATGGTTCAGCTCGTCGCGCTTCAGATAGAGCTTGGCGCCGCCGAAATGGCGGGTCAGCCGCTCGGCGAAATATAGGGGGCTCGGCCGCCCGACATAATGCTCGAGGTAGTAGTCGAGCTCGGCCTGAAAGCCGGAATCTTGACGCGCTGCGCCATAGGCGGCATCGAGCTCGAGAACGAGGGGCATCAAGGTCTCGGCGACAAAGCGACCGCCATAGATGCCGAAATGGCCGCGCTCGTCCGGCCCGCCCCGAAGGCTGTTCGGAACCTGCATCCCCGTTCCTCACCCGAGCGCGCGGGCGGCGGCGAGAAAAGCGCGGATCTTGTCGAGATCCTTTTCCCCAGGATGGCTCTCGACACCGGAAGAGACATCGACCGATGCGGCACCAGAAATCCGCACCGCCTCTGGCAACAGTTCGACGGTCAAGCCACCCGACAGCATCCACTCGCGGCGCCAGGATCGGCCGGCGATCAGCGCCCAGTCGAAGGCGAGACCGTTGCCGCCCGGCAGCGCGTCCGGCCGGCGCGGCGGCTTCGCGTCGAACAGCAGCATGTCGGCGACCTCCTCATAGCGAGCCGCCCCGAGCACGTCCTCCGGCGCGGCGATTGCCACGGCCTTCATCACCGGCCGAGCGAAACGAAGTCTGGCGTCGGCAACCCGGCTGGGGCTCTCACGGCCGTGGAATTGCAGAATATTGATCGGCGCCTCGGCGAGGACGGCGCCGATCGTGTCGTCGTCAGCATCGACGAAGAGTCCGACTCTCGCGATCCCCGACGGCACTGCGGCGCAGAGTCGGGCCGCTTTAGCTGGCGTGACGGCGCGCGGGCTCGGCGGATAGAAGACAAAGCCAAGGTAGGCCGCGCCTCCGGCGACAGCCGTGGTCACGGCCGCCTCGGTCGATAGACCGCAAATCTTCGCGGCGACGCTCATTTACCGCTGTCCGCTGGCGGTGCGGGCGCGGGCGTTGGCGGCGAGCTCGTGTTCGGGAAGGAGATGTCGACATGCCCTTCCGGCTCTTTGGCCGCGCTGATCTCGGCTTCTCGGTGTTGCCGGTAGACGCTGCGCAGCGCAGCGTAATAATCGAGCGAGTTGCGTTCCAACTCGTCCAAATCCTTCAGGTGCTGAGCCCGCGCGTCGACGATATTGGCGCCACCAGTCGCAACGCCGGCGTAGGTCGCCGGAGCGCCGCCGACGTAGGTCAGCGGGTTGAGTGCCAGGTCGACGGCGGTTCCCAACGCGTCGCGCGGATTTGACGGACCGAGCAAGGGCAATTCGACAAACGGCCCCTCTCCGACACCCCACACGGCCAAGGTTTGGCCGAAATCTGCCTTGTGCGGCGGCAATCCCAATTTCGCCGCGACATCGACGATCCCGGCACCGCCAACCGTCGTATTTACCGCCAGCCGCTGAACTGACTGCCAGGCGTGATTGACATTCCCCTGGAGCAGATCGTTCAACGCGACGGCCGGCTCCTTGAGATTTTGCACGACGTTGTGAATGCCCGTCTGAACGACCTCCGGGACATGGTCGGTATAGGCCTGGGCGACCGGTCTCATGACGGCGTGATCGGCGGCGAGATTAGCCTTGAAGATCGCCCTGTTCACCCCCTCCGCTGGGTCGTTATCCGAATCAGCCTCGTCGGCGCTCGGCGGATCGCTCGACGAGGTAGCGCATCCAGTACAGAGCAGCAATAGACCGAGGAGCACAGCCCACGTGGCTTGCACTGGTCTTCCACGATCTGCTCTCCGAACCGCGCGAAACACCGTGATTCTCTCCGTTGGACCGAGTCGAGGGGAGTTCATTGTCCCGGGCGTCACCCGGCGCGTCAAGGCGGCGAGCGGGAAGCAGCCCCAGCGTGCGCTAGAGCCTGCCACATGCCGCGTCGTAGACCAGCTTCGCGGTCGCAACGTCTTCTATCGCGATCCCGACGGATTTGAAGACCGTCGTTGCCGATACCGGCGCCGCCTTGGCTCCGGCAAATATCTCCCCGATCTCGGCATAGATCTCCGCCCGCGATAGGATCACGTCTCCAGACTCCTTCAGAACCGCCTCGCGTGAATCGACGACGAGCGTGTTAGCCATCGCGCTGTCGTCGAGTTCGCGCCAGTCTGGCCGCGGCGAACCTACGGCGTTGACATGCGCCCCGGGCTTCAGCCAGGCGCCCTGGAGGATCGGCTGCAGCGCATTGGTCGCGGTTACGATAACGTCGGCGCCGCGCACCGCGGCCTCGACAGGCATCGCCTGGGCTTCGTGCTGCTCGGCAAACCGCTCGGCATGCTCAGCCGTGCGGCTCCACACGCGAACCTCCTCGAAGCGGCGGACCAGCATCAGCGCCTGCAGATGAGCGCGCGCCTGCACGCCGCTGCCGAGCAAAGCCAATACTCGGCTGTCGGGAGCCGCCAGCCGCCTTGTCGCCGCCGCCGAGACAGCGGCCGTCCGCATCTCGGTGATCAGCCTGCCATCCATGACCGCCAGCGGTTCGCCGGTGTCCGAGCGGAACAGCAGGATCATGGCCAGATGCGTTGGCACCCGCGTGCCGGCGTTCCCTGGGTAGAAGCTGACCAGCTTGACCCCCATCGCATCCTCCGCCACCGCGGGCATGATGCCGAGATATCGCTTTCCCTCCTCTATCGCCAGCATGTTGCGAACCGGCTGAAGAACTCGCCCAAGTGAGAAACTGGCCAATGCAGTCTCCATCGCCGCGATCAAGCGATCCCAGTGCAACAGATCGCCTATCCTTTCCTCACTCAGGTACATCACCATTAAATTCGTCCCGGAAGCCGCAATCCGAGTATGATGATTGACGACAGCTCACCGTGCGTGTCAAGGCGAGCCGGAGCCCTTGAGAGAGCAGCCATGTCCATGCCGATCAAGCCGTTCGTACTTGTCGTCGCCGCCCTCGCCAGCCCGATGGCGCAGGCTCAATTCCTGGGATCGGGCTTCGAATCGAACGTTACCCTAACGAAGGAAGACCTCGGCATGCTGCGCCAGACGGTCACGCAGCAGATCCACGGTAAGCCCGTCGGGACGACCGCCTCCTGGAGCAATCCGAGCAGCAAAAACTCCGGAACCATCAAGCTCCTTAAAAAATTCACCGCCGGAAATATGCAATGCGAAACACTCGGATATACACTGATGACCACTGCGGTAGCAGGCGCCTCACCCGAGCATTACGAGTTAAACAGCTGCCTACAACCGGATGGAACCTGGAAAATTCTGTGAGGGCCTGGTTCGCCGGGCTTATTGCACGGCACTGGCGGTCTTCGTTTTCTCTCGCATCAACGCCAGAAGCCCAGCCACATGACCGCCGTGGCGCTGGATCACCGAGGCAAATTCGGAGCGCTGCGTCATCATCATACTGATACCCTCGATGACGACGTCGTTGATCTTGAAGGTGCCGTTGTCGCTGACCAGCCGCCAATCGATTTTGATCGGCGGCTCGCCGCCCGGGCTGAGGATGTCGGTCGAGACGATGGTCCCATTCTCGTCGGTTCGGCTGCCGCGGACCTTGAACGTCTCACCGCCGAAGTTGGAGAGGCGGGTGCCGTAGACAAAGACCACGTAGTCCTCGAACAGCTTCAGATACTCCTGCTGCTCTTCCTCACTCGCGCTGTGCCAATAGCGGCCGAGAACGAAACGGGCGATCCCGGGACCATCGAAATCCGCGTGGAACAATTGGCGGAACCGCGCCAGTCTCTCCGCGAGAGGGGCCTTCTTGCTGAGAACCTCAACGGCACGGTTCCACAGTTGGTCCATAAAGACGTTCGCATCTGCGGCGATGGCGTTCGGCGGAGTCGCCGCCAGCGATGCCGTAACGATCAGCAGAAACAGCGTAGTCAGTAGGAAGCGGCGGGTCATCTCGGCAGGACCTCCCGGATCGTGATATCATCGACGGCGTCAAAAACTCGTATATCGTAGCTGGTTCAGGGCGTCGCCTGACCGGTGACCGAGGTGGCTGCGGATGAGCCGCGCATTATCCTATCGGAAATCCGGATTTTTGGCACGCGGTAATAACGTCAGCCGAAAAAAACTCTGGAACCGACACATGAGCACCGTTGGCGACCGCGGGTCGCTTGCCTACATCCAGGCGGCGTGCGCTTGTGCCGTCGGACTTCGAGAAAATGAGGCGAAGAGATGTGGCCGTTTATGCGTGACAAACTGGTCGTTCCCGGGCCCGGCGAATGTCTCCCGGGCAGGGCCGAGGTGATGCCCGTACCGGAGCGGCATTTCGTCAACGGCCACGCACTCGTCGGGCCATATCCCGAGGGCTTGGAAAAGGCGGTGTTCGGGCTCGGCTGCTTCTGGGGAGCCGAGCGGGTGTTCTGGCAGGCGCCGGGGGTCTGGGTCACCGCCGTCGGTTACGCCGGTGGTTCCACCCCCAACCCGACCTATGAGGAGGTCTGCAGCGGACGCACCGGGCACACCGAGGCCGTGCTCATCGTCTACGACCCGAAGGTCACGAGCTACGAGGCGCTCTTGAAACTATTCTGGGAGAGCCACGATCCGACCCAAGGCATGCGCCAGGGAAACGATGTCGGCACCCCATATCGCTCGGCGATTTACACCTTCTCGCCGCAGCAGGCGACACTCGCCGAGGCGAGCAGGGCGGCCTACCAACGCCACCTCGAAGCGGCCGGGTTGGGCAAGATCACCACCGAGATCCGCCAGGCTCCGCCGTTCTACTTCGCCGAGGACTATCACCAGCAGTACTTGGCAAAGAATCCCTACGGATATTGTGGCCTCGGCGGGACCGGTATCAGTTGTCCGCTCCCCGCAAAGGTGGCCGCCGCCTGATCGTCTTGCCGCGGGTCAATCAGCCGCGTCGGGGCGGCGAGATAGGCGATCGAGCTCGGCCCCGAGATAACGGGCAAGCGTTGCCATGGCGGACCGGCCGGCGCGGGCTTCGGCGTCGCGGTTGTAGTTCGTATTGGTGTTGACGTCGTAGGTGTAGACGGCACCGGCGCTGTCGGTAACGAACTCGATCCCGGCGACGCCGATATCGTGTGCGGCGAGAAACGCCTCATAGCGGCGCTTCAGACCGGCGTCGATGTCGTCGATGATCGTGAACTTCGCGAGGGGCTCTTCGCCGGCCGGGCAAGCGACGTCGCCGACGGCGCAGGCATCGGCCGGGCACAGCTCGAACCCATCGCTAGTGTCGACCTCGACCGCATAGATGAAACGCCCGCCGACAAACTCCGCGCGGGTGATCAGCGGCACCTGCGCCCGCACGTATTCCTGCAATAGATACAGCCCGTCGACCGGCGGCTCGTAGTCCAGCCCACTGATATAGCTGCCCAGCGTATCTACGGTGTAAAAGAGGCGGACACCGAGACCCTTGCCGCCGCGGTTCGGCTTCAAAATAAAAGCACCGGCACCAAAATGCTGCTGGGCTGCCTCCACCAGCAGCTCTTTGCCGGCAACTAGAACCGTGTCGGGCGTGCGGATGCCGGCGGCCTCGAGGGCCGCGTATTGGCGGGCCTTGCTGATCTCGAGGTCGAGGGCACGGCTGCCGTTGACGACGCGGCGCTTGTGCCGCTCGAGCCACGCCAGCACCGCGGCGGTCAGCTCGGCGGCGTAGCGGTGACCCCGCGTGTGCGAGGAGGCGCTCACCCGGTTGTAGAAGACGCCCTCGGGCGGCGGGCGCGATAGATCGAAGACGCCGCGGTCGAGAAACCAATCGCGCCAAGGGAGCGCCTGCGCATTGAGCGCGGCGGCTAGCGGCTCGAGCCAGGCGGCGTTCTCGTGGATCACATGGATGCAAGTCATGGGCGTATCCTCCCGCCCACAGAGGTTAATTACACAGATCCTATAAGTCAAAGAACTCGGTTTAACGTTATGAAAGCGTTAAAATGTAGACGCGGCGAGGTGCGCTATAGTCTCCCGGCGAGAACAGTCGGGAGGATCGCAATGGGCCGCGTCCAGGGAAAGGTGGCGCTGGTGGCCGGTGCGGGCGGTGGGATCGGCGGGGCAGCCGCCGAAGGCATGGCGCGCGAAGGCGCAGCAGTCGCCTGCGCCGACATGGACGCCGCTGCGGCCGAGGCCACCGCCGCGCGTATCCGTGCTGCCGGCGGCCGGGCGATCGCGACCGCGACCGACGTGCGCCACCGCTTGGCGGTCGACGAAGCGGTGGCAGCGACGGTGCGCGAGTTCGGCCGGCTCGACGTACTGCTCGACAGCGCCGGGGTCAGTCACGGCGGGAGCTTTCTCGACCTCGAACACGGCGAGTGGGAGCGTGTCATCGCAGTCAATTTGTCCGGTATGTTCCATCTCGGCCAGGCGGCGGCACGGCAGATGGTCCGCCAGGGAGGCGGCGGCAGCATCATCAATGTCACCTCGCAGCTCGCCGAGGTCGCCCGTCCCGAGCGGGCCGCTTATGTGGCATCAAAGGGCGGGGGGCGCTCGCTGACCCACGCCATGGCGCTCGACCTGGCGGCGCACGGCATCCGAGTCAACGCGATCGCGCCCGGCCCGACGCTGACGGGCTTGACGCGGGCCAGCTATGCCGACCCCGAGCGACGTCGTGCGACGATCGCGCAGGTCCCGCTTGGCCGCCTGGGCGACCCGCAGGATCTCGTCGGCGCGATCCTGTTTCTGGCGTCGGACGAGTCGTTGTGGGTGACCGGCAGCACGGTCACTGTCGATGGCGGCTACAATGCACAGTGATCGGGCTATCCGGAGGAAAGCATGAAGGTCGGGTTTATCGGGACGGGGACAATGGGCCAGCCAATGCTGTCCAATCTCGTCAAGAGGGGGTTTCAGGCGATCGCCTACGATACGGCGCCTGCCGCGCTGGACGCCGCGGTAAGGCTCGGCGCCGAACGGGCGAGTTCGGCCGTAGAGGCCGCGTCAGCCGGTGAGCTGGTGATCACGATGCTGCCGTCTTCGGCGAATGTCGAGGCCGCCTATTTCGGGGCCGGCGGGATTATCGAAGGTGTGATGCCCGGGCGGCTCTGCGTCGACATGTCGACGATCGATCCCGGCACCTCGCAACGGGTGGCGGCGCGGCTCAAAGAGCGGGGCATCCGGTTTCTCGATGCACCTGTCTCGGGTGGTGTGGGCGGCGCCGTCGCCGGCACCTTGGCGATCATGGTCGGCGGTGAGGCCGGCGATCTCGCAGAGGCACGGCCGGTGCTCGCGGCGATGGGCAGCAACATCATTCATGTCGGCGCGGTCGGCGCAGGCGAAGTCGCGAAGCTGTGCAACAATTTGATCTCGGGCACGGTGGCCGTCGCGGTCAGTGAAGCGTTTCGGATCGGTGAGGCGTTCGGCGTCGACCCGAAAATCCTGACCAGTGTGATCGCCAAATCCTCGGGCGCGACCTGGGTCATGGAGCACATGCACCCGGTTCCCGGGATCGTCGAGAGCGCTGCGTCGAGCCGGCAATACATCCCGGGATTCATGACCGACCTGATGGCGAAAGACCTCGGGCTAGCGGTCAGTGCCGCGCGCGAAAAGCGGGTGCCGGTCGTTGTCGCTCCCGCCGCCCAGCAACTCTATCGGATGGCCTCCTCGCACGGTCTCGGCCGAGAGGATTTCTCGTCGGTCTACAAATTCCTGAAGCCGTCGAGCGACGACGCCCCGGTCTAATCGTCGGCGGCGGCGGGGATCGGCTGGCGGCGCGGACCGCGGACCAAGAGCAATAACGGCAGGGAGACGAGGATGACGCCCAGCATCAGTGCGAAATCGTCATTGTAGGCGATCATCGCTGCCTGCCGGGTGACCTCGTGGTTGAGTGCCGCGATACCCGAGGGGGTCGTCAAGCTGTACGGCGCGGACAGGTACGGCCACTGGGCCAGCGGGTTGTCCGGGCGCAGGTGCTCGATCAGACGGGAGTGGACGATCTGAGTGTTCTGGGTGAGCTGGGTTTCGAGAATGGCGATGCCGATGCTGCCGCCAAGCATGCGCATCAAGGCCCGAATCGCTGTTCCCTGGGTCAGGATGTGGTGCGGCAGACCCGACAGCGCTAGCAGATTGAGCGGTACAAAGGTACAGCCGAGCCCGAAGCCCTGGGCGAACCCGGCGAACAGGATCGGGCCGGAACCCATATATAGAGAAAACCCGGTCATCTGCCACAGCGAGGCCGCGGTCAACAGGAACCCGACCAGGATGAAGAGGCGATTGTCGACTTTGTCGATCATTCGGGCGACAAGAAACATCGCCAGCATCGTGCCGAACCCGCGCGGCGCCATCATCCATCCGGCGTCGAACACCGGGTAGTTCATGAGTTCCTGCATCATCGACGGCATCAGCGCCAATGTGCCGCTGAGGATCATCCCGACCCCGAACATCAGCAAGCTTCCGGCGACGAAGTTCGGGCTCTTGAGTAATTCACGATTTATGAACGAGCGTTCTCCCGTTGTCATGGTGTGGACAACCAACAGATAGAAACAAAGCGCCGAGATCGCTGCCTCGATCCAAACTTCCGTCGAATGAAACCAGTCCTTGAGCTGGCCGCGATCAAGCATCAACTGTAACGATCCGACCGCGATACTGAGCATCACAAAACCAAACATGTCGAATTCGTCGCGCCGCATGGTGCGGGTCTGGCGGATGAAGATAAAGACGCCGAGCGCGCACAATGCCCCGACCGGCAGGTTGATATAGAAGCACCAGCGCCAATCGAGGTTCTCGGTTAGCCAGCCGCCGAGCGTCGGGCCGATGATCGGACCCATCATCGCCCCGGTGCTGAAGATCGCCATCGCGTAGCCGTGGCGCTCGCGCGGGTAAATCGTGAACAGCGTCGCCTGGCCGAGCGGCACAAGCCCCGCGCTGAATACGCCTTGCAGGACGCGGTAGAGCACGAGTTGGGTGAGGCTCGCCGCGGCGCCGCACAACGCGGAGGCGAGGGTGAACCCGATGACCGAGACCAAGAAGATGTATTTGACGCCGAAGTGGCCGGCGAGCCAGCCGGTCAGCGGCATCATGATCGCCGAAGCAACGATGTAGGACGTCAATACCCACGAAATCTGGTCTTGCGCGGCGGACATGCTGCCCTGGATGTGGGGCAGGCAGACATTGACGATGGTCGTGTCGAGCCCTTGCATGACGCACGCGCAGATGACCGTCGCGGTGATCGCCGCCCGGTTGGCGACTGGTAGGGCGCTTTCTCCCCTCACGCCTCCGGCTTTCGCAGCGGGATCATCATCAGCTCGAAATCATCGCGTACCGGTATAGTGGTAACCCTGGCCGCTTGTCGGGTAAAGCTCGCGCGGCGGGAGCCAGGCTTGCGCGGCGCACCGCTCTGTACCGTGGGCCGCCGCCGCATGGTATAAACCGCACTCGGCCGACGAGGAGGTTCCCGCATGAAAAACGGCATGGTCATCATCGACGCCGACGGGCACGCCGTCGATTACGAGCCGGTGTACCGAGAGCGGCTGCCACAGGAATACCGGCAGCGGGCGACTATCTATCCCTCTGACAATTTCGACCGCACGCAAAACGGTGCCCTCACCGGCAAGCGGCCGCCGTCGCCGGCGCAGAACCTCGCCGACAATGCGCAGGAGGGGATCGACCTGCAGATCATTTATCCGACCGGTGGGCTGATGCTGGCGAGGGTGCGTGAGGCCGATTACGCGATCGTGTTGTGCCGCGCCTACAACGACTGGCTCTACGATTGGTGCGCGATCGACCGCAAGCGGCTGAAGGGCGTCGCCCTGGTGCCGTTGCACGTCGACGTCAAGGCGGCGATCGCCGAGATGGAGCGGGCGGTGTCAAAGCTCGGTGCGGTCGGAGTGATGGTCAATACCTACGATCGCAGCCGCAATATCGCGCATCGCGATTTCTGGCCATTCTACGAGGAATGCGCGCGACAGGGCGTGGCCGTTGGCTTCCATGCCTCGGGCAGCGACACGATGGACCCGCTCTGCCACTTCGAGAATTTTCTGCAGATCCACACCCTGTCGCACGCGCCGGAGCAGTTGATTGCCTGCACTGCGATCATCTACAGCGGGCTGCTCGAGAAATTTCAGGATCTGCGCGTCGCTTTTCTCGAGGCCGGCATCGGGTGGGTCCCGTTCTGGATGGAGCATATGGACGAGGAGTACGAATTCCGCCCGTTCGACGCGCCGCTGCTGAAGGCCAAGCCATCGGAATATATGGCCTGCGGTCGGGTGTTCGTGTCTTGCGAGCCGGAAGAGAAGACCTTGCGCTACGTGCCGGACTTCTTCCCGGCCGACAATATCCTGTTCGCCTCCGATTACCCGCACTGGGATGGCCAGTTCCCCAACGCCGTGTCTACCCTCGCCGACCGCAACGACGTGCCGGTCGAGCTGAAGCGCAAGATTTTCTTCGACAATCCTCGGCGCTTTTATGGACTGAAGGTCGACCCCGCCGGCTTCGGCGCGGCGCATTGAGGGAGGAAGCTAATGCCGAAAATTCCAGCCGAACGCCTGGGCGAGATCGGCCGCGCACTATTCGTCGCGGCGGGGACGCCGCCCGCGGAGGCGGAGATCGTCATGCGGCACGTCGTTGCCGCCAACCTTGCCGGCCATGATTCGCATGGGGTGATCCAGATCCCGACCTATATCGAGCGCATCAAAGTCGGGCATATCGTCCCCGGCGCGCCCTGGAAGATCGTCCAAGAATCGCCGACCACGACGGTCGTCGACGGCCATTGGGGCTTTGGCTACGTCGTCAACGAGCGGGCGATGAAGCTGACAATCGAAAAGGCCAAATCCGCCAATGTCGCTGCCGCGACGGTGTTCCGCCAGGGGCATATCGGCCGGGTCGCCTCCTATACGTTAATGGCGGCGCGGGAAGGGATGATCGGCATCGCCACCGCGGATTCCGGGCGCTCGCCCAAGGCGGTGGCGCCGTTCGGCGGGCGCGAGGCGCGTCTCGGCACCAACCCGATCTCGATTGCGATGCCGTCCGACCTCGATGGGCCGCTCTACCTCGACATGGCGACCTCTGCCGCGGCCGCCGGCAAGATCGCGCTCGCAGTCGCGCGCAACCAGCCGGTACCCGACGGTTGGATCATTGGCAGCGACGGCAAGCCCACCAACGACCCGAGCCAGCTGCGCCAGGGCGGGGCGCTGCTCCCGGTCGGCGGCAGCGAGGGCTACAAGGGCTATGGCCTGTCGGTGATGGTCGAGATCCTGTGCGGCCTGTTGACCGGCCTCGGCTTTGGCGTGGAGCCGACCGGCCGCCACAATGACGGCTGCTTCATGGCGGTGTTCAAGGTCGACGCGTTCCGTCCGCTCGCCCAGTTCAAAAAAGACATCGGCGAGTTTGCCGTGTACCTCAAGGCGACCAGGCCGGCGGAGGGCAGCAGCGGCGTCTACTACCCGGGCGAAATCGAGCATATGCGCGAGCAGGACCGCCGCGAAAACGGCGTCGAGGTCGAGGACGCCACCTGGTACAAGCTGCGCACTCTGGCGGAAGGCTACGGCCTCGCCGACCAGCTGGGCTTCACTGAGGTCGAGTGAGCGGGGCCTTCCTGGTCCCGGCCGTGTCGCTTACAATAATAGCTCTGGCAGAGATCGGATGATCCGGTCCGGCCGGACTTGGCAACCGGGTGGGAGCCCGGCGGAATAGCCGTCGTACCAGATTGCGTAGATGCCGAGCCGCTGCGGTGCGGCGATTTCCCACTCGAGGTTGTCGCCGACCATCCAGGTCTCCTGCGGCCCGACGCCGAGCGCCTCCATCGCATGGGTGTAGGCGCGCTCTTCGGGCTTGCCGAAGCCGTGCTCACCCTCGATCTGGATATGATCGAAGCGCTCTTCGAGGGCGAAACGGATCACCTTGGCCCGTTGCGGCTTGGCCGCACCGTTGGTGACCAATGCCAGGCGCACACCCAGTTCTTTGAGGCGATCGAGCGTCTCGTGAGCGCCGGGAAACATGCGCAGCTCGGCGTCGTGGACCTCGTTGAACCGATCGGCGATCGCTTCGCAAATCTCCTTCGGTGGAATCGGTCGCCCGGCGCCGCCCGCGAGCCCTGCGAAAGCTTTCGATACGATGTGGCGCCGCACCTCGCGGATACGGGGGCGCCAGTCTTTGTGCCGTGCGGCGTCGGACCACAGATGTCGGGAATAGGCCTGGATCGCGGCGACGACATCATCCGGCGGATGCGGCGCGAGCTGTTCGATGAAAGCGGCAACGACCCGCCGCCACTGGTCCTGCGCCTGGCCAAAGGCCGCCAGGATCGTGTCGTCCAGATCGAACAGGATGGCGCGCGGCAGGTTCCGCATTAAGTGATCGCCGCGGGCGCCTGCGGCACTCCTTTCCAGAACTCGCCGTCATGCCCAAAAAAGATTCGGGCGCCAGCAGCCTCGAGACGGGCCAACCGGTCGAGGGAGTCGAGCATCGCTTGCCGATTGTAAACGCGTTGCGGCAGCCGCCGCTCGCGCAGGGTCCGGCAGAAGTAGCAGGCATCGGCAGCGAGCACGACGTCTCCCGAGGCGAGACGCACTCTCAACGATTGGTGACCCGGCGTATGGCCGTAGGTGGGCAGGCAGACAACGCTTCCGTCGCCGAACAGATCGTGCTCTCCGTCGATTTGGATCACCTTGTGCCCGAGGTCGAAATCGACCCGGTTAAAGCCATGTGGTGCGGCGACCTCAGGGTCCATCCCCGCTTCCCACTCGCGCTTCTGAACGACCATGACTGCGTTGGGGATCAACGCATTCCCGCCGACATGGTCGAAATGAAAATGCGAGTTGATGATGACATCGATCTTTGCCGGATCGCGGTCGATCGCTTCGAGTCGCGCGCTGATTTCTTCGCCCGGCCGGAAGGCGAACGAGAACAGACCGGCGATGCGCGCTCCGACCCGCGCGGCGGGGTCGTCCTGGCAATCGGGATGCAGTCCGGTGTCGAAGAGGACTGTCCCTTTGGGATGCTCGATCAGGTAAGCGGGGATCGGCAGGTCGGCGCGACCCTCTCCGCCCTCCATCAGGCGGCCGAGATCCCCGGTCAGCCTGCCGCAAGTCAGGGCAAAGAGTTTCACACTCAAATCGGCCTCCTCAACCGCGGGTATCGTAACCGAAGTGGTCCGATCCCATCCGAAAATCTACTCGGCGGCTCGCCCGCATAACACATCGAGGAGCGGGTGCAAGGTGCGATGATGGGCGAGCGGCTCGGGGGCATTTGCCGGCGGCCTCATGCCAACACGGTCGTGCCAGTAGGTGGCCAGACCGATCTTGCTCGCGCCGAACAAATCGTAGGCGGAGCCGGCCACGAACAGGCATCGGCTCGCCGTCGCGCCCAGTTCGGCGAGAGCGGTCTCGTAGGGACGCGGATCGGGCTTGTAATAGCCGACGCGCTCGGCCGTCACGACGACATCGAAGTCGATGCCCGTGCAGGAAACCGCCGCCGCCCCGAGCTCTTCCGAGCAGTTTGTCACCACGCCGAGCCTCAAGCCGTCGCGCCGCAGGGTGCCGAGTACTTCGTCTACCTCCGGCCAGGGTTTGAGTTCACCGTAACGGGCAGCGAGGCATGCGGCAAGTTCCGGAGGGAGGCCGACCTCCCTCGCCGCTTCAGCGACGAGGGTCTCGTAGGGCCGGTAACGGCCAGCCTGGTAAGTCCCGTGCAAATAGGCGGCGCGCCACTTACCGCCGCGCTCTTCGCTTCCGGCGACATGATTCCATAATGTCCAGGAATCGAGCAGGGCAGTCAGCAAGTCGAAGAGAACGGCATCGAAGCGCATCCGAGCATGGCGAGGGGGCGGTTTCCGAAGGCGCCATCGCCTACATGTCGCCGCCACCGCTATCGCGCATATTTCCGTAATTCTCGGGCGAATAGGGCGCATAACGTGTCTGGCCCTGCGAGATCGCTCCTTCGGCGCATCCGGCGAGCGCCAACATGACCAACAGCGCAGCGAGCCTTCTACCCCAGTGCATTACTTCCTCCAGATTGCCCGCCCAGTGTTCTGTTAATGCGCCGCCTAACGGCTCAGTCCTGCGTCGTTGTCCTAACGTTACCGATGCAGATCCCCGGGCGGGTCAGCTGCTTGCCCGCGCGCGCTGGCGCCGGTGCTTCGCCTTCAGTTTGGCCTTACGTTTGTTTGCCCGGATTGTTTTGCTGCTTTTGGACGTCTTGTTCATCTGAAACTCCGATCTGAGTGCGACTGAGCCATTCTACTCGGCCTCACCGGCATTCGCGAAATAGAGTTTGGGGTCGGCGGCCCGGATATGGGCTTCGGGGAGGCCCAGCTCGCGGCGCACGATGTTCGTACCTTCCACCAGTGACACGCATTTGTAGTAGGCAATGCGGCGGCTTAGACCCTCGCGGCCAAAGCCGCAATCGGTGGTAATGACCAGCCGCTCGGGCGGGATGTATTCGAGCGCTTTTCGGATCAGCGCGGCGACGTGCTCGGCCGGCTCGACCGTGGTGATGCAATGGTTGACGGCGCCGATACCGATCTTCTTGTCGGTCTTGTATTTGGCAAAGAGCGGCAGGTCCCGGCCGTCGCTCGAGGCGCATTCGAAGGTGATGACGTCGGCGTTGAGCTGCAGTAGATGGGGCAAGGCACGCTCGTAGCTCGGCACTTCCCAATAAACGCGCTGCTGATTGGGATTGCCCCAGCACGTATGCACCCAGATCTCCGCGTCGACGCCGGCGAGCTGCCGGTTGAACGCCTCGGTCTGAAACTCGAGCTCGGCATCGCTGCAGTCGGGCCGGGTGGTCAGCCCGTGATGGCGCGGCTCCTCGACCTGGATCACCGGACATCCGGCGGCGGCGAGCTCGCGCAATTCGGCGTTCATGATGTCGCAGAGATCGAGCACCATCGCCCGGTCGTCGACGTAATGCTGGTTCCACAGCATGCTGGCCAAGGCCGGCGCACAGATCGCGCCGAACTTGACCGGCCGGTCGCTGAAGCGCTGGGCGATCTGCCACAGTGCGGCATATTCGAGCGGGCCGCGGCTGAGTTTTTCTTTAACGATCGCCGGCTGGTAGGCCTCCTGCACCTCCCACAGAATCCGGCCCGGACGGATGTCGTGTCGCGCCATCCAGCCCTGCGAGGTGCTGCGGTGTCCGCCGATACCACCCAAACGCTCGATCGGGTAGAAGAACCACGACTTGCCGCCAACGACGAGGTCGAAGCGACTGTCGCCGTCGGTGACGATGTCGAGGCCGGCGGCCTCTTGCGCGTTGATGATCGCCGCGACCGCGTCGAGGTACTGCTCGCGGAACAGCGAGTCGCCGAGTGCGGCCTTGAACGACCGGCCGTCTAGGCTGCGGTCGAACCACAACGGGCGCGGATAAGACCCGGTGATCGCGGTAGGCAACATCATATCGCGGGTGGTTTTCAGCATCGCACTTCTCCAGAAACACTCTTTACCGCAAAGGTCGCCGAGGTTTCGCAGAGGACGCGAAGGCGCTCAATTCCATTGCGTCCTCTGCGCCTCCATTGCGTCCTCTGCGGTGAGTGGTTTATTTCAATCGAAGATCGCCTCCGGCAGTAGTGCCGACACGACATAGTTCGGCACGTCCACGACATTGGAAATACGCAAATCGACGGCGACCGAGCAGATGACGTAGGCCTGCTGGCGACTGAAGCCGCGCTCCTGCAATAATTCCATCATGTTGAGGACGGCGTTGCGGCAGGCAAGGGTCAGGTTCTCGGATTCGATCTCGCCCTCTTGGTTGATCGGCATGCCCATGACGCCGAGGAAGCGTTCGGGTGCGGCATAGCGCGGGTCGATGAAATAGCTGGTCCGCGAGAATACCGGTGCCATGAACTTGCGCTTATTTGCGAGACCCTTGTGCACCTTGAACCGCACCACAGCCGTCGCACCCATCTCGACGGCGGTCACGCAGACTTCGCCGTCGCCCTGCGCAAAATGGCCGTCGCCGGTCGAGAACAGACCGCCCTCCTTGAAGACCGGGAGGAACAGCTTCGAGCCTTTGGTCAGCTGTTTGACGTCGAAATTGCCGCCGTTCTCGCGCGGTGGCAGGGTGCGCAAGCCGGCGAGGCCGCAAGGGCCCGTCGGCACCGCTCCGGCTGGATCGGGCGGAAAGGCAAGGCCGCCCTTGTCGATGACGCGCTGCTCGCGAGCAGTCCACTCGGCGAGTTTCTCAGCCGACGGCGCCACCCCCGAGACCCCCATGAACGGCCCGCCGGGGATGCGTACACCCGGGATGTCGGCCGAGGTCGCCCAGCCGTCGCGGATCTGCCAATGCACCAGAAACGGCTCGGTCATCACGTCGCGCAGAAAGCCGAGCCCCGGCATGATCGCGCTGAAGGCGACCGGCTGGGCAATGATGTCGGTGAATTCGATCTCGAGGATGTCGCCGGGTGCGGCACCCTTGACAAAGACCGGCCCGGTCAGCGGGTGCACAGCACCCACATCGAGCGACGGAAAATCGGCCACGGTCGTCCCCGGCTTGAGCTGGCCGTCGAGCGCGTCGCGCGTCTCCAGTGCCACCTCCTCGCCCTCGCCGACCTCGACGATCGGCGCGATATCCGGATGGTACCGGTTGTGGCCGAGACTGGGCTCGTGCGCGAGCCTCTTTGCTCGGTCGATGCGGATCGAATGCATGACGCGTCCTCCGTGATCAGTCGAAGGTCAGGACGGTGCGGGCGACTTCGCCGGCTTTCATCGCGCGAAACGCCTCGTTGATGTCGCCGAGCCGGCCGCGCCTGGTGACCATCTCGTCGAGCTTGAGCCGGCCTTGGCGATAAAATTCGAGGTAGGTCGGGATGTCGTAGCGGAAGCGATTGGAGCCCATCCGCGAGGTCTGCACCCGGCATTCCGGGCGGATCGCCATCCACGGAAATTCGATCATCGCGTCCGGCGGCAGCACCCCGACGATCGTCGCGGTGCCGCGGATCGCCAGGCTCTCGATCGCCTGGCGCACGAGCTTTGAGTTCCCGACCGCCTCGAAGGCGTGGTCGACGCCCAAACCGCCGGTCAGCGCGCGCACCGCTTTGACCGGATCGTCCTCGGCGCTGTTGACGAAATGCGTCGCACCGGCGCGCTCGGCCATCTCGCGCTTCGATCCGAAGTAATCGACGCCGATGATCTGCCGCGCGCCGCCGATGCGGGCACCCTGGACGATCGACAGCCCGACCCCGCCGCAGCCAAACACCGCGACCGTCTGCCCGGCCTCGAGACCCGAGGTGCGCAACGCCGCGCCAACCCCGGTCAGCACCCCGCAGCCGACCAGTGCCGCGCGGTCGAGCGGCAATTCGGGGTCGATCTTTACCAGCGAATTCTCGTGCAGCAGCATCTTCTCTGCATAGCTCGAAATGCCGATGAACTGGCGCAACGGCTGGCCTTTTTGCGACAGCCGCGGCGCTGCCCCCTCGGGCCGGGTGACGAGACCGCCGGTGCACAAATTCGGGTGGCCGGAAAGGCATTGCGGGCAGCTGCCGCAAAAGCCCGAGAGGCAGGCGACGATGTGGTCGCCTGGCTTGACCGCGGTCACCTCGGCGCCGACCGCCTCGACGACCCCCGCACCCTCGTGGCCGAGCACGATCGGCCGGTCGAGCGGAAATCGCCCCTGCCCGTCGACGACGTGAAGATCGCTGTGACACACCCCGGTCGCCGCGGTGCGGACGAGCACCTCGCGGCCCCATGGCTTGTCGATCTCGACCGCTTCGATCGTTAGCGGCTCGTGCACCTTGCGAAAGACCGCGGCGTTGATCTCCATCGGTTGGCTCCCTGAGGCAAGCGGAAAAGCCGTCGCAGTTTACGCCGCGGCAGTTGCCCGAGGAAGCCGACAAACTTGAGCAACCCGATTGACCGCGAATGTTGACACAACTGCAGTAGTGGGCCACTTGAGAATCATCTGACATACTATCGGATAGTGTCATGGCAAGCTGGGCGCGGATCAACCGACAGGGCCGCATCGTAATCCCGGCGGAATGTCGAGCGGCGGCCGGTCTGAAGCCGGGCGACGAGGTGCTGATCGAGCCGGTCGGCGAAGGCGAATTGCGGCTGCGCACCAAGCGGCAAGCGATAAAGGAAGCGCAGGCCATCGTAGCGCGGTACCTGCCGAAGGGGCGCGACCTCGTGCAGGAGCTGATCGACGAACGCCGAGACGAGGCGGCGCGTGAATGATGCCGATATCGTCGCCGACGCGTCGGCGGTGATCGCCTTGTTGGTTGGCGAACGGTTCACTCGCTTCGACCCTTTGCGCCTTCCCAATGCCTCGATCAGCGCTGTGAATCTCTCGGAGGTGCTGGCGCGGCTGCAGGAAATCGGCATGCCCGAGGGCGAAATCGGCATGGCGCTGGCGAGACTGAACCTGCGGGTGATCGCCTTCGATGAGCCTCAAGCACGTGCCACAGCGCGACTGCGTTCGGCAACTCGGCATGCCGGTCTATCGCTCGCCGATCGTGCTTGCTTGGCTTTGGGGGGCATTTTGGGATGCCCTGTGGTTACGGCCGACCGGGTTTGGGCAAGCGTCGATGTCGGTGTCGAGGTCGTGGTGATTCGGTAAAGCCGCAACCGGGTGTCTGGGGGTCAGCTTCTCGCGTCAGGCCTCGGCGAAGCTCATATCGGGAGCGAACGGGCCGGACTCGACGACGAGGTCGCGGATCGTTCCGCCATAGCGGAAAAGACCGTGCCGGTCGCGCAATGCCCAATCGACCGGGGCGCGGCGATCGAGGCCGATATCGAGCCCCTCGTGAAACCCGCCCATCAGCGTCGGGCTGAGCTCGCCCCACTCGCCGGCCTCACCGCTGTCGAGCACCAGCCGGCCGCGGCCGCGGCGCCTGCCGAGCGCCTCGTACTCGAGCACGGCACTGCGCTCACCCTCCGGGACCCCGGGGCCGGCCAGCGCGTGAAATCGGCCAAACCCGTTATAGCTGAGCCGCAGGGTGCGGTCTTCGATATAGAGCACCAAACCGCCGGCAACGTCGCCGATCGCAAACAATACGCCCTGGTCGTCGGCACCGTGCCGGAAGCGCGTGACGATCTTGAAATTGCGGTTGCCGATCAGCGGCGCGATCACCCGGCAATGCACGGTCTGCGCGTTCGGCAGAAATCGTCGCCGGCTGGTGGGCGAAGGACGCTGATGCGGCGGCAGTTCGAAAAATTTTTCCGCCGGTGTGCGGTTGTCGAGCGGATAGACCATGTTCGCCCAGGCGGCCTCGTCAAAGGCCGCGACAAGCTCCGCGAGCTTTTGCGGGTGCTGGCGGCGCAGATCCATGCTCTCGGAGAAATCCTCGGCATGGGCGTGCAATGTCCAATTGTCGAAGTCGATGGCCTCGCCGCGCTTTTGCAACGAGACCGCGACCCAGCCGTCGCGGTAATAGGCCCGGTTGGCCCAGCATTCGTAGTACTGCTCGTTGCGCGGCGCCGGGGCGTCCGCATCGCGCAAAACTGGTGCTAGGCTCTTGCCCTGCATTGGCTGGGCCGGCTCGTCATGCGATGTTGCCAGAGCTGGTACACCCGCGAGATCGAGCAGGGTCGGCATCACGTCGATCACATGAGCGAACTGGCCGCGAATGGCGCCGAAATCCTTGAGTTTGTCGGGCCACGAGACGACGAAGCTGACGCGCCGCCCGCCGCCGCCCGTGTAGGTCTTGTAGGACGGGAAGGGCGCGTTGGAGACCTGCGCCCAACCCATCGGATAGACGGCGGAGCTCCGACCGGTGCCAACCCAGGCTTCGCGCTCGACATCGAGCTCGACCGGCAATGCCGGCAGCCCGGCATAGCGCCGGTTGAAATGCAATGCGCCGGCCGGTCCGGCGGAGTTGGTGCCGCCATTGTCGGACGACAAGACAAAGATCGTATTGGCGAGCTCGCCGAGCTTTTCGAGCAATGCCACAAGGCGGCCGACATTCTGGTCGGCGCAATCGAGCATCGCGGCATAGGTTTCCATGTGGCGCGCAAAGAGCTGCCGCTGGTCGGCGGGAACATCCTCCCAGGCGGGCACCGCCGGATCGCGCTCGGAAAGCCGGGTGCCCGACGGGACCAATCCCATTCCGATCTGGCGCTGAAAGCGCGCGGCGCGAAGGGCGTCCCAGCCGGCATCGTAACGGCCGCGATATTTCGCCAAATCCGCTTCTTTGGCCTGCAATGGCCCGTGCACGGCGTTGTTGGCGACATAGAGGAAGAACGGTCGGGTCGGGTCGTGATTGCGGATCTCGGTGACAAAGCCGATCGCCTTGTCCATCCAATCGTCGGTCGCGTAGTAGCCCTCGGGATACTCGTCGATCGGCGCCACGATGTTGTTGTAGACGATGCGCGCCGGAAAGAAGTATCCGGTCTCACCTTCGAGAAATCCATAGAAACGGTCGAAGCCGCGATAGGTCGGCCAGGTGGGGTTGGGCGACACGCCGTTTGTCGAATTGTGCCACTTGCCGACCGCGATCGTCGCGTATCCGGCCGCGCGCAAGGTCTCGGCGATCGTCGGCGCGTCGAGCGGAATGTCGCCGAAATAGCCGGGGAAGCCCGGATTGTTGTTGGCCAGCCACCCGGTCGCCACCGAATGTGCGTTTCGCCCGGTCAGTAGGGCGGCGCGCGCCGGCGAGCAAATCGGATGCGTCGTATAGTGGGTGAAACGGATCCCGCGGCCGGCCAGCGCATCGATGTTGGGTGTGGCGATCTCCGAGCCGTAACAGCCGATATCCGCCCAGCCCATATCGTCCATGAAGACGATTACGATGTTCGGCGTCCCCGGCGGCGGGCGCACCGGCAAATTCCAATGCGGCTCCGATTCCTCGCGCGTTCGTCCGATTTTGCCGGGAAATCCCGGATAGCCCCGAGGTTCGCTCGTAATGGTCCTGTCCTCCCGTTGCCCGCGCTTCCTCGGATGCCCGGCGTAGGCGATGGTCGGTCTCTTCCTCTTCCCTGGCAAGGCTGTTGCAAATAGGGGTTCCGAGACGGGTTTGCCACGTCGAGGAAGTCGAGGCTGAGGTGACGGCGGCGATCAACGAGATCCGTAAACGGCGCAAGTGACGTCGCCGATCTTCGCCCCCGGGCTCAGCGCGAGCTGCGCGAGGCCGCAGTGTGGGTCACCGAGGATAATCCCGCTGCCGCTGACGCGCTGCTCGGCGCCGCAAAGCATCGCCCTGACCGATCTTGTCGGCGTCGGACTACGCTGCTATCCCGTCATACCGGCGAAGGCCGGTACCTATGGTTGGGATAGGTCCCGGCCTCCGCCGGGAAGACAAGGAAATATTACGTCCTTCTCAGTCAAGTTGGACGGTGCACTAGCCCGCCAGGCTCCAGACCCCTGCTCAGCGCGCTGGATAGGAAGCGCCTCTCAATGTCATTCCCTTTGCCAGACGTATTTAACGATGCAGTTGGTGCCACCGCCGCCGATCTGCGCGACGAGGTCAGGCGAGAGTTCGCTATTCTGCCCTCTGATAGCTCCTTGGTGCGATCTGTCCGCGTCAAGCCGGCTGAAGTTGGGGGTGCGGATTACCACAGCGCCTTGCGGGCTGACGGTCCCTTCCCACCACTCGCCGGGGATCCCGACAACGCCGTTCGTGATCGTCAGAGGAGCCGGAGGCGTGAGAGCTCGCCGAATACAGCGATGCTCATTGCTCCCGCTGTCCGACACCTCTCGGGACAACGCCCCTGTACTCACCGTCGAACGGCATTGTCCGGCGTGGGCGCGGCGGACATTTGGACGTTCCAGTAACACCAATATCCATGACGGTGCAGACCTGTGAATACCTTGTCATGGATGGCTCCGGACAAGTCGTCAGCGGTCGGTCCCTGTGGCCGCCTACTCCCTTCTTTCCTATAGAGGGATTAGAGGGATGTCGACACCTCTCCCGTTGCGTTGACGCTTCCCTGCAAAGTCCAGGTGTGTCCGTTAGAACGATTTCATGGATGACAACCTGCCCGCCGGTGATCGTCATGTCCGCTGATGTGAGCGTGGCGCAGGTATCAAAGCCGCGCCCGCCTGCTAGCGTGGCCGTGCCGACATATCTGCCGTCGAAGGCGCTTGGTGCTGCTGGCCCTTGTGCCGACGAAGTTGCAGCCGGCACAGCCAGTGCACTGAGGATCACCAAGGTGCTTGGAAAGCCGCGAAACCTCATTGCCGCCTCTCCGGGTTGGCGCGCCAGGGCGGCGCTCGAGATCACCGCGCGCAATTTTAAAATCCTAACCGGCCAGCGATTCAACATCTTGTGATTTAGTGCCGCTGCGGAAGACAGCTATTTGCCGCCGCGGATGGGCGAGGGGGAACCGTCGTTTGGATCAAGTGGGGCGCCAGGGGCGGGTGCGCGGTGCCCCCCGTCCGCTCGCGTTGCCCGCCCCCTGCGATAGCGAGGGCTGCCCAGTGGCTTTCGGCTAGCGACGCGGTCGCCACCGAATGCGCATTTCTCCCGGTCAATTAAGGCGGGCGCATCGGCAAATTCCGCTGCGGCTCCGATTCCTCGCGCGTTAGACCAACCTTGCCGGGAAAACCCGGACAACCCCGTGGCTCGCTGGTAATGGTGATGTCCTCCCGTTGGCGCCATTGCCCGGATGCGCGGCGCGATCGGCGATGCTCCTCCTCTTGCCCCTCCCTGGCAATCAGATTTGAGCCCAACTGTTT
>Ga0209656_10000248_pt1 | contig 36162 bp, 26 predicted proteins | sample BogFormECP12_OM2_FD_188239 | JGI IMG/M metagenome (GOLD analysis project Ga0209656, IMG submission 188239) | Bog forest soil microbial communities from Calvert Island, British Columbia, Canada - ECP12_OM2 (SPAdes) (version 2) | ecosystem: Environmental > Aquatic > Freshwater > Wetlands > Bog ...
ATCCGACGCCGCTGGCGGCAACCGGTTCACCGGTGTCAACCTGGCGGCCCCGATCGGTACGGCTGATCCGATAGCTCGCATGCAGAAGATCCGCGCGCAGATGACCCAGCGCCGCGACGAACCCGCGATGGACATTATCGGTTCCATCGCACCAGTGCTGAGTGTGTTGCCGGGGCCGCTGTTGGAGTCGGTGACCGGTTCGGTAGTCGGCTCTGACGTGCAAGCCAGCAACGTTCCGGTCTACCCCGGCGACACCTACCTCGTCGGCGCAAAGATATTGCGGCAGTACGGTATTGGTCCGCTGCCGGGCGTGGCGATGATGGTCGTGCTGATATCGAGGGGCGGCTGCTGCACCATCACCACGCGCTACGACCGCGCCGCGGTGCGCGACGAGGCGCTCTGGGCCCGTTGCCTGCTCGAGGGTTTCGACGAGATCCTCGCGCTGGCCGGTGATCCCGCCATCCACGCGGTACCCGCATCCTTCGCCGCCGAGCCGTCGAGCCGGCCTAATCGATCGGTGTCCGGATCATGACCGATTCTGAGGAGCGCCAGGCGCGGAAACCGGCGCGTGATCTCCGACTGCCGGGGTCGGTCGCCGAAATCATGGCCAGCCCGCCCGGACCCAAGATCGGCGCCTTCTTCGATTTGGACGGCACCCTGGTGGCCGGCTTCACCGCGGTCATCCTCACGCAGGAGCGGCTGCGCCGACGGGACATGGGTGTCGGCGAGCTGTTCAGCATGGTTACCGCCGGCCTCAACCACCAGCTTGGCCGGATCGAGTTCGAAGAACTGATCGGCAAGGCCGCCGGTGCGCTGGCCGGACGCGCGTTGAGCGATCTGGAAGAGATCGGCGAGCGACTGTTCAACCAGAAGATCGAGTCACGGATCTACCCGGAGATGCGCGAGTTGGTCCGCGCCCACCTGGCTCGTGGCCACACCGTGGTGCTGAGTTCGTCGGCGCTGACGATTCAGGTCGGCCCGGTGGCCCGCTTCCTCGGCATCATCAACACGCTCACCAACAAGTTCGAGACCAACGAGGACGGCAGCCTAACCGGTGATGTGCTCAGGCCGATCCTCTGGGGACCGGGCAAGGCCGCCGCGGTTCAGAAGTTCGCTGCCGAGAACGGTATCGACCTCAAGGACAGCTACTTCTACGCCGACGGCGACGAAGATGTCGCGCTGATGTATCTGGTCGGCAATCCGCGGCCGACCAATCCGGAAGGCAAGATGGCCGCGGTCGCTCGCCGCCGCGGCTGGCCGATCCTGCGGTTCACCAGCCGCGGCGGCGGTGGTATCGGCTCGCAGCTGCGAACGCTTGCCGGCTTCGGCTCGTTCGTTCCGGTGGCCGCCGGCGCAGTGGGTATCGGACTGCTGACCCGCAGCCGTCGCCGTGGGGTGAACTTCTTCACCTCCACCTGGTCGCAGCTGTTGTTGGCCGCCAGCGGCGTGAACCTCAATGTGATCGGCGCGGAGAATCTAAAGGCACAACGCCCGGCGGTATTCATCTTCAACCACCGCAACCAGGCCGACCCGGTCATCGTCGGCGCGCTAATCCGCGACAACTGGGTTGCGGTGGGCAAGAAGGAACTTGAAAGCGATCCGGTCATGGGCACGCTCGGCAAGGTGCTGGATTCCGTTTTCATCGACCGGGATAACCCGACCGCGGCAATCGAGTCACTGCACCAGGTCGAAGAGCGTGCCAGGCAAGGGCTTTCGATCATGATTGCTCCCGAGGGCACCCGGCTGGACACCACCAGTGTCGGTCCGTTCAAGAAGGGGCCGTTCCGGATGGCGATGGCGGTGGGGATACCGATCGTGCCGATCGTGATCCGCAACGCCGAGATCATCGCCGCGCGCAACTCCACCACGATGAATCCCGGCACGGTGGATGTCGCTGTGTTCCCGCCGATCCCGGTCACCGATTGGACACTGGACACGCTGCCGGATCGGATCGCCGAGGTCCGCCAACTGTATGTGGACACGTTGGCCGACTGGCCGGTCGACGAGCTGCCCGAAATCGGCCCGTATCGCCGCGAAAAGAATGGGGCGCCGAAAAAGGCTCCGCGAAAAGCCGCGAGCAAGCCGGCCAAGGCCACGACAGCGAAGGCCACCGCAGCGAAGGCCGGAGCCGCCAAGGCAACGGCAGCGAAGGCTACGCCGGCGAAGGCCACACCAGCAAAGGCCGCGAAAAAGGCCCAGCCTAAAACCTCGGCGAGCAAGGTCACCAAGGCCCAGCCGGGTACGCCTCGGCCGAGGGGACGATCGTGACCAGATCGACCGCGGATACCGGGAGCTTCACCACCACCGACGACACGTTGGTGTTAGCGTCGTCGTCCTCGCCGGTGGAATCGGAACTGCTCGCGAAATGGTTGGAGCAGCAGCGTGCTCGGCACCCGGAGACCAAGCTCGAGGTGTTGCCATTGCCGGCGAAGGATTCTCCGCCCGCGGTTGTTTCACAACTGGTCGACCAGCTCGAGTCGGACGAGGACCGGTCGATCGTGCCGGTGCGGGTCTTCTGGATGCCGCAGGCCGACGCGTCGGCATTAAGCCGGGTGGCGGCGCTGCTGCCCGGACGAAATCCCTACCAGCCCACCGAGCGGCGGCAGCGCCACATCCTGCGCGCTGACCCCTCACGCGCTCAGGTGGTGGCCGGCGAATCGGCCAAGGTATCCGAACTTCGCCAGCAATGGCGAGACCTCACGGTTGGCGAAAACCCCCGGGACTTCGCGCATTTCGTCACCCGCCGAGCGCTGCTGGCGATGGAACGCGCCGAGTACCGAATCCTCGGACCGCAATACAAATCTCCGCGACTGATTCGGCCGGAGATCCTGGCGTCCGCACGATTTCGGGCCGGCTTGGAAAAGATTCCGGGGGCCACCGTCGAGAAGGCTGGCGAGATGCTCGACGAACTCGCCACCGGGTGGAGCCGAGTTTCCGTCGACCTTGTCTCCGTCCTGGGCAGGATGCTCAGCCGGGGATTCGACCGCGAAATCGACTACGACGAGTACCAGGTAGCAGCGCTGCGCACCGCGCTGGAAGCCCACCCGGCGGTGCTGCTGTTCTCGCACCGGTCCTACATCGACGGCGCGGTGATGCCGGTGGCGATGCAGGAAAACCGACTGCCACCGGTGCATGTCTTCGCCGGCATCAACCTGGCATTCGGCGTGATGGGCCCGCTGATGCGTCGCGCCGGCACCATCTTCATCCGGCGCAATATCGGCGACGACCCGCTGTACAAGTACGTACTCAAAGAGTACGTGGGCTACGTGGTGGAGAAGCGCTTCAACCTGAGCTGGTCCATCGAGGGCACCCGCTCGCGCACCGGGAAGATGCTGCCGCCCAAGCTCGGACTGATGAGTTACGTGGCCGACGCTTATCTCGACGGCCGCAGCGACGACATTCTGCTGCAAGGAGTTTCGATCAGTTTCGACCAGTTACACGAAACCGCCGAATACGCCGCCTACGCTCGCGGCGGCGAAAAGCGCGCGGAGGGTTTCGGCTGGCTGTACAACTTCATCAAGGCCCAGGGTGAACGCAACTACGGCAAAATCTATGTCCGCTTCCCCGAAGCCGTCTCGATGCGTGAGTATCTCGGCCCGCCACACGGCCCGATCGCTGATGATGAAGCCGCCAAACGGCTTGCCCTGCAGAAGATGTCGTTCGAAGTCGCCTGGCGAATTCTGCAGGCGACCCCGGTGAATGCCACGGGGCTGGTGTCGGCGCTGCTGCTGACTACCCACGGGGTGGCGTTGACGCTCGGGCAGCTGCACCACACCCTGCAGGACTCGCTGGACTATCTCGAACGCAAGCACACCCCGGTGTCCACCAGCGCGCTGCGGCTGCGCACACCCGAAGGCGTCCGCGCGGCGGTGGACTCGCTGTCCAACGGCCACCCGATTACCCGTGTCGACAGCGGCCGAGAACCGGTGTGGCGCATCGCCCCCGAGGACGAACACACCGCCGCGTTCTATCGCAACTCGGTGATACACGCGTTTCTGGAGACCGCGATCGTCGAACTGGCGCTAGCGCACGCCGGCCACGCCGAAGGTGATCGGCTGGAGGCGTTCTGGAATCAGGCCATGCGGCTGCGCGATCTTTTGAAGTTCGACTTCTACTTCGCCGATTCGGCTTCATTCCGGCACAACATCGCCGAAGAGATGGCGTGGCACGAGGATTGGGAAGCGCACGTCGCCGGGGGCGCCGCCGAAATCGACGCCATGCTCTACGCGAAGCGACCGCTGATGTCGGACGCGATGCTGCGGGTGTTCTTCGAGGCGTACGAGATCGTGGCCGACGTGCTGCGCGACGCGCCGACAGACATCGGCGAGAAGGAACTCACCAAGTTGGCGCTCGGTGTCGGCCGCCAGTACGTCGCGCAGGGCCGGGTGCGCAGCAGCGAGCCGGTATCCACGTTGCTGTTCGCGACCGCACGCCAGGTTGTCGCCGACCAGGACCTGCTGAAGCCCGCGCCGGACTTGGTCGAACGCCGGATCGCGTTTCGCCGGGAATTGCGCGCGATTCTCAAGGATTTCGACCACGTCGCACGGATCGCGCGCCATCAGTTCGTCGCCCGCGAAGCGGAGTCGCGGCGACAGGCTTAATAGCCGACGGGCACGGGCCCATACTCTTGACGCATGACGGTTGTCCCGGCTACCAGGCGCGGCGCGGCGGTGTGGCCGCTGCTCGCCGGCGTGGCGGTGCTGGCCGGCTGCACAGCAGCCGGGATCGGGGCGCTGTCGCTGGCTGCCGCACTGACCGCAACCGGGTTACCCGACCCCGGTCCGGTGACCACGCTGGGCTTGCCGTTCGTCCGGGCGGCCGGCGAGGTCGCGGCCGTGGTGGCCGTGGGGGCGTTTCTGCTGGCCGCATTCCTGGTTCCGCCGCAGAAGAGCGGCGTCCTCGACGTCGACGGCTACCGCGCGGTCCGGATCGGCACGGTAGCGACCGGGGCATGGGCGGTCTGCGCCGCGCTGCTGGTCCCACTGACGATTTCCGACGTCTCCGGTCAGCCGATCACCGCCCACCTGAACCCGGTGACGCTCTGGTCGCTGGCCAGCCTGATCAACATCGCGACGGCGTGGCGGTTGACCGCGTTGCTGGCTGCTGCGGTGATGTTGGCAAGTCTGCCGGTGCTGCGCTGGTCATGGACGCCGCTGCTGCTGGTCGCGTCGCTGGTGACCCTGATACCGCTCGGGCTGACTGGCCACTCGTCAGCGGGCGGTTCGCATGACCTGGCCACCAACAGCCTGCTGATCCATCTGCTGGCGGCGAGTCTGTGGGCCGGGGGCGTGCTGGCGCTGATGGCCCACGTCATCCGCGGCGGGCAGCACGCCGACCTGGCCGCGCGGCGATTCTCCAGCATCGCCTTGTGGTGCTTTGTCGCTATGGCGGTCAGCGGCGTCGTCAACGCTTTGGTGCGGGTCCTGCCGTCGGACCTGCTCACCAGCGACTACGGGCGGTTGGTGCTCGCCAAATTCGTCGCGCTGTGCCTGCTCGGCATCGCCGGCTGGCGTCAACGGCGCAGCGGAGTCGCTGCGCTGCAAGCAGATCCGGGTTCGCGTGCCGCCCTGATTAGGCTGACTCTGGTCGAGGCGCTGATCTTCGGCGTCACGTTCGGCATCGCCGTCGGTCTGGGCCGCACGCCGCCCCCGCCCCTGCCGATCGGCATCCCCTCGATTCCCGACGTGAAAATCGGCTACGACTTCGCTGGCCCACCCACCCCGGCGCGGGTGCTCTTCGACTGGCGTTTCGACCTGATTTTCGGGACCGCCGCCATCGTGCTCGCCGCGCTCTACCTGGCCGGAGTGCGGCGGCTACGGCGCCGCGGCGACGATTGGCCACCGGGCCGGACCGTGGCCTGGCTGCTGGGCTGCCTGGCGCTGCTGTTCGTCACGTCGTCGGGTCTGGGCCGGTACATGCCGGCGATGTTCAGCATGCACATGGCCGATCACATGATGCTGTCGATGCTGGTCCCGATCCTCCTGGTGTTGGGCGGACCGGTCAGCCTGGCGTTGCGGGCGCTTCCCACCGCCGGGCGCGACGATCCGCCGGGCATGCGGGAATGGCTGCTGGCCGCGCTGCACAGCAGGCTTTCCCGGTTCCTCACCAACCCCGTCGTCGCCACGGCGTTGTTCGTCGCCGGGTTCTACGGGCTTTACCTGGGCGGTCTTTTCGACGCCGCGGTCGGCAGCCACATGGGCCATGTCGCGATGAACGTGCACTTTCTGCTGAGCGGCTACCTCTTCTATTGGGTGGTGATCGGTGTCGACCCGACGCCGCGGCCGATCCCGCCGCTGGCCAAGCTGGCCGTGGTCTTCGCGTCGTTGCCGCTGCACGCATTCTTCGGGGTATTGCTGATGGGCACGCAGAACGTGCTCGGCGAGAGCTTCTACCGATCGCTGCACCTGAGCTGGCACACCGACCTGCTGGGCGATCAGCGGCTCGGCGGTGGGATCGCTTGGGCGGCAGGCGAAATACCGCTCGTCCTCGTCATGATCGCGTTGCTTGTGCAATGGACGCGCAGCGATCGGCGGACCGCGAGGCGACTGGATCGCGCAGCGGACCGCGACGACGACGCCGAGCTGGCGGCCTACAACGCGATGTTGGCCGAGCTGGCCCGCCGCGACGCCTCGCGGCATTAGCTGCCGCTCGGGTCGCCTCGCCGGCCACCTGGCTAACAAGGGCCACACCAGCACCAAAGCCGGACCATGACGTGCTTCCGAGTAGCGATGTCGCATGCGCCATCAATGCGGAGACGGTAGTCATGCCTGGGCCAGCGGCTCGCTGGCTATCCACAGTCGCGGTTCTATCCACAGGTTCCGTCCCTCGCCGAGTCGGCGCATCCGAGATTGTCGGTCTTACTGCGCTGACTGGAGCCAGCACCGGCGGTGTGGCGTCACCGGGATTGCCCGGGTCGTTCGGCAGAGCGCCGCCATTTCAGAAAGGAAGAGCAATGTTCGAAACGCAGGTCACCGTGGTCGGAAACATCGTGAACGACCCGAAACGCCGACAGGCGGGCGCACAGGAAGTGATGAAGTTCCGGGTCGCCAGCAATTCACGTCGCCGCGGCGCTGACGGCAATTGGGAGGCCGGCAATTCGCTGTTCGTCACCGTCAACTGCTGGGGTCGGCTGGTCTCGGGTGTGGGCGCATCGCTGGGCAAGGGCTCGCCGGTGATCGTCGTGGGCCACATCTACACCAGCGAATACGAGGACCGCGACGGCGTTCGTCGCTCGACGTTGGAGATGCGCGCCACCTCCGTCGGCCCCGACCTGTCCCGCTGCCACGCGCGGATCGAGAAGACGGTCTCGTCCGGAACGGACGCTGCGGCGGGCCCGACGCCGGAGCCCGGCCCGGCCGCCGATACCACCGGCGCCGATGATGCCGACCGGGCTAACAGCGCAGATGCCGAGGCTGCCTAGGATGGGTCGCGGGCAATCACGCGACACCAGAAAGGCAACACCGCGGCATGGCTGAGTTCATCTACACGATGAAAAAAGTCCGCAAGGCGCACGGCGACAAAGTCATCCTCGACGACGTCACGCTGAGCTTCTATCCGGGCGCCAAGATCGGTGTCGTCGGCCCCAACGGGGCTGGTAAGTCGAGCGTCTTGCGGATCATGGCCGGGCTGGACAAGCCGAACAACGGCGAAGCCTTCCTGGCCACCGATGCCACCGTCGGCATCCTGCTGCAGGAGCCGCCGCTGAACGAGGAGAAGACCGTTCGCGGCAACGTCGAAGAGGGGCTCGGCGACATCAAGGTCAAGCTCGACCGCTTCAACGAAGTCGCCGAACTGATGGCCACCGACTATTCCGACGAGCTGATGGAAGAGATGGGCCGGCTGCAGGAGGACCTCGACCACGCCAACGCGTGGGACCTGGACTCGCAGCTCGAGCAGGCGATGGACGCGCTGCGCTGCCCGCCGCCCGACGAGCCGGTGACGCACCTTTCCGGCGGTGAGCGCCGCCGCGTAGCGCTGTGCAAGCTGCTGCTTTCCAAGCCGGATCTGTTGCTTCTCGACGAGCCGACCAACCACCTCGACGCCGAAAGTGTGCAGTGGCTCGAACAGCACCTGGCCGCTTACGAGGGGGCGGTTCTGGCGGTGACCCACGACCGATATTTCCTGGACAATGTCGCGCAATGGATCCTGGAGCTTGACCGCGGCCGCGCATACCCCTACGAGGGCAACTACTCGACCTACCTGGAAAAGAAAGCCGAGCGGCTGGCGGTGCAGGGCCGCAAAGACGCCAAGCTGCAGAAGAGGCTGCTGGACGAGCTGGCGTGGGTGCGTTCCGGCGCCAAGGCCCGCCAGGCCAAGGGCAAGGCCCGCCTGCAGCGCTATGAGGAGATGGCCGCCGAGGCGGAGAAGACGCGCAAGCTGGACTTCGAGGAGATCCAGATCCCCACGGGTCCGCGGTTGGGCAACCTGGTGGTCGAGGTCGAGCACCTGGACAAGGGGTTCGAGGGCCGCACGCTGATCAAGGACCTGTCGTTCACGCTGCCGCGCAACGGCATCGTCGGCGTCATCGGTCCCAACGGCGTCGGCAAGACCACGCTGTTCAAGACCATCGTCGGGCTCGAGCAGCCCGACAGCGGCACCGTCAAGGTGGGCGAGACGGTCAAGTTGAGTTACGTCGACCAGTCTCGGGGCGGTATCGACCCGAAGAAGACCGTGTGGCAAGTCGTCTCCGACGGGCTGGACCACATCCAGGTCGGGCAGAACGAGATTCCGTCCCGGGCCTACGTCTCGGCGTTCGGCTTCAAGGGGCCCGACCAGCAGAAGCCGGCCGGCGTCTTGTCCGGTGGTGAGCGCAACAGGCTCAATCTGGCGCTCACGCTCAAGGTGGGCGGGAACCTGATCCTGCTGGACGAGCCAACCAACGACCTCGACGTCGAGACGCTGGGCTCGTTGGAAAACGCGCTGGAGAAATTTCCCGGCTGCGCGGTGGTGATTTCCCACGACCGCTGGTTCCTCGACCGGACGTGCACTCACATCCTGGCGTGGGAGGGCGACGACGACAACGAGGCCAAGTGGTTCTGGTTCGAAGGCAACTTCGGTGCCTACGAGGAGAACAAAGTCGAACGGCTCGGCGTCGAAGCCGCTCGTCCGCACAGGGTGACTCACCGAAGGCTGACGCGCGACTAGTGTCACCCCTACCAGCGCTGGTATGCGTGCTGAGGCAGGAGCAGTCGGCATGACGGGTCATCGCGGATCCACCAGCCTTCAGGGCGCTGTGGACTGGACGAAGTTCGCTCAGCCTCAGGACGTTCCCGACTGGATCTCCAAGGCATACGCAGACACCTATCAAGGCCCGCACGACGACGAGCCCGCCCACGACCGCGGGTCGGGCGATGGCCGCCCTGCTGCCGCGGCGGTGACGCCGGCACTGCTTGCCGCGCACTACCGCCTTGGTCTGCACCGGCCGACCGGAGAAAGCCGAGTCGCCGTCTATTCGCCCGACGATCCGGGTGGGTTTGGCCCCGCGCTGCAGGTGGTCACCGACAACGGTGCGATGCTGATGGATTCGGTCACGGTGCTGCTGCACCGGCTTGGTGTGGCGTATGCGGCGATCATGAATCCGGTGTTCCTCGTCCGCCGCAACGCGGACGGAGATCTGCAGAGCGTCGAGCCGAAGACCGCGGAGAGTTCAGCGGGCAGTGGTGTCGAAGAGACCTGGGTCCATGTGCAACTTTCGCCCTCGGTTGAGCCCGAAATGCTGCAGGAAGCCGAACGCCTGTTGCCCGGTGTGCTCGCCGATGTGCGTCGCGTCGCGGCGGACTCGGCGGCCATGTGGGACATCCTCCACGACCTGGCCAAAGATGTGGAAACCAACGCGGGCGGGCGCTATGCGGGGCCCGACAGCGGCGATGTGGCCACGCTGTTGCGCTGGCTGGCCGACGGGCATTTCACGCTGCTGGGCTATCAACGTTGTCCGGTGCACGACGGATGCGTGTCGGGCGATGAAGCGACCACCAGCCTTGGCGTGCTGCGCCGGCGCAAAGGTACGCGACCCCGGCTCACCGACGACACCGAACTGCTGGTATTCGCGCAGACAGACGTCCCCAGCTACCTGCGCTTCGGCGCTTACCCGTATGTCCTCGCGGTCCGCGAAAACGTCGACGGCAGCGTCTTCGAGCACCGCCTCATCGGTCTCTTCACGGTGGCCGCGATGAACGCCGATGTCCTGGAGATCCCGATAATCTCGCGCAGCGTCCGCGAGGCGCTCGGATTAGCCGATCTCGACGCTGGGCATCCGGGGCAGCTGCTGCTGGACGTTATCCAAACCGTGCCGCGCTCAGAGCTTTTCGCGCTCAGCGCCGAAGAGTTGTTGGCGCTGGCCAAGGCCGTGGTGGATCTCGGATCCGGGCGCCGTGCATTGCTGTTCTTGCGCGCTGACCGACTCAGGTACTTCGTCTCGTGTCTGGTTTACCTGCCCCGCGACCGTTACACGACGGCCGTGCGCGTGCAGATCGAAGACATCTTGGTCCGTGAGTTCGGTGGCACCAGCCTCGAGTTCACCGCTCGCGTCACCGAATCACCCTGGGCACTCCTGCATTTCATGGTTCGACTGCGTCCGGACGGCGCTAAGCAGATCGACACCTCAGAACCCAACCGAGTCCGCATCCAGGCGTTGCTGACCGAAGCCACCCGCACCTGGTCCGACCGGCTGACCGGCGACGCGGCAGGCGGAGCCGTCGGACCCGTCGAGGCCGAGCACTACGCGGCGGCGTTCTCCGAGGCCTACAAACAGGCCGTCACCCCGACCGAAGCGATCAACGACATCGCCATCGTCGAAGGGCTGACCGATAATTCGGTCAAGTTGGTGCTCTCCGACCACAACTACGACGACACCGCCCGGCTGACTTGGTATTTGGGCGGACGAACGGCCTCTTTGAGTCAGTTGCTGCCGATGCTGCAATCCATGGGTGTGGTGGTGCTCGAGGAGCGACCGTTCACCGTCACTCGGCCCGACGGATTACCGGTGTGGATCTATCAGTTCAAGATCACCCCACAACCGACGATTACGCTGGCATCGGCCGGTCCCGAGCGGGAAGCGGCCGCGAAACGTTTCGCCGACGCGGTCACCGCGATCTGGGAAGGCCGCGTCGAGATTGATCGGTTCAACGAGCTGGTGATGCGTGCTGACCTGACCTGGCAACAGGTCGTGGTCTTGCGTAGCTACGCGAAATATTTACGGCAGGCGTCTTTTCCGTACAGTCAGTCCCACATCGAATCGGTGTTGAACGAAAACCCAAATACCGCACGATCGTTGGTCAGGCTGTTTGAGGCGTTATTCGATCCGATCCCATCCGATTCGTCGAAGAACCGTGACGCTCAAGCTGCCGCTGCAGCAGTTGCCGCGGATATCGACGCGTTGGTGAGCCTGGACACCGATCGCGTCTTGCGGGCATTTGCCTCACTGATCCAGGCCACCATACGCACCAACTACTTTGTGACGCGCGAGGGTTCGGCTCGCAGTCAAAATGTACTGTCGGTGAAGTTGGATGCGCAGCTGGTTGAGGAGCTTCCGCTGCCGCGGCCTAAGTTCGAGATCTTCGTGTACTCGCCGCGGGTCGAAGGGGTGCATCTGCGATTCGGCTACGTGGCCCGCGGCGGCTTGCGTTGGTCTGACCGTCGCGAGGATTTCCGCACCGAAATCCTCGGTCTGGTCAAGGCTCAGGCGGTGAAGAACGCCGTCATCGTGCCGGTCGGCGCCAAGGGCGGCTTCGTCGTCAAACAGCCGCCACTGCCCACCGGCGACCCCGCTATTGATCGCGAGGCCACCCGAAACGAAGGCATCGCCTGCTACAAGTTGTTCATCTCTGGGCTGCTCGACATCACGGACAACGTCGATCACACCACCGGCAAGGTCGGCACGCCCGCGGAGGTGGTGCGCCGCGACGACGACGACGCCTATCTGGTGGTGGCCGCAGACAAAGGCACCGCAACGTTTTCCGACATCGCCAACGACGTCGCGAAGTCCTACGGGTTCTGGCTGGGCGACGCCTTCGCGTCCGGCGGATCGGTCGGCTATGACCACAAGGCGATGGGTATCACCGCCAAGGGCACCTGGGAAGCGGTCAAACGGCACTTCCGCGAGATGGGCGTCGACACTCAAACCGAGGACTTCACCGTGATCGGCATCGGCGATATGAGCGGTGACGTGTTCGGCAACGGCATGTTGCTGTCCAAGCACATTCGGCTGCTTGCCGCCTTCGACCACCGCCACATCTTCCTTGACCCCGATCCCGATCCGGCCGCCTCGTGGGAAGAGCGGCAGCGGATGTTCGATCTGCCCCGCTCCAGCTGGGACGACTACGGCAAGTCACTGATCAGCGAGGGCGGCGGGGTGTACAGCCGTGAACACAAAACGATTCCGATCAGCGATCAGGTTCGCGCAGCGCTGGGAATCCAGGACGACGTGACGGAGATGGCACCACCCAATCTGATCCGCGCGATCTTGCAGGCGCCGGTGGATCTGCTGTTCAACGGCGGAATCGGAACCTACATCAAGGCTGAGGCGGAGTCCGACGCCGACGTGGGCGACCGGGCCAACGACCCGGTGCGGGTCAACGCGAACGAGGTGCGCGCCAAGGTGATTGGCGAGGGCGGCAATCTCGGCGTGACGGCGCGTGGCCGGGTCGAGTTCGACCTGTCTGGCGGCCGGATCAATACCGATGCGATGGACAATTCCGCAGGCGTGGACTGCTCTGATCACGAGGTCAACATCAAGATCCTGATCGACTCATTGATCACCGCAGGCAAGGTCGACCCGGGCGAACGCACCCAACTGCTCGAGTCGATGACCGATGAGGTCGGCGAATTGGTGCTCGCCGACAACGCCGATCAGAACGACCTGATGGGCACCAGCCGCGCCAATGCGCCGAGCATGCTGCCCGTGCACGCCGACCAGATCAGATACCTGGTGACTGAGCGGGGGCTGAACCGCGAACTCGAGGCGCTGCCCTCGGATAAGGAGATAGCGCGGCGACTCGAGGCCGGCCTTGGGCTCACGTCACCGGAACTCGCGACGCTGATGGCGCACGTTAAGCTGACACTCAAAGACGAGCTGTTGAAAACCGATCTGCCGGATCAAGAAGTGTTCGCCCGCAGATTGCCGCAATACTTCCCGACGCCGCTGCGCGACCGCTTCGGTCCGGCGATCCGCTCGCACCAGCTCAGGCGGGAGATCATGACCACGATGCTGGTCAACGATCTGGTCGACACCGCCGGCATCAGCTACGACTACCGGATCGCGCAGGACGTCGGTGTCAGTCCGGTGGACGCGGTGCGCACCTATGCGGCGACCGACGCCATCTTCGGGGTGGAGCAGCTGTGGCACAGCATCCGCGCGGCCGATGTGCCGGTCGCGGTTTCTGATCGGATGACACTGGATACCCGTCGGCTGATCGACCGCGCCGGACGGTGGTTGCTCAACTACCGTCCGCAGCCGTTGGCGGTCGGCGCCGAAATCAACCGATTTGCAAAGAAAGTGGAAACGCTGACACCGCGGATGTCGGAGTGGCTGCGCGGTGACGACAAGGCGATCGTGGAAAAGGAAGCCGCTGAATTCGCCGTGCAGGGCGCATCCGAAGACCTCGGCTACATGGTGGCCGCCGGGCTGTACCGATTCAGTCTGCTCGACATCATCGATATCGCCGACATCGAGGACCACGACCCCGCCGAAGTCGCCGACACGTATTTCGCCCTGATGGACCGCCTGGGCACCGACGGCCTGCTGACCGCGGTGTCGGCGCTGCCGCGCAGCGACCGCTGGCACTCGTTGGCGCGCTTGGCCATTCGTGACGACATTTACGCCTCCCTGCGATCGTTGTGTTTCGACGTGCTCGCCGTCGGTGAACCGGATGAAAGTGGTGAAGAGAAGATCGCGGAGTGGGAGCACACCAGCGCCTCGCGGGTGGAACGCGCGCGGCGGACGCTGACCGAGATCTACGAGAGCGGCCAAAAGGATTTGGCCACGCTGTCGGTGGCGGCACGGCAGATTCGCCGTATGACGCGCACCAGCGGGCGGGGATCCTCCGGGTGAGCACCGGTTTCGTCGCGCCTGTCCCGGTCCGATGGTCGGACATCGACATGTACCAGCACGTCAACCACGCGACCATGGTGACGATTCTCGAAGAGGCCCGCGTCCCGTTTCTTTCGCATGCGTTCGGTGCCGACATCACCAGCGTCGGTCTGCTGATCGCCGACGTGCGGGTGACGTATAAAGGTCAGCTGCGGCTGGCGGATTCGCCACTACAAGTCACCATGTGGGTGAAGCGCTTGCGAGCGGTCGATTTCACGCTCGGCTACGAAGTGCGATCGGTCAACGCCGAACCGGAGTCGAAGCCCGCCGTGATCGCCGAGTCGCAACTGGCCGCATTCCACATCGACGAGCAGCGGCTGGTGCGCCTTTCGCCACATCATCGGGAATACCTGCAGCGGTGGCTCCGGTAGCCGAGCGGGGACTGTGGCTGGGCCCAGAATCTATGGCCGCCCAGCGCGCAGACCTGACCGCGTTCGTCGAGCGCGCGGCGAGACTCGACCCGGCCGCGGTGGTCAGGCTGCGCGCCCGTTCGGGTGGATTGGTCGCCGCTTGGGCGGCCACCGGCTTCGACGTGCTGGCCACCCGCGTGGTGGCCGGCACCCTGCGACCCGACGACTTATCCGTCGATGCAGACGAATTGGCGCGCGGACTGGCCGCGGCAGACAGCTCGGGCTACGTCAATCCCGGCTTCCCGATGGATTCCGCGTGGCGGGGCGGGTTGCCGCCGGATTCGGGGTTCACCCACCTCGATGACGTACCGGCACGCCTGATGCTGGACCTGGCGCAGCGCGGCGCCCAGCTGGCCAAAGAGCACGGCAGCGCCCAGGGGCCGCCGGTGTCACTGCTCGACCAGGAGGTCATCCGGGTCAGCTCGGCCGATGTCAGCGTGGGTGTGCCCATGCGGTGTGTATTCGCTTTGACTGCAATGGGTTTCTTGCCGCAGTCAGCCGAGGCTGTGGACGCCGACGAGATCGTGCGGGTCCGCACGCTGCCGGCCTGGTTGCGCATCGATGCGCGGTTCGGTTCGGTATACCGCCGTCGCGGCGACCCGGCGCTGGTGCTGCGCTGACCGGTGCGCCGCCAAAGGAATCAGCGCGAGGGTCACGGCGCGTATGAGGACGCGGGCTGCCGATGCGCTACCTACACCAGCCAGGCGGCGGCGTTTGGCGGCAACTTCCCGCCGACCAACGGCGCGCTGGTCAGAATCGGCTCGCCGTCCGGCAGTACAACGGGCCGCTTGCCGGTGTTCAGCGCGCAGCGCAGCCCGTGATCACCGCGTTCAAACACCAAGGCGCCGCGCGGTGCAGCCAGCCACTCGACTCGATTTCCGCTGAATTCCGCACGGCTACGCCGTAATTCGAGTGCCCGCAGGAAGAAGGACAACGTCGAGTCGGTGTCGCTGAGTTGCTTTTCGACCGCCAGAGCGGCCCATTCCGGCGGAATCGGCAGCCAGCTGTCGGGCGACGTGGAGAACCCGAACGGGGGAGTGTCGCCGCTCCAGGGAACCGGAATGCGGCAGCCGTCGCGGCCGCGCACGGTGTGTCCCGAGCGTTCCCACGTCGGATCCCGCAGCGCTTCGTCGGGCAATTCGACATTGGGCAGTCCCAGCTCCTGCCCGTTGTAGAGGAACACCGCGCCAGGCAAAGCGAGCGTCACCATCGCCATTGCCCGCGCCCGGTCCAGTCCAATGGCGCCCCCGCCGTAGCGGCTGGGTCCCCGTTCGACATCGTGATTTTCCAACGTCCATGTGGGCGTGGCGTTTTCAATCGCCGCAGCGGCCAGAGTGTTCTCGATCGCGTCATGGATGCCGGCGGTGCCGAATTCGGCGCGCACCATGCGGAAGTTGAAACCCAGGTGCAGCTCGTCGGCGCGCAAGTACTCCGCCCAGCTGGCGTTGTCGAAAACCCAGACCTCTCCGATGGTCACCGCCTCGGGATAGTCGTCCATCACCGTGCGGATGTTGCGGTGAATCGCGTGCACATTCGGGTGGTTGAACCGTGGATCACCGTCGCTGAGCATCCGTGGCCGCATCTCGACATCGGTGTCCGGCAGGCCCGGCGGCTTGGCCATCCCATGTGCGACGTCGATCCGAAAGCCGTCGACGCCGCGTTCCAGCCAGAATCGCAGCGTCTTCTCGAGATCGTCGAAGACCTCGGGGTTATCCCAATTGAGGTCTGGCTGTTCGACATCGAAGAGATGCAGGTACCACTGGCCCGGATTACCGTCCGGCTCGACGACCTGGGTCCAGGACGGCCCGCCGAACACGGACTGCCAGTTATTCGGCGGCTCCACCCCACCGGGTCCACGACCGTCGCGGAAGATGTAGCGATCGCGTGCGGTGCTGCCCGGTTCTGCGGCCAGTGCCTCCTGAAACCAAGCATGCTGCGAGCTGGTGTGGTTGGGCACCAAATCCATGGTGATCTTGATGCCGCGCTCATGAGCTGCCGCGATCAGTCGCTCGAAGGCAGCCAGGCCACCGAACAAAGGGTCGATGCCGCGCGGGTCGGCCACGTCATAGCCATGGTCGGCCATCGGCGACACCATGATCGGGCTGAGCCACAGTGCGTCGACGCCCAGTTGGTCCAGATAGTCCAAACGGGACGCCACTCCGTCGAGGTCACCGACACCGTCACCGTCGCTGTCGGCAAATGACCGCGGATACACCTGATAGAACACCGCGCGCGCCCACCACGGTTCGCGTTGTGAGGTGCTCATCAGAACGGGGAATTCACCAGAGAGTGCGCGGCCATCTCTAAGTACTCGAGCAACTCCTTACGATGCGCGTCGTCGAGAGTGTCCGAGTCGATCGACGCGACCGCGGTGTGCATGCACCGGAGCCAGGCGTCGCGCTCGAACGGGCCGATTTGAAACGGAGCGTGCCGCATCCGCAACCGGGGATGGCCACGCTGCTCGGAGTAGGTTCGCGGCCCACCCCAGTACTGCTCGAGAAACATCCGCAGCCGTTCCTCGGCGCCCGCCAGGTCGTCTTCGGGGTAGACCCGGCGCAGAATTTCGTCCTCGGCGACCAGCTCGTAAAACCGCGACACGATCGCATGGAAGGTCTCCGCGCCACCGACCGCGTCGTAAAAAGATTGCTCTACGTGTCCCATCGCCACCCATTGTGGGGCATCGGGCGCGACCGACGGGCGCATGTCACCCTTAGTCGCGAAACCTGCCACCGGGTGTTCATCGGATTGACCAGCCAACACCGGCCAATTTGGCGTGCGATCGCTGGCGAATCGTGGTGGACTGTTCGGCGGAGGATGTATGGCGCAGCGCAAAGGACGCCGCCACCGCAGTTCAGGTGCCGCGGCAGGCTTAACCGGGCCCGCGACCGCCGCATGTCTGCACAGTGTTTCCAGCGTTTCCAGCGTCGACTCCCATGCGCCCGTCTCGCATGACACCGGATCGATCTGGAATCGCCGGCGGGTCCTGCTGCTGAACTCCACCTACGAGCCGCTGACCGCCTTGCCCGTCCGGCGCGCGATCATCATGCTGATCTGCGGCAAAGCCGACGTCGTCCACGACGATCCCACCGGACCCGTCATTCATTCGGCGACCAGGTCGATCGCGTTGCCGTCGGTGATCCGGTTGCGGACTTACGTTCGGGTGCCCTACCGGGCCCGCGTCCCGATGACCCGGGCGGCACTGATGCATCGTGACCGCTTCTGTTGCGCGTACTGCGGCGCCAAGGCCGACACCGTCGACCACGTGGTGCCCCGCAGCCGCGGTGGCGATCACTCCTGGGAGAACTGCGTGGCGTGCTGCTCGACCTGCAACCACCGAAAAGGCGACAAATTGCTCGCCGAGCTCGGCTGGTCGCTGCGGTCGGCGCCGACCCCGCCGAAGGGCCAGCACTGGCGGCTACTGTCGACGGTCAAAGAACTCGACCCGGCGTGGGCGCGATACCTCGGTGAAGGCGCGGCTTAGCCCGGTGACGATGCGGGCGGCGTAGCGGCCCGCTGAGAAGGCGGGCAATCAAGGTGTCGCCCGGTGCACTGGCCGCGGGTGGGATACGGTTTGCGTCGTGAGCATGATGGAAATCCACCTTTACTTCGTGGGAATCCCGTTGTTGTTGGTGATCGTGCTGGTGGCGATGATCTGGTCGCGCAAGGGACCGCACCCGGCGACCTACAAGATGTCCGACCCGTGGACACACGCCCCGATCCTGTGGGCCGCCACCGACGAGGTTTTCGGTCACGGCGCGCATTCGGGCCACAGCACTTCGGAAATCAGCGTGGGAGGTGGCGCCAGTGGCAAGTGGTGATATCGCAACCCTAAGGCCCGCCGAGCTGCCGATCGGCTCGGTGATCACTACCAGCGGGCGGATCTCCGGGGTCACCGAGCCCGGAGAATTGTCGGTGCACTACCCGTTTCCGATCGACGACCTGGTCACCCTTGACGACGCGCTGACCTACGGGTCGCGGGCCGCGGGCGCACGGTTCGCGGTGTACATCGGCGACCTGGGCAGCGACACCGCGGCGCGGGCCCGTGAGATCCTGGCCAAGGTGCCGACGCCGAACAACGCGGTGCTGATCGCCGTCTCACCCGACCAGCACGCGATCGAGGTGGCCTACGGCTCGGAGGTCCGCGGCCGGGGTGTCGAGTCGTCCGCGCCACTTGGCGTCGCCGCCGCGGCGTCGGCGTTTAAGGACGGCCAGCTGATCGACGGCCTGGTCAGCGCGGTTCGGGTGACCAGCGCCGGCATCTCGCCGGCCTGACGCGGTTCCGCCTCGTCAGGCCGTCCCGCCGGTGTCGAACCGACGGGCCCGCAGCGACCGCTCGATACCGGCGCGGCCCTCGAGTACCAGCCGGCGCAGCGCCGGAGGCAGCTCGGGGTCGGCAAGAAACCGGTCGGCGGCGGCGATTCCGTCGTCGCTGATATCCCACGACGGGTACAGGCCGATCACCACTGTCTGCGCGACTTCACTCGAGCGGCGTTGCCACACGCCGGTTATCGCCGCGAAATAGCGCTCGGTGAACGGCTTCAGCAGCTCGGCCTGCCCGGGCTCGTAGAGGCCGCCGATGATCGAACGAGCAGTGATGTTAGGCAGCGTGTCGTCCTCGATGACCTGGCTCCACGCCTTCTCCTTGACGGCCAACTGCGGCCGCGCCGCCGCGGCTTGGGCGCCCTGTCGCTTGCCCGCAGCTGTCGGGTCGCGCTGAACCTCGGCATCAATGAACGGTGTCTCCAGGCCGTCGGCGTCGACATCGCCCGCAGCTGCCAATGCCGTGACGATGCGCCAACGCAGATCCGTGTCGATCGACAGGCCGGCCAGTCCCAGGTCGGCGGGGTCGTGATCGAGCAGGTCGGCCAGCACCACGACATGGCGGGTCGACAGCGCCGACGTGCACAGCGCGTTGACGAAGGCCAGCTGATGGTCGGAGCCCGCCTGTGCGCCGCGGGCCAACTCCAGCAACCGGTCGGCGAACGCCGGCCAGCCGTCTGACTGGGCCCAATCCGGGTCGGCATACGAACCTAGTGCCGTCTGCGCCTGCAACAGCAGCCGCTGTGCCACCCCGACTTCGGTCTCGGCATGAACGCCGCCCGAGACGAGTGCCACGAAGTCGCGAGCACGCAGCTCGGCGTCGCGGGTCATCTCCCAGGCCGCCGACCACACCAGCGTGCGGGGCAGCGGTTCGGCGACGTCGGCAATGCGTTCCAGCGCGGTCTGCAGAGATTCAGGGTCCAGCCGAAGCGAGCAATAGGTCAGATCGTCGTCGTTCACCAATATCAATCGGCCTCGCGAAACACCAGCCAGTGCAGGCACTTCCGTGCTTTCGCCGCTGACGTCGAGTTCCTCGCGCTGGATCCGCACCAGCTTGCCGCTACCGTCGTCGTCGTAAATACCTACCGCGAGCCTGTGCACGCGTGTCTCGCCCGCGCCGGGTTCGGCGCCGCTCTGTGTCACGGCGAATCGGGTGAAGCGCCCGTCGGCGTCGACGTCAAAATCCGCCCGTAAGGTGTTCAGGCCGGTCGTCTTCAGCCATTGCCGACCCCAATCGGAAAGGTGACGGCCGGAGGCCTTTTCGAGCGCGGTCAGCAGATCGTCGAAGGTGGCGTTGTCGAACGCGTGAGCACGGAAGTAGTCGCGCAGTCCGGCCAGGAAGTGCTCCAGGCCGACATAGGCCACCAGTTGTTTGAGCACGCTGGCGCCTTTGGCGTAGGTGATGCCGTCGAAGTTGACCTCGACCGCGGCCAGGTCCGGGATATCGGCGGCCACCGGATGCGTCGACGGCAGTTGGTCTTGGCGGTAGGCCCACGACTTTTCGGTGTTGGCGAACGTCGTCCACGCGTGGGTGAATTCGGTTGCCTCGCTTAGGCAGAGCACGGAGGCGAAGGTGGCGAACGACTCGTTAAGCCACAGGTCGTCCCACCACCGCATGGTGACCAGGTCGCCAAACCACATGTGAGCCATCTCGTGCAGCACGGTTTCGGCGCGACGCTCATAGGACGCGCGGGTGACCTTGCTGCGGAACACGTAATCTTCCAGGAACGTCACCGCGCCGGCGTTCTCCATCGCGCCGGCGTTGAACTCCGGGACGAACAGCTGGTCGTACTTGCCGAAGGCGTAGGGAACGCCAAAGTTCTTGTGGTAGTAGCCGAATCCCTGCTTGGTCTGGGTGAACAGCCGCTCGGCGTCCATGAACTCCGCGAGGGTGGCTCGGCAGAAAATGCCCAGCCGAATCTCGCCGTGCTCGTCGCTGTAGGTGTCGCGCCAGAGCGCATACGGGCCGGCGATCAGCGCCACCAGGTACGTGCTCATCCGCGGCGTGGTGGCGAACGTGTGCACGCCGCCCTCGACGGTTGCCACGGCACTGTTGGAGACGACCTGCCAGTGCTGTGGTGCGGTCACCGTCAGGTGGAACACCGCTTTGAGGTCGGGTTGATCGAAGCAGGCGAACATCCGTTTGGCGTCGGCGGTTTCGAACTGCGAGTACAAATATACCTCGCTGTCGACCGGGTCGACGAATCGGTGCAGACCCTCGCCGGTGTTGGAGTAGCGGCAATCGGCGTCGACCACCACGACGTTGCGCTCGGCCACACCGGTCAGCGCAATACCGATCGACTCGTCGTAACCGGACACGTCGAGCTCGCGGCCGTTGAGGGTGGCGCGGTGAATCTTGTCGGCGGCGATGTCGATGACGGTGTCGGCGCCCGGGAGCGCAGCGAACTCCACGGTGGTGATCGACCGGAAGATCCGGTCGCCCGGTCCGCCGTTGCCGTCGGTGAGATCCAGGTCGATCCGGTAGCTGTCGACGGTGATCAGCGCGGCGCGTTCGGCGGCTTGGTCACGGGTGAGGTTCGGTAATGCCACGTGTCCAACTTAGGCCGTGTTGACCGCACAGGTTGCCGGAGGGGAATTGGACGGCCACGGCTAGGGTTGTGCTTGGCGGCTAGCCTACCGTCGACGAGAGGATCCCGATGTCTAAGAAGTCCGTTGCCGATTTTTGGTTCGATCCGCTGTGCCCGTGGGCCTGGATCAGCTCGCGTTGGATCCTGGAAGTGGAAAAGGTCCGCGACATAGAGGTGAATTTCCGGGTGATGAGCCTGGCGGTGCTCAACGAGAACCGCGAGGGTCTTCCCGACGAATACCGCGAACGGTTGGCGAAGGCGTTCGGCCCGGTGCGGGTGGCGATCGCCGCCGAGCAAGCCCACGGCGCCGAGGTGCTCGCGCCGCTGTACACCGCGATGGGCACCCGCATTCACAACCAGGACAACAAAGACCTCGACGACGTCATCAAGCAGTCTCTCGCCGAGGTGGGTTTGCCGCCCGAACTGGCCGATGCCGCCAACACTGACGCCTACGACGACGCCCTGCGCAAGAGCCACCACGCCGGGATGGATGCCGTCGGCGACGACGTCGGCACACCGACCATCCACGTCAACGGGGTGGCGTTCTTCGGGCCCGTGCTATCCAAGATTCCGCGCGGCGAGGAGGCCGGCAAGCTGTGGGACGCTTCGGTGACTTTCGCGTCCTACCCGCACTTCTGGGAGCTCAAGCGGAGCCGTACCGAGAAGCCTGAATTCGACTGATCGCATTGCGCCGTTCAGTTCGGCCAGGTAAGGATTGCGGGTATGCGCGTCTACCTCGGCTCTGACCATGCCGGATTCGAGCTCAAGCAGCAGGTCATCGACCACCTGAAGAAAACCGGGCACGAGCCCATCGACTGCGGTGCGTTTAGCTACGACCCCGAGGACGATTACCCGGCGTTTTGCATCGACGCGGCCACCCGCACAGTGGCCGCCCCGGACAGCCTGGGCATCGTGCTCGGCGGGTCGGGCAACGGTGAGCAGATCGCCGCGAACAAGGTGCCGGGGGCACGCTGCGCGCTGGCCTGGAGCGTCGAGACGGCGACGTTGGCCCGCCAGCACAACAACGCCCAGCTGATCGGAATCGGCGGCCGCATGCACACCGTCGAGGAGGCGTTGTCCTTCGTCGATGCCTTCCTGACCACGCCATGGTCGAAAGCTGAACGCCACCAACGGCGTATCGACATTCTCGACGAGTACGAGCGCACCCACCAGGCACCACCGGTGCCCGGCGCCCCCCAGGCCTGAGCGGCGCGCGTGCCCGAAGGGCATACCCTGCATCGATTGGCCCGGCTGCACCAGCGCCGATATGCCGGTGCGGCAGTCGCGGTCTCGAGCCCGCAGGGTCGGTTCACTGCGGCGGCATCAGCTGTCGACGGTCGGGTACTGCGCCGCGCCAGCGCGTGGGGTAAGCATCTGTTCCACCACTACGTCGGCGGCTCGACGGTGCACGTGCACCTCGGGCTGTACGGAACGTTCACCGAATGGCCACGGCCGCCCGATGTTGCGATGCCGCCTCCGGTCGGTCAGGTGCGGATGCGGATGGTCGGCGCCGAATACGGCACCGATTTGCGCGGCCCCACCGTGTGCGAGCTGATCGACGACGCGCAAGTCGCCGATGTGGTGGCCCGGCTCGGGCCCGACCCGCTTCGCCGTGACGCCGACCCGGCGTGGCCGTGGACGCGGATCACCAAGTCGCGCAGGCCAATCGGAGCGCTGTTGATGGATCAAACGGTCATCGCGGGCGTCGGCAACGTCTACCGGAATGAGCTGCTGTTCCGCCATGGCGTCGACCCGTATCGAGCCGGCCGGGCGATCGGAGAAGCCGAGTTCGACGCCGCATGGACCGACTTGGTGGACTTGATGAAAATCGGGTTGCGGCGCGGCAAGATCATCGTGGTACGCCCCGAACACGACCACGGTGCACCGTCTTACGGCCCTGGTCGGCCGCGGACTTATGTGTACCGGCGCGCCGGGGAGCCGTGCCGGGTGTGCGGGACCACGATCCGCACTGCCGAGCTGGAAGGCCGAAACGTCTTTTGGTGCCAAACCTGCCAGAAGTAGAACGACTTGCTGCAGCAGGTCGGGGTAAACAGCACCTGCTCTGCCTGCAATCGCTCATCTGAGCGCAAGGGTCTGCTGGGCGAGCGCAAAGGTTGTCCCAGTATCTATAGCGCCATGAACAAGTTCGCAAGCAGTGTTGCCGCGGCAGCGGTGATGGCCGCCGGTTTGGGGTGGGCCGGTTTGGCCGCCGCGACCGAGGCCGATGCGCAACCCGGGCCCCCCATACCTTGGTGCCCGGGCCAATTGTGGGACCCGTCATGGGGCACCAACTGGGACTGGAACGCATGCCACGGCAGCTGGCAAGCGCCCCCCAACATCGTCAACGGACCTACCTACGTCAACCCTCCACCGAGAGTCGTCGTACCTCCATCTCCACCGAGAGTCGGCAATCCCGGCGGACCTGGGGGCCCGGGACCCGGAGGTCCGGGCGGGTCGGGACCGGGTGGCCCCGGCCAACCCGGCGGACCGGGCGGCCCTGGCCAACCGGGCGGGCCTGGTGGACCGGGCGGCCCTGGGGGTCACGAACCGGGCGGACCTGGGGGGCACGAACCGGGCGGCCCTGGGGGTCATGGCGGACACGGGCCCGGCGGACCGGGCGGCCCCGGCGAACCGGGTGGACCTGGAGGACCGGGTGGACCTGGCGAACCGGGTGGACCTGGAGGATCGGGGGAGCCCGGTGGACCTGGTGGACACGAACCGGGCGGTTCGGGGCCCGAGGGACAGGGTCCGGGTGGCCCGGGATCTGGGCCAGAACCGGGCGCACCTGAGCCGAACGGCTCCGAGCCCGGCGCACCGGCGCCGAGCGGTGCTGAGCCGGGCGCACCCGCACCGGATGCGGGCGGACCTGCGCCGGATGCGGGCGGACCCGCACCGGATTCAGGACCATCTGCCGGCGCCGACACATCCGGCGGTGGCGACTCATCTGCCGGCGCGGACTCGTCTGGCGGAGGCGATTCATCCGGTGGCGGCGACTCCGGTGGCGGCGGCTCATCCGGGGGAGGCGATAGCTGATTCCGAAGGCACGAAGCCGCTGGACTGCGAATTTATCTCGCAATCAAGCGGTTTCGGGCGTTGTGTCCGACTCTGCATCTAAAACAATGCACCGCCAATGAGAACAGAAGGGCCGCATGAAAAACGTCGCACGGTTTGCCGCAGCAACTGCGGTGATGGCCGCGGGTCTGACATCAGCCGGCCTCGGCGCCGCAACAGACGCGCAAGCGCAGGCAGGGCCGTTCCCGCGGTGGTGCCCAGGTGACTTCTGGGACCCGGGTTGGCGACCCAACTGGGATTGGGCAGGCTGCCACGACAACTGGCAGGGGCCTGGGCCCAATCCCCATCCCGATCCGTATTGGGGACCGGGATGGGGTCCCGGGGCACCGCCTCCGGGCGGACCGGGATAGCACCCACTAGGACCGGCGGACTCGGGCGGTCGCGGGCAAGCCGCGACCGTCACTTTTTGCGCGGTCACGGTTCAGCGTCAGATCGAAGATGCTTGGGCGTCAGCGAGTTTCGAGGCACACCTTCATGGGCAGGCTGCCCGGGTCAAGCAAACCCAACGCCCGGCGGACACGACGGATCGAAAAACGTTGGGGCGCGGACCGTTTAGGACGCGGCGCTCCGGGGTTAACCGGATAATCGGGCGCGGATGTAGCGCCACGCGGGGCGGCCGGAGCCGTCGGCTCAGGCCTTCTTGACCCCGAGCGCCGCATAGATCTGATCACTGAGCGCCACGCTGCGTGGGTCCGCGTTGGCCTTGGTGGCGTCATAGCGATTCATCACGTACGCGTAGCCGATCCGGTGCTCGAGGTCGACGAAACCGAACGAGCCGCCCAGGCCACCGTGGCCGAAGATCCACGGGTTGGGGCCGTTGACGCAGCGTTGGTTCAGCATGTAGCCCAGACCCCATCCGTGGTCGGCAACGCGTGGGCCAAGGACCAGATCTGTCTCGAAGCCACCCTGCGACACCCGAACCAGATCCATGTGCCTGCGGCTGAGCAGCTGCTCTTGGGCGAGCGCGTTGTAGAAGGTTGCCAGGCCCAGCGCCGAGACCTGCCCGTTGGTGCCCGGGAATTCGACTTCGCGCCACAACTCGAGATCGTTGGAGCCGACTTCGTCGTCCGGCGCGAATCCCATCGACACGGCCAGGCCGGCCTTGGGGTGTTCGGCCAGCGAGGTGGGGTAGCCCGGCGCGTTGACGTCGGCGAGCATCTTGCGGATGTGCGGCTTTTCCACCAGATCGGCGCAGCGGCGTTGCTCGGCGCGCGACAAGCCGATGTGGATCTCGGCGCCGAGCGGCTCGGCGATCTCGGTGCGCAGGTAGTGACCGACCGTGTTACCGGTTACGCGGCGGAACACCTCGCCGAGGATGAAGCCGTACGTCGTCATGTGGTAGCCCTGCGCGGTTCCGGGCTCCCACCACGGTTCGGCGGCTGCCAACCGTTCGCACACCAAATCCCAGTCGGTGACCTGCTGCCAGGGCATTCGCTTGCGCGGCCCGATCGCTCCCGACCGATGACTCATCACCATCTTGATGGTGATGGCCTCCTTGCCGGCCTGCCCGAACTCGGGCCAATAGCGGGATACCGGCGCGTCCAGATCGAGCTCACCGCGCTCGACGAGCTGATGTACGCAGGTGCTGGTCAGGCCCTTAGTTCCGGACAGCACGGTGGCCACGGTGTCCACCTGCCACGGTCGGGTACCAGCAGCATCGGCAGAACCGGCCCACAGGTTGACGACCAACTCGCCATCCACCCAGGCTGCTACCGCTGCACCAACCTCTTTGCCCTGCACAAAGTTCTGCTCGAACGCGCCGTGGACCTTCTCGAAGCGCGATGCGCACGAGCCGTGGATGTTAACTTCGGCCGTGGTGCCAGTGTGCTGAATCGTCGGCCTCCTCAGCCTCGCCGGGCTCAATAAGCCTCGGCTGTTCGGCCTTCACAGCTTAGTCGGCCGGTGCCTCGAGCGCCTGACTCGAGCGGGCGACGGGAATCGAACCCGCGTAGCTAGTTTGGAAGACTAGGGCTCTACCATTGAGCTACGCCCGCGTGTATTAGTCGAGCGCGACAATACGTCGCGCCAGACATCAAATCCAAATGATGCCATCCCGTGTCTTCGTTGTGAGGCCGCTACGGGGACGGCGGGGCTTGGCCGTAGGATCGTCGAGGTCACCGCGGGGTGTAGCGCAGCTTGGTAGCGCATCCGCTTTGGGAGCGGAAGGCCGCAGGTTCAAATCCTGTCACCCCGACCGGCACGCCACGGCCAACGGGCTCGCCCATTGGAAGACCAGCAGAAGATCCGCCAGTACAACCGAGGAGCAAACCCGTGAAGAGCACGGTCGAGCAGTTGAGCCCCACCCGGGTTCGCATCAACGTGGAGGTGCCTTTCACCGAGCTGCAACCCGACTTCGACCGGGCCTACAAAGAGCTGGCCAAGCAGGTGCGACTGCCGGGATTCCGTCCCGGCAAGGCGCCCGCAAAGCTCCTGGAGGCGCGCGTCGGCCGGCAGGCGATCCTCGACCAGGTCATCAACGAGGCGCTGCCCAGCCGCTACGGGCAAGCCGTCACCGAAACCGATGTGCGTCCGCTGGGCCAGCCCGACATCCAGGTCACCAAGAAGGAATATGGCCAGGAGGTCGTTTTCACCGCCGAGGTGGACGTCCGACCTGAGTTCACGCTGCCCGACCTGAGCGCGCTGAAAATCACGGTGGACCCGATCCAAGTCAGCGACGAGGACGTCGACGCCGAACTGCAGTCCCTGCGTGCCCGGTTCGGCACCCTGACCGGAGTCGAACGGCCGGCCGCGTCCGGTGACTTCGTCTCGATCGACCTGTCGGCCAACATCGACGGCCAAGACCTACCCGAGGCGTCGACCAAGGGACTCTCACACGAGGTCGGCTCTGGGCAGCTCGTCGAGGGTCTCGACGACGCGATCGTCGGCCTGTCCGCCGGGGAAAGCAAAACCTTCACCACCACGATGGCGGGCGGCCCGCAGGCCGGAAAAGAGGCTGAGGTCACCGTGACCGTAGGCTCGGTCAAGGAACGCGAGCTGCCCGAACCCGATGACGAATTCGCGCAGCTGGCAAGCGAATTCGACACCATCGACGAATTGCGGGCCAATCTGGCCGATCAGGTGAGCCGGGTCAAGCGGCTCCAGCAGGCCGAGGAGATCCGCACCGCCACGCTGGATGCCTTGCTCGAGCAGGTTGACATGCCGCTGCCGGAAGCGATCGTGCAGACCCAGGTGGACAACACCCTGCACAACGCGCTGCATGGCCTCGACCACGACGAAGGTAAGTTCGCCGAAGCGTTGGAAAGGCAAGGCAAGTCGCGAGAAGAGTTCGATGCCGACACCCGCTCGAACGCCGAGAAAGCCATCAAGACCCAGTTGTTGCTCGACGCTCTAGCCGACGACCTCGACATCCAGGTGAGTCAGCAGGACATCACCGAACGGCTGGTGCTGACGTCGCAGCAGTACGGCATTGAACCCCAACAGTTGCTCGGGTACATGCAGCAGAACAATCAGCTGCCGGCGATGTTCGCCGACGTGCGCCGCGGGCTGACCATCGCTGAGGTCGTCGAGGCGGCCACGGTCACCGACACCGACGGCAACACCGTCGACACCGAGGAGTTCTTCGGCAAGCGCTCCGAATCGGAGGCCGGGGAAGATGAGGAGACTACGGGGGTCGACGACGCCGGCGAGGACGTCGAAGCCGCCGGCGCCGGAGACGAAGCCGCTTCGTCCGAAGAACCGTCGGGCGACACGAAGTGACGCTGTGAGCGAACGCGGAGATTTCGGGGAGTGCGCGACGGCCCCGGTTGGTTAGTGTCGATGAATATGGAACTCGAGAAAGCAGGTAACCCACTGTGAGTCGTGGGACTGAAATGCGCGCGAGCGCGCAGGGTATGAACCTGGTCGACTCCGTCTATGAGCGTTTGCTGTCCGAGCGCATCATCTTCCTGGGGTCGCAGGTGGACGACGACATCGCCAACCGGCTCTGCGCGCAGATTCTGCTGCTCGCGGCCGAAGATTCCTCCAAGGACATCTCGCTGTACATCAATTCGCCGGGCGGATCGATCAGCGCCGGGATGGCGATCTACGACACGATGGTGCTGGCGCCGTGTGACATCGCGACCTACGGGATGGGGATGGCCGCGTCGATGGGCCAGTTCCTGCTGGCCGCCGGCACCAGGGGCAAGCGTTACGCGTTGCCGCATTGCCGCATCCTGATGCACCAGCCGCTGGGCGGGGTGACCGGTAGCGCCGCCGACATCGCGATCCAGGCCGAGCAGTTCGCCGTCATCAAGCAGGAGATGTTCCGGCTCAACGCCGAATTCACCGGCCAGCCGGTCGAGCGCATCGTGGCGGATTCGGATCGCGACCGCTGGTTCACCGCGCCGGAGGGCCTGGAATACGGGTTCGTCGACCACATCATCACCCGCGCCGAGACCAACGGAGCCCCATCACTATGAACCCCGAACTCCAGCCCCAAGGGCGTTACATCCTGCCGTCGTTCATCGAGCATTCGAGCTTCGGCATCAAGGAGTCCAACCCGTACAACAAGCTGTTTGAGGAACGCATCATCTTCCTCGGCGTCCAGGTCGACGACGCGTCGGCCAACGACATCATGGCGCAGCTGCTGGTCCTGGAATCCCTCGATCCCGACCGCGACATCACCATGTACATCAATTCCCCGGGTGGCGGGTTCACCTCGCTGATGGCGATCTACGACACCATGCAATACGTGCGCGCCGACATCCAGACGGTGTGTCTGGGACAGGCCGCCTCGGCCGCGGCGGTGCTGCTGGCCGCCGGGACACCGGGTAAGCGGATGGCGCTGCCCAACGCGCGGGTGCTGATCCACCAGCCGTCGCTGTCGGGGGTGATCCAGGGTCAGTTCTCGGACTTGGAGATCCAGGCCGCCGAGATCGAGCGGATGCGCACGCTGATGGAGACCACCTTGGCCCATCACACCGGCAAGGACGCCGCGACGATCCGCAAAGACACCGACCGCGACAAGATCCTGACCGCCGAAGAGGCCAAGGACTACGGGATCATCGACACCGTGCTGGAGTACCGCAAGCTCTCCGCGCAGACCGCCTAGGTGAGCGCGGCTGCCAGCTCGGCGATGTCGGCCGGTCGGACCCGGCAGCATCCGCCGACCACCCGCGCACCCGCTGCCACCCACTGCACGGCCAACTGCGGCGAGAACCGCGATGGGCCGACCCAGGCGCGCCGAGCGCTATCCCACTGCTCGCCGCTGTTGGGATAGGCGATCACCGGTTTGCCGGTTTCCCGGGCTGGCCCGATCGCCGGCAGCACGTCGCCGGGTGCGCAGCAATTGACCCCGACCGCGACGATTTCCGGTACCCCGGCCACCACCGCGAAAGCGTCGGCCAACGGCTGACCGGCGCGGGTGCGTGTGCCCTCGATCGTGTAACTGAGCCAGGCGGGCACACCGAGCGACCGCACGAGGTTCACCAGCGCCTCGGCCTCGTCGACGTCGGGGATGGTTTCCAGGGCCAGCACGTCGGCGCCGGCGTCCGCCAGCACTTCCAGCCGCGGCCGATGCCAGTCCCGCAGCTGCGCAACGCTAAGCCCGTAGCGTCCGCGATATTCCGAACCGTCGGCGAGCGCGGCGCCGTACGAGCCAACCGACGCGGCCACCTGACCCCCGACGCCAACGTCGTCGCGGGCGTTCTTGGCCAGCTCGACGCTGAGCCGGAGCAACCGGACGGTGTCGTCGCGGCTGATTCCGCTAGCGGCGAATGCGTCGAAGGACGCCTGGTAGCTGGCCGTGGTCGCGATCATCGCCCCGGCGCGAAAGAAAGCGGTGTGCACCGCGGTGATCTCATGCGGGGCGTCGACCAGCAGCCGCGCCGACCACAACCCGTCGGAAAGATCATGTCCGCGCGCCTCGAGTTCGGTCGCCAGGCCGCCATCCGCGATTAACGCGGTATTCTCGGGCACGGCGAATCCCACAGGCTTAATGTAGGGCCGCCGAGCATGTCAGTCTCTCGGTCGCATAACGGCCGCGACACGCCAGGGACACGGTGGCGCGTTCCGGCAAGCGCGGAGCCGCCTCAGGCGATATGTTCAGGCGCACAAGCATGAATATCACCGACGCTATTCGGCTCTAACGGTCGCATCGCTGTGGAGCAAGCGGGTAGCGTCGGGAAAATACACGCGGCATAGCACGATCGAAACGGTTAATAGGAAGTAGGCCCCCAGCACCATGGCGCGCATCGGAGATGGCGGTGACCTCCTGAAGTGCTCGTTCTGCGGAAAGAGCCAGAAGCAGGTCAAGAAGCTAATTGCGGGGCCTGGCGTATACATCTGCGATGAGTGCATCGATCTGTGTAACGAGATCATCGAAGAGGAACTCGCCGACGCCGACGACGTAAAACTGGACGAGCTGCCCAAGCCCGCCGAGATTCGCGACTTCCTGGAGGGCTACGTCATCGGCCAGGACACCGCCAAGCGCACGTTGGCCGTCGCGGTCTACAACCATTACAAGCGCATTCAGGCCGGCGAGAAGGGCCGCGATTCCCGGTCAGGGGAACCCGTCGAGCTAACCAAGTCCAACATCTTGATGCTGGGCCCCACGGGTTGCGGCAAGACCTACCTAGCGCAGACGCTCGCCAAGATGCTCAACGTGCCGTTCGCCATCGCCGACGCCACCGCGCTGACCGAGGCGGGGTATGTCGGTGAGGACGTCGAGAACATCTTGCTCAAGTTGATCCAGGCCGCCGACTATGACGTCAAGCGCGCTGAGACGGGCATCATCTACATCGACGAGGTCGACAAGATCGCCCGCAAGAGCGAGAACCCGTCGATCACCCGCGACGTGTCCGGGGAAGGCGTGCAGCAGGCGCTGCTGAAGATCTTGGAGGGCACCCAGGCGTCGGTGCCCCCGCAAGGCGGCCGCAAGCACCCGCACCAGGAGTTCATCCAGATCGACACCACCAACGTGCTGTTCATCGTGGCGGGTGCGTTCGCCGGGCTGGAGAAGATCGTCTCCGACCGGGTCGGCAAGCGTGGTCTGGGTTTCGGGGCCGAGGTGCGCTCCAAGGCTGAGATCGACACCACCGACCACTTCGCCGAGGTAATGCCGGAAGACCTGATCAAGTACGGGCTGATTCCCGAGTTCATCGGCCGGCTGCCGGTGGTGGCGTCGGTGACGAACTTGGACATGGATTCTCTGGTCAAAATCTTGTCTCAGCCCAAGAACGCCTTGGTCAAGCAGTACACGCGGCTGTTCGAGATGGACAACGTCGAGCTGGAGTTCACCGACGACGCGTTGGAGGCGATCGCCGACCAGGCGATTCATCGCGGCACCGGGGCCCGCGGCTTGCGCGCGATCATGGAGGAAGTTCTGCTGCCGGTGATGTACGACATTCCCAGCCGCGACGACGTCGCTAAGGTCGTGGTGACCAAGGAGACCGTGCAGGACAACGTGCTGCCGACGATCGTGCCGCGCAAGCCTGCCCGCACCGAGCGCCGCGACAAGACCGCGTAGCGACACCGGCGCGTTCGGTAATCGTTGAGTGCCGACGCCGCTGGGACGGTTTCCCGGCGGACGTCGCATGCGCTCGATTTACTGAACTTCTTTTTGGCTGATGTTCGCGACGGGCTGGGCCCGTACCTCTCGATATATCTCTTGCTGACCCACCACTGGGACCAGGCCTCCATCGGCTTCGTGATGGGAGTCGGCGGCATCGCGGCGATCATTGCGCAGACACCGGTGGGCGCGTTCGTCGATCGGACAACCGCCAAGCGGGCACTGGTCGTCGCCGGCGCCATCACGGTCACTGCCGGGGCGCTGGCCATGCCGCTGTTTCCGCGATTCTTCGCGATCTCGTTGTTGCAAGCCCTCACCGGAGTCGCCGGCTCGGTCTTCGCTCCCGCCTTGGCAGCGATCACGTTGGGCATCGTCGGCACGAAATCCTTTGCCCGACGGATCGGGCGCAACGAATCGTTCAACCACGCCGGCAACGCGACGGCCGGTGCGATCACCGGCGGACTGGCTTACTTTTTCGGCCCGGCGGTGGTGTTCTGGGTGCTGGCCGCGATGGCCGCACTGAGTGTCGTTGCGACGCTGCGCATCCCGGGCGACGCGATCGACCACGACGTGGCTCGCGGCATGGACCACACCCCCGGGCAGGCCCACCCGCAGCCGTCCGGGTTCGCGGTGTTGCTCCACGACCGTCGATTGCTGATCTTCACCGCGGCCATGGTCACCTTCCACCTCGCGAATGCGGCGATGCTGCCGTTGGTCGGGCAGGTGCTGGCACTGCAGAACAAGGACGTGGGCACCGCATTGATGGCGACGTGCATTGTCGCAGCCCAGGTGGTGATGGTGCCAATGGCGTACCTTGCTGGGGCCAAGGCGGACAGCTGGGGACGAAAGCCGATCTTTCTGATCGCTTTCGCGGTCTTGATGGCCCGCGGCTTCCTCTACACCCTTTTCGACAACCCGTACTGGCTGGTCGGCGTGCAGGTCCTCGACGGCGTCGGCGCCGGGATTTTCGGCGCCTTGTTCCCACTTGTCGTGCAGGACCTGACGCACGGGACCGGGCGGTTCAACGTCAGCCTGGGCGCAGTGACCACCGCGTGGGGTGTCGGCGCGGCGCTTTCCAACATCGTCGCCGGGTGGATTGTGGTGGTCGCCAGCTACGACGTCGCATTCAGCTCACTGGGCGCGCTTGCCGCAGCGGGCTTGGTGCTGTACTTGATTGCCATGCCCGAAACCGGGCCAAACGCCGCGATTCGAGCGAAAAAGTTGCCCGCGGAGCCTCCCCCAAATGGGGGAGGCGTGGGTGAGAGAAGCGGCTAGCAAATGTTACCGGCGCGTAACTTCGATTCTTAGACTTCGCGTTCCAGCAAAAGTGACGAACACCACACTTTGGCCCGAGATCTGCCGATCGCGTGTGTCTGACCTCGCATTTTGGCCAAGTCGCGGTAACGTGACGGTATGTATCGGCGTAAATGAATCCCTAAGAACAGTGCAATAATCGGTACCGCCAGTGACATAAAACCCAGTCGGGGATGCACTCCGACGATACGCACCGGTAGCTGCGGCGTGCCCGTGCGGCGAATAGCGATGGAAGGCGGGGACGTGGGTCCGAACGACAACGGAGCCAGGTCAGAATCTCACCCAGATTCACACCGAGCCGATGCGGCGCTGCCCGAACCGCACAAGCGGGAGAAGCTAGAACAAATTGTCATCCGTTTCGCCGGGGACTCCGGCGACGGTATGCAACTCACCGGCGACCGGTTTACGTCCGAGGCCGCGCTGTTCGGAAACGACCTGGCGACCCAGCCGAACTATCCGGCCGAGATCCGCGCGCCGCAGGGCACGCTGCCGGGCGTCTCGTCCTTCCAGATCCAAATCGCTGACTACGACATCCTGACCGCCGGTGACCGGCCCGACGTCCTGGTCGCGATGAACCCGGCGGCACTGAAAGCCAACATCAGCGACCTGCCCATCGGCGGGCTGGTGATCGCCAACTCCGACGAGTTCAGCAGGCGCAACCTGGCCAAAGTCGGCTACCAGGACAACCCGCTGGAAACCGGAGAACTGTCCGACTACAAGGTTGAGGCAGTCCCGATGACCACGCTGACGCTCGGCGCGGTAGAGGTCATCGGCGCGTCGAAGAAAGACGGTCAGCGCGCCAAAAACATGTTCGCGCTGGGCCTGTTGTCGTGGATGTACGGCCGGCCGATCGAAACCAGTGAACAATTCATCAGGGAGAAGTTCGGTCGCAAGCCGGACATCGCCGAGGCCAACGTGCTGGCGCTGAAGGCGGGATGGAACTACGGGGAAACCACCGAGGCCTTCGCCGTCACCTATGAGGTCTCGCCCGCGAAGCTGCCCGCGGGTGAATACCGGCAGATCTCCGGCAACACCGCATTGGCCTACGGCATTGTCGCCGCCGGTCAGCTGGCCGACATTCCGGTTGTCCTCGGCAGTTATCCGATCACGCCGGCGTCGGACATCTTGCACGAGCTGTCAAAACACAAGAACTTCAACGTGACCACCTTCCAGGCGGAAGACGAAATCGGCGGGATCTGCGCGGCGCTGGGCGCCGCGTACGGCGGCGCGCTCGGGGTCACCAGCACATCGGGACCCGGACTGTCGCTGAAGGCCGAAGCGCTCGGGCTGGCGGTGATGACCGAGCTGCCGTTGCTCGTCATCGACGTACAGCGCGGCGGCCCGTCGACCGGCCTACCGACCAAGACCGAGCAGGCTGACCTGCTGCAGGCGCTGTACGGCCGCAACGGGGAGTCACCGGTGGCGGTGCTGGCGCCGCGGTCGCCGTCGGATTGCTTTGACGTCGCCGTGGAGGCGGCACGCATCGCGGTGTCCTACCACACGCCGGTAATCATTTTGTCGGACGGAGCAATTGCCAATGGCTCGGAGCCGTGGCGAATCCCGGACGTCGACACCCTGGAGCCCATCGAGCACACCTTCGCCAAGCCGGACGAGCCGTTCCAGCCGTACGCCCGCGACCCGGAAACCCTGGCCCGGCAATTCGCGGTACCGGGTACTCCCGGTCTGGAACATCGCATCGGCGGGTTGGAAGCTGAGAACGGTTCGGGCGACATCTCCTACGAGCCGGCTAATCACGACCTGATGGTGCGGCTGCGCCAGGCCAAGATCGACGGCATCTCGGTTCCCGACCTGGAAGTCGACGATCCGACCGGAGACGCCGAACTGCTGCTGATCGGGTGGGGTAGTTCCTACGGTCCGATCGGCGAGGCGTGTCGGCGTGCGCGGCGCAACGGCGTCAAAGTTGCCCATGCCCATCTGCGGTATCTCAGACCATTCCCGGCCAACCTGGGCGAGGTGCTGCGGCGCTACCCGCAGGTCGTGGCGCCGGAGATGAACCTGGGCCAGCTGGCGCTGCTGCTGCGCGGCAAGTACTTGGTAGACGTGCAGTCGGTTACCAAGGTCCAGGGCGTTGCTTTCCTGACCGACGAGGTGGGGCGCCTCATCCGCGCCGCGATGGGCGGGACACTGGCCGAAATCGAGCAAGACAAGACGATGGTCGCGAGATTGGCGGCGGCCACGGTTGGAGCGGGAGCTAACTCATGACTGACCTGATCGGCGTCGATCTCGGACTGCCGGACGTGCTGACCAAGCACCACGGTGTGCCCACCACCGACCAACCGCAGAAGGCCAAGGACTTCACCAGCGACCAGGAGGTCCGGTGGTGCCCCGGTTGCGGTGACTACGTCATCCTCAACACGATGCGCAACTTCCTGCCCGAGCTGGGACTGCGCCGGGAGAACATCGTCTTCGTCAGCGGCATCGGCTGCTCGAGCCGGTTCCCGTATTACCTGGAAACCTATGGCCTGCACTCGATCCACGGCCGCGCGCCGGCGATCGCCACAGGTCTGGCGTTGGCCCGTGAAGACCTGTCGGTGTGGGTGGTTACCGGCGATGGGGACGCGTTGTCGATCGGCGGCAACCATCTGATCCACGCGTTGCGCCGTAACGTCAACCTGACCATCCTGCTGTTCAACAACCGGATCTACGGCCTGACCAAGGGTCAGTACTCGCCGACGTCCGAAGTCGGCAAGGTCACCAAGTCGACGCCGATGGGATCACTCGACCAGCCGTTCAACCCGGTATCGCTGGCGCTGGGCGCCGAGGCGAGCTTCGTCGGCCGCGCGCTGGACTCTGACCGCGCCGGCCTGTCCGAGGTTTTGCGTGCCGCGGCGCAGCACCGCGGGT